>Ga0302215_10000867_pt1 | contig 22017 bp, 18 predicted proteins | sample II_Fen_N3_1_FD_194580 | JGI IMG/M metagenome (GOLD analysis project Ga0302215, IMG submission 194580) | Peat permafrost microbial communities from Stordalen Mire near Abisko, Sweden - II_Fen_N3_1 | ecosystem: Environmental > Terrestrial > Soil > Wetlands > Permafrost | place: Sweden: Abisko... | reverse complement strand
GCTCCAATAAAGAAAAGAGTTAGCGTTAGACTTTGCCTTGAAACCGATACAATATCGTGTGTTATTGCTTTGGGAATATTTAAATAGGTATTTACGACCATAGCAAGTATAAAAAACAGAATAAACCAGGGAATTACAATTTTATCACCTTTCGATTTGAAATAAAACGAAGTAAAAATAGACAGCGGAATAATCCACAATGCCCGGGTGAGTTTTACAGTGGTAGCCACTTTCAAGGCTTCTTCACCAAAAGTTGCTCCTGCACCAACCACAGAACTGGTATCGTGAATGGCAATGGCCGCCCACAGCCCGAATTGATGTTGAGTAAGATTCAACCAATGACCTAAAACCGGAAATAGAAAAAGTGCTACAGCATTCAACACAAAAATAGTGGCTAATGAAACCGACATCTCACTTTCGTTTGCCTTAGCAATAGGACCAACAGCTGCGATAGCACTTCCCCCGCAAATGGCCGTTCCGGATGCAATTAAATACGATGGGACTTTCCCAATACTAAGCCATTTTCCCATCATTATTCCAATAAACATAACACTGACCACTGAAAATAGGGTAAAAAGCATACCGTCTGAACCGGCTTTGACTGAATCAAGTAAATTCATTCCAAACCCTAAACCAACTACTGAAATTTGCAGTAAGTATTTTGAGGCTTTTTTATTGAATGCAGGGAAAGGAGAACCTAAAGTCAATGCAAAAACTAACCCTAAAAACAAGGCAACAGGTGGTGACATGAAAGGGGTTAAACAAATAATCCCGATAATTATGAAGCTGATCTTTACTATAGTATTTTTTAAAACTATATGCTTTTTACTTCCGTTTCCCTCTGTTGTATTCATGTTTATTTTCTTGACTATTTGACACTACAAAGGTAAATTGAATATAAACAGTATTATGATAGTTATTATTTATGACTGATTACTTAAAGTTATAATGACGAGCAAATTCTATGAATAACTCTGGCAATCCTTCTGTTTCACCATGAAGTTGAATGAAATGAAAGGTTCTGTTGAGGTTTAAGTCTTTTACATCCACAATTTGTAATTTGTTGTTTTTTAGTTCTTCCAAGATTGAATGGATAGACAGAAAAGCCATGCAGTTGGAATGAAGCAAATAGGATTTGATACTTTCAGTACTGCCAAGTTGCATCTCGCATTTCAAGTCGGATAATTTAATGTTATGCGGTTTCAGTGCATGGGCAATTACTTCCAGCGTTCCCGAACCTGGTTCACGCAACAAAAGCGGAGTGACCAACAATTTGTCTATGGATATTTCCTTTTGTGTTGCCAGGGGATGGTTGGCAGCTACTACCGGCACTATCTCGTCGCGGATAAATTCGGTATATTTAAAAAGTGTATTTTTCGATTGCCCCTCGATAATTCCGAAATCAATACTGTTATTGTTCAGTGCCTGTTCTATTTGTTCGGTATTACTTATGGTAAGCGACACCTGAATATCTTCGTACCGCTTATGAAAATCAGCCAACAGAGGCGGAAGTACATATTGCGCAATGGTGGTACTGGCACCTATGCGCAACTTTCCTTTGAATGTCTCTGTCAAAGCGTTGAGATCGAATTCAAGGCTTCCATAAAGTCCGAATATCTGGTTGCAATAATGAAGCAATACGCCGCCGGCTTTAGTCAAATGAATTTTGTTCCCGTTGCGTTCGAAAAGCCGTATTTTGTAGTAGCTTTCTATTTCCTGAATATGTTTGGAAACAGCCGGTTGAGTGATACAGAGTTCCTCCGCTGCCTTCGTAAAGTTTAGTCGTTTGGCAACGGTATAAAAGACTTTTAAACGAAAATCAAACATAAGTGGGGGAAGTTAGTTCAACGTTAGATTTGAATTTTTATATTCGGCTATAGCCGTCAATAAAAAATCGGGAGCTTCACAAGGTTTCCAATCATTCAGACCTACAAAAGCTAGTTCGGTTTCGGCCTTATTGATTAACTCATTTCTCTCGTTATAAAGTCTATATTCAAACCAAATGCGTACTCCCTTTATCTCTTTCAATCTTGTTTTAACCGTGAGTTGTTCATCGTACCGGGTAGTTTTCAGGAACTTAAACTTCATGCTAATCACCGGACACATTACGCCTAGCTCTTCCACTAAATTGTATGGAATGCCAATGCTACGAAACAGCTCCCAACGAGCTGATTCGTAGTATTTTACATAATTGGCATGATGCATAGTTCCCATCTTATCTGTATCGGGATATGTGACCCTGAATTTGTATTCGTGCTCAATCATAAAGCAACTAATCTAGTTATGACTGCAAACATGACCATCTTCGTGTCCATCTTCATGAGCTGAACAATTACTACCACCGTCTTTCACTTCACCGGCGAGATATTTTGTAACGATTTCTGTTACGTCTCCTTCGCAATTGCGCACCACATCTACACCGCGTGCTTTTAAGTTGTTGATAGCACCATTGCCAATTCCACCAGCTAACATTATCGTTATTCCCATGGATTTAAATGTATCTGCAATGTTGGATTTACAACCGCAACCCTGTGGTGAGTCCAATCTTTCTTCGGAGATTACTTGATTTTGATCTGAAACCGTGTAAATTTTGTAAAACTCGCAATGTCCGAAATGGGCATCGATTTGGTTATTTTCTTTTGTTGGTACTGCAATTTTCATTTTGTTGTTATTTTAATTGATTTGTTGATTCCTGTTTTCAATGATTCCCGCCTTTCGACGTTTCCCCATTCCTTGTCCTAATTGATATTGTTCAGTGGTTTGTTGTTTATTTTTGCTACAATTACCCAAGCCACGTCCTATACCTGAACCATTGTTCTCTGGGCCTTTTCCATTTAATTTTGGCATAATGCTCTGAATTTTAAATACTAATTGAATATCCCGTATAAAAGTGGATTAACTGTTCTTCTAATTGTTCTTTAAATTGTTGATAAACTTTTTCTCCGGTGCAATGCCCTGTTATGAAATTTGTTTGAGGATATTTCTTTTTGAGCTTCAAGGCTATTTCTTCAATTTCATCACTATTTTCAAATTTTTGCCTTATTTTAGTATCTAATAAATGGAAACCACCCATCACATATTCAATTCGTTTTGAAGGGAATAATGAAATTGAATCTAAGATATTCAATACGCCCTTATGAGCACAACCTGTATAAACAAATAAATTATCAGTACCAAAACTTATTACCAACTCGTGATTAAAGTTGTCCAATTGCAATTCATATCCAGCATCTTTATACAATGTTGCATTGGCTTTAGGCAATAGATATTTATGACCTTTTGCTGAAAATACCCGAATCTCATTTCGGAAAACTATCTCAGTTTCAACAAATATAAACCTGTCAGTAAATGGAGTGAAATCGACATCCAGACTAATCAGATGAAAACCATTTCGTTTGGAGAAGAATTTTTGATTAATTGCATTTTTCGACAAAACAACCTTTGCTTTTTTATTCAATTTCAAGAATGCTGGTAATCCGCCAATATGGTCGGCATGACCATGGGAAATGAATACAAAATCAACTTCTTTGAGTGAAATACCTAATTTCTTTGCATTATGAATAAAATTATCTGAGGCACCCGCATCGAGTAAGCATTTATAATGCTCTGTCTCTACATAAATGCATAAACCATGCTCGGATTCAAGTGATTCATTTAATTTACGGTTATCAGACAAAACGACTATTTTCATTTTCTTTAATGTTGTTACAACCGTTTAGCAATGAGCATGAATTGCTCGTAGCTGGTTGTTTTTTCGTCAGTTATTCGGGTTATAACATTATATATTTTCACCAACTTCACATCAAAGCCAGCATTGACAAACTGTTTGGATAAAACGTCTGTGTCAAATCCGCAATAGGGTATCGGTTCAAAATTGTGAAACGAACCATCCTCAGTTACCAAATCTCCAACGACCACCCATGCACCGGACTTGGTGATGGTTGCCAGATGTTGTAACGTTTTTTCTACATCGGGGAGATGATGAAATGCCATGGCTGAGAATACAAAATCAATATCTTGTTGTTTGTAATCAAAGATTTCTCCGTGTAGTATTTCTACTTTTTTCTCATCGTGAAGTTTCTGCTTTAAGACTTCTAACATAGATTCAGAAGTGTCAACCATAACTACTCTACCTACTAATGGTTCTACATTGAGTCCGACTAAACCTGTTCCTGCTCCAAGCTCCAGTGCTTTCCAACTTGATATTGGATTCACATTAAACAGCATTTCACTCAGAAACTTTTTGGTCATAGCTATTTTATCGGGACTATCCCATTGTGCTGCTTTTGCTTTAAAAGTGTCGTTCATATTGATTTGCTTAAGAGTTTTAATTTTTATTACCTGAAATTATTCTTATGGTTTATTTATTGGTGTTAGTTCATCTTTGCAAAATGTTTTACAATCTTTGCAGGGAGCATGATTTTCTAATCCTCCTATCAGTTTAAAGCACCTTTTACATCTGAACCACTGTTTCTCAAACTGTACATTTCCGCCTTCAATAACAATCATTTTTCCTTCTACCAAAGCTTGAGCAATAGTTTTACGTGCTTTTTCGTAAATGCGGGTTAATGTCGGGCGGGATACATTCATTTGCTCCGCTGCCTGATCCTGATTCATTCCTTCGTAATCAAGTAAACGAATTGCCTCATATTCATCGTATAGCAATGAAATAGAGCTTAATGTGTGCCGTTGAATTCCGTAAGGCTTAAAACCCTGCATTAGTGGAGGATTGCATATTTTTCGGTCTTGTTTTGGGCGGGGCATATTGAATTTTATAAGTTTTGAGACTGCAAAGATACAAATAGTATTGAACTTATGTTCATTATAGTCGATCATTTAGAATTTTATTTTCAGCAATTTAATACAAGTATGGAGAATAAATAACGGTTCAAGTTATTTACAGTGTTGACTGTTGGAAACCATAAGCTCAAGGTGTCCATCAAGAGTACTGACAAGTGGATATGAAGAAAGCCTGCCGCAAATTCACGATCGGAGGAACGCGGACATCATTCGGCACAAGTTATAGATCAAATTTGCAAAATAAAATTCAAAAAACAGAACAGATGCAAATCGTAAAAACGCCAATAGATGGGAAGAAGATTATTTAAAAAATGTCAGGCGACAACGAATCAGCTTCAAAAAGGAAGTTTAGAACTGTGGCAAAGTTGATCCCAATTAAAAAAAAACAACTTTGTTGTGAGTATTTTGTTTTCATTGTTACTCTTTCTAATTAGAGTTGGTATCATGAAACAATTAGACGAAGATAACTTATACAAGTCCTTCCGAAAAGGGGACATAAAAGCGTTTGAGCATTTGTACAAAATGTATCAACCACGCATGTTTGCTTATTGTCAGAACATGGTTTCTAGTTCGGCTGTAGCAAAAGACCTTGTACAAGAGTCATTTCTCGCTTTTTGGGAAAACAGGGAAAACATCCATACCGATTTTTCAGTCATATCCTATCTTTTCAAAATCGTGCATTCCAACTGTTTGAAATACCTTCGCCGCACATCAATTATGAGCAACTTCTCAGACCTAACTGATTTAAAATTAAAAGAAATAGAAATGAATTATTATAGCCCTGAAAGGAATATATTTAACAACATATTCTTGAAAGACTTAGAAAAAATTTATGCCAATTCGCTGGACAAATTGCCCGAAAAGTGCCGGGAGATATTTGTTTTAAGCCGAAATAATTATTTGAGTAGTGCTGAAATTGCAACAAGGCTAGGACTTTCGTTGCGAACAGTAGAAAACCAACTTTATAGAGCAACAAAAATATTGAAAGAAGAAATGAAACAATATACTTGATAAATTATTTTCGCCTATAATATCAAAAAAAAATGACACAACTTACCGACATAAATAACAATTTAATAATAAGATACCTGAGAGACAATCTGTCTGAGACAGAGAAATTAAAAGTCATCTCGTGGCTCGAATCAAGTGAGCAAAACAGAGAATTTTTGTTCGGCTTGAAAGAGGCTTACCTCATTTCGCGTTGGGAAAATGTAAAAGAAACTGCCGATGTTGACAACGAGTGGGAAAAGTTACATTCAAAAATAACTGAAAATCAGAATCTAAACAAAAATTCAAGCACAAAAATTTTAAAACTAATTACTAGATACGCCGCAATTGTAATTTTTGCATTTGGAATAGGAACTATTTTCAACCATTTCTTTGAATCTTCCGACACTCTTACAACTTCTTTTTCAACTGGATATGGCCGTAATTCAGTGGTAATTTTGAACGATGGAAGTAAAGTGACTTTAAATGCAAAATCAACTTTAACATACAATAATAAAATTACAAACAACCGGGAAGTAACCTTAAATGGGGAAGCTGTATTTGATATAAAAAAGATCCATAACAAACCATTTTATGTCAACACATCGTATTATAAAATAAAAGTCTTAGGTACGTTTTTTAATGTTTCAACTTACGATAACGACGATTATGTTTCAACTACTTTAAAAAGGGGTAGAATTCAAATATTTGATTTGAAAACAAACAATATACTTGCTGAATTAAAGGTTGGCGAACGCTTTCGTTTAGATAAGAAAACGGGTAGCTATTCGATAAATATGCAAAAAGACCTGAATGATGATTTTGGTTGGTATATCGGGAAATTGTGTTTTAACGACATATCCCTAAGTGATTTAACAAACAAATTAGAACGAGAATTTGGATATTCAGTCGAAATAAGAAATCACGATATTCAAAACTATAGATACAAAGCGAATATTGAGAAAGAAAGTATAGAAAATATTATGGAATATATTTCTTTAGTAACACCGGATGTGCATTATAAAATCAATGATGAAGCTAAGAAAATTCTGATTTATTGAAAATATTTGAGTTTGTTGTGAGTATTTCAAATACTTTAATACTCTTTTAATTTTACAGGCATTTGAATATATTTTCATTAAAAAATTAAAAAGTGTTATGAAGAAAAATCTCAAACTCTTAGTACGACAAATTTTGTCGAAATCAAAAGCATTAGTTATAATGCTCCTTTTCTTTCATACTGTTCTGAGCTATGGACAGCAACAAAAGATAAATCTCAGCTTAAAATCAGCTACAGTTTCAACGGTAATTAAAGAGATTGAAAAACAATCCGGATTAACATTCTTTTACCACATCGAAGACATTGACTTGAATCAAAAAATCACAGTAAATGTTCAAAACAAATCTCTCACAGAAACATTAAAAGCCGTTTCTAGTCAAACAAACCTGAGTTGGAAAATAGAAAACAATCAGATTTTACTTTATAAAAATACTCAAGTTACCAAGCCAAGAGTAACTGATTTAAAAGGAACAGTAAAAGATGAAACTGGAAATAACTTACCAGGCGTTACTATTTCTGTAAAAGGAAAATCAACTGGAACAACAACAGATCAAAAAGGAGTTTATTCAATAAACGATATTCAAGAGGAAGCTGTATTGGTATTTTCATTTGTTGGAATGAAAACGCAAGAAGTGGCAGTAAAAGGAAAAACAACAATTAATGTCGTTTTAGCAGACAATGCAGTTGGACTTAACGAAGTAGTGGCAATTGGATATGGTACAACTCGCAAAAAAGATGTAACAGGAGCAGTATCTGTTGTGACTTCAAAAGAATTTGAAGCCCAGTCAACTGCCAATATGGGAGATGCACTTGAAGGAAAGATTGCTGGTGTTCAAATTAGTAAACCATCGGGGCAACCACAATCTGGCTATAATATTACTATTCGTGGTATTTCTACGATTACTGCCGGAAGCAATCCCCTCTTTATTGTTGATGGAGTTCCGACCACATCAATTAACCAAATTGAACCAACAGACATAGAAAGTATTTCCATTTTAAAAGATGCTTCTGCCGCAGCTATTTATGGAGCTTCCGGAGCAAATGGCGTTGTGTTAATTACAACTAAACGTGGTGCCAATCATGAAACGAAAGTGAGTTTTAACACGTATTACGGTGTTGCAAACGTTTCAAAAACAATGGATGTCTTAAATGCCACGCAATATAAAGGCCTGATGTCCGAAATGGGTTATAATACCGATTGGTCACTTTACAACAACAATACCAATTGGCAAGATCAGGTGTTCCGCACAGGAGAAACCCAAAGTTATCAGTTAGGTATTTCTGGTGGAAATGAAAAAACAAGTTTTTATTTATCCGGGTCATACTTCAATCAAGGAGGTGTGATAATTGCCAACAGCATGGAAAAATATAGTTTTAGAGCAAACCTCGATCATAAAGTAAGCGATTTCATGAAAGTTGGAGCAAGTCTCTCTTATAATAAATGGAACGATGTAAGTGTGACCGAAGGAGGAAGATGGTCAATGGGAAATAGTTTCCTAACTGCTTCGCCGGTTATTGGAACATATAATCCGAATGGTTCATTTACCTCAGATCCATTCTTAGCTGATTTGGAGAATCCTGTTTCACTGTTAACCGCAGACGACCATGGATATAAAAACTATCGGTTTAATGGAAACGCTTATGCTGAATTGTCGTTTACGAAAGACCTGAAGTTCAAAAGCATGTTAGGTATCGAGGAAAATAACGACTCTTATCATTCATGGGTTGACCCTTTAAGAACACGTCAAGGACGCATTTATCACGGGATTGCTAACTATAGTAGTTCTGTCAGTTTTTATTGGATAAGTGAAAATACACTCAGTTATAATAAAATAATCGGGAAACATACTTTTGGTGGATTGGCAGGTTTTGTGTCCTCAAAAATCAATGGTGAGAGTTCAGGTATTACCGGTAAAAATTTTGGTAGTTCGGCTGTTCACACCGTTAATGCCGCGACTGAAATAAGTGCCACTTACTCTGAAATGGCCAAAGCCAATGAATCTTTTTTGGGTCGAATAAATTATGCTTACGACGACAAATACCTTTTAACTGCAAACCTCAGGGCCGATGGGTCATCTGTTTTTGGAGTCAATCATAAATGGGGCTATTTTCCTTCATTTTCAACTGGTTGGAGAATCTCGAAAGAAGGATTCTGGACTGAAAACAGCATAGTAGATGACTTGAAACTTAGAGCCGGTTGGGGTGAAGTCGGGAATGATCAAATTGGGAATTACGCTTCGTGGGGTGTTGTTACTCCAAGTGCAAATTATGTTATTGGAGGTGTTCAAGTTTCCGGTACAGGACTTTCTCAAATGGAGAATACTGATTTAAGATGGGAAAAAACGGCACAAACAAATATCGGGTTGGATGCTTATTTATTAAACAGCCGCATTGTTTTTACAGCCGATTATTATATGAAAAACACAACCGATATGTTGTTAAATGCACCAATTCCTTTTAGTGTGGGAATGGGTTGGACAACTAGTCAAACACCAAAAAATGTGGGTTCAATGACCAATAAAGGGTTGGAATTTCAGGTAAGTTCAAAGAATTTAGTAGGGAAACTAAAATGGACAACAGATTTTAATATCTCATTTAACCGCAGTAAAATTACTAAATTAGAAAAAGGAGTACCAATTTTGGGTGGATTTATTGATAATCGATCAGCTTCAACTATTGCAGAAGTTGACCAACCATTGGGGACTTTCTACGGATATGTTGCTGACGGTGTAGATCCGGCAACTGGAAATATGAAATACAAAGATTTGGATAATTCCGGCAATTTAAGCGATGGTGATAAAACCATTATTGGACATGCCAATCCGGACTTTACGTATGGTTTGACAAATAATTTCAACTTCAAAGGATTTACTTTCTCATTCTTCTTCCAAGGTGTACAAGGGAATCAGATTTTAAATGCAAGCCGTATTGTGACAGAGGGAATGTACTATCCTGTGAACCAATTGGCTACAGTTTTAACTCGTTGGGAAAATCCGGGTGATATTACTACTATGCCAAAATCTGATAGGGATAATTTAAACCACAATTCAGATGTTTCTTCTCGCTACGTGGAGGATGGCTCTTACTTGCGATTAAAATCTGCAACACTTGGTTACGATTTACCTAAGTCTGTTTGTGGTTTTTTGAGAGCACAAAAGCTTTATGTTTATGTTACCGGCGAAAACCTCTTAACTTTTACTAAATACAATGGGTACGACCCTGAAGTAAGTGCTTATGGAGTTGGTCTTTCACAAGGCGTTGATTTTGGATCCTATCCTCAATCTAGAAGCTTTTTGTTTGGTCTTAACCTTAATTTCTAATCATTTAAATCGGAATCAAAATGAAAAAAATAAATTATACAATAAGATTACTCAGTTTATTGCTGTTAATGATAGTTGCAAACTCTTGCGGCAAGGATTTTCTCGACTTAAATCCGACTACCACATTAAACACTGGAAATGCTTACAATTCTGCTAAAGATTTAAATAATGCTATTACTGGTGCTTATAATGCATTTTATCAGGAGTATTATGAATGGGATTATATTTTGTTGGGAGACATGCGTTCGGATAATGCTTATGCCGGTGGTGGTGGCGATATTGCTACTACACCCTATGACAACCTAACTATTCAAGCTGGGAATACACGCATGGAATTCGATTGGGCTCAATTGTATTTAGGTATTGGTCGTTGCAACATTATTCTTGAAAAGATAAATGGTGTTACTGACCCAGAGTTGGATGTGAATGACATGAGAAAAAAAATAATTGGGCAGGCAAGTTTTTTACGTGCATATCATTACTTCCATTTGGTAAAGACTTGGGGTGGAGTTCCTATCGAATTACATTCAAATACAACTGATCCGAGCAAAACAAATCTTACACGTTCAACTGAAAAAGAGGTTTACGATCAGATTGTGAAAGATCTTGAGGTTGCAATTGCCAATCTTCCCGATAAATACTCAGCCGACAACACGGAAAATAAAGTCAGGGCAACAAAAGGTGCAGCCAATGCATTAATGGCAAAAGTTTGGGCACAACGTACAGATCGCGATTATTCGAAAGTTATTACCTATTGCGATGCAGTTATTAATAGCCAAGTTTATAGCCTATTGGACAATTATGCCAATCTTTTTGATGGTGATCATTATATGAATGATGAATCTATACTCGAAATTGCATATCAAACCGATGCTAACTGGATTACTTCCAATTGGGGTACTGCTTTGTTTAATGAAGTTGGTGATGGATTCCAAAGCTACTGTGTGCCGTCTAAAGATTTAGTAAATTTATACGATTCACATAATGATTTAATTCGAAAAGATGCCAATATACTTTTCAGAACTGAAAATGAATATGCCGATGAAAATTGGAATCCATGTAACGATCCGGCTGTTGAAGTTCCATATAATTACAAAGAAAAGCATCCAAATGGATGGAATGGTGGCGATCACCTTTATTTATTAAGGCTTGCTGACATTATTTTATTGAAAGCCGAAGCATTAAATGAAACTAATGATTTGGCAGGTGCTCTTACAATTGTAAACGAAATCATTCGCAAACGAGTTGGGCTTTCGCCTATTTCAGCCAGTACCAAAGAAGAAATGAGAACGAAAATACTTGATGAAAGAAGAATGGAACTCGCATTTGAAGGGCACCGTTTCGACGATTTAGTTCGTAATGGCGTTTTTGTTTCAACAATGAATAACTTGAAGGAATATAAATTTACCTGCAATGATGGCACTCCAAGCGATCCAATTCTGATAAATTATAATGCTACAATTGAAAAGCAATTATGTCCGATTCCACAAAATGAACGAGACAGAAACTCAAACATTACTCAAAATTCCGGTTATTAATTTATGATTGAAAAGCTCCTGTTCATTGAAAAGAGCAGGAGCTTTTTTAATTGCAGTTTTGTATTTTTTTATACAAACAATAAAATGAAAGCAAAAATTGGTGTTAAAATTCAAATCTTATTATTAGGATTATTTTCAGTGTCATGTGTTGCAACAACGATAACAACTCCTATTTCTAAAATAACGACACATGGAATTATTCCATTGCCCAAAAGTCTGGATTTACCTGATGGCAATATCGTTTTAAATCAGAATTTTGTTGTTGTACCAAGTAGTGTTTTTAGCATCTCAAATCAGGCTGTACAAAATGTTTTTAGCAATACATTAAATGCATTTCAAACTTCAACTTCAAGTATTTCAGGAAAAATAAACTTCCGATTAATACAAGATAATACATTGAAACATGAAGCTTATTCTATTTTAATAAATTCTGATGGGATATTGCTTAAAGCCGGAGATGACGCGGGAGCATATTACGCTGTTCAATCTTTAAAACAGTACTTATGGAGCATTTCCGGAGGAGTTAAACAAGCTTCATTGGATTTACACTTTCTAACTATTACTGATGAACCAAAATATTCATGGCGCTCGTTTCATCTTGATGTTTCACGGCATATGTTTACGAAAGCGTATTTGATGAAAATAATTGATTGGTTGGCTTACTATAAATACAATAAATTTCACTTACACCTTACCGATGATCAGGGTTGGCGAATAGAAAGCAAGGCATTTCCATTACTAAATTCAGTTGGGTCGTGGCGAAATTTAGATTCTAACGATTCGATATGGTCATCGGGATCAGGTGATACAAATTATGCCATTAATCCCCAATTTCTAAAAAAAGTCAACGGAAGAACCATTTATGGAGGATATTATACGCAGGACGATATTACTGAAATTGTTGCTTACGCCAAAAATCATTTTATCGAGATAATTCCTGAGATTGATGTGCCCGGTCACATGACGGCGGCAATCGAGGCTTATCCTGAGCTTTCATGCAACGGTGCTACAGGTATGAATGGCTCCTATTCATATCCAATTTGTCCATGCAGTCAAAATGTTTATGATTTTGTTTATCAAATTTGGGATGAAGTAACGCCATTATTCCCCTCAAAATATGTGCATATTGGAGCAGATGAAGTCGTTAAAACAGCTTGGGGCACTTCACCGGATTGTAAAAACTTCATGAATTCCAATGGCATAAAAGATACAACTGCCCTACAGAGTTTTTTTGTGAAGAGTTTACAAACTCATTTGGAAGAAAAGGGGAAAACTGTTGTGGCTTGGGATGATGTGAGTGTTGAACCCAATACAGGTTCCACATTAAACTTTGATTCGAAACTCAAAATAATGTATTGGCGTAATTGGATAACAAATGCACCGGCAGTAGCAGCAGCCAATGGTAATGACATAATTTATACTAATTGGGATATGTTTTATTTAAGCAGTGAAAATTCTCAAACTCAATTATTGAAATTACTGGAATATGATATAACAACTGCATATCCAATGGATGTAAGCAGCAAGGTTATTGGATTTCAAGGATGCGTCTGGACAGAACGGATCCCTTCGGAAAAAGTGTTGGAATCATTAATTTTCCCTCGAATTCAAGCATTATCCGAAGTAAACTGGTCGGCATTTAAAAACTTATACTCATTCAACACAAGACTTGAACCACATAAAAAATATCTGAAATCTCTGGGTGTAAATTGGGTTGACCCTAAATAATATAAGAAATTATTTACACATAAATTAATTAAATATTAGTACAAATACTTATTGGCGACTGAAAATGAAATTTAAAATACTGTACATTTTATTGGTATTTAGCGGAATAACTTATTCTGCAAATCCAAACTTGATTCCGCAACCCAAAGAGATGAAAATATTGAAAGGGAATTTTATATTAACGAATAAGACGTCAATAAGTATTTCCGCTATTTCTCTTTCAAATGAAGCTAAATTACTTAAAAAACTACTTCAACCTGCCACTGGATTTGATTTCACAGGTTTAAAAGCAAATGAGAGTTCTAAGATATACCTTAAATTAGCTAAGCCGTCTGAAAATTTTGCTCATGAAGCATATAAATTGGAAGTAGGAACAAAGGCAATTGAAATTACGGCTGCTGATTCCTCCGGTTTTTTCAATGCTTTCCAAACTTTGCTGCAATTATTGCCTTCCGAAATTTATGGCAATAAGATTGTAAAAAGCAAAGTATGGGGAATCGGTAATATCCAAATCGAGGACAAGCCCACCTATCTCTGGCGTGGAGCAATGTTGGATGTGTCTCGTCAGTTTTATGATATAAACTATCTGAAAAAATACATTAACTGGATGGCAGCTCATAAACTTAATGTGTTTCACCTTCACCTAACTGATGACGAAGGTTGGAGAATTGAAATAAAAGCGTATCCAAAACTAACTGAAGTTGGTGCCTGGCGTGGTCCACACGAAGCACTTCAACCGGCTCATGGTTCCGGGAATAAAAGATATGGCGGTTTTTACACGCAATCCGAACTAAAAGAACTGGTTCAATATGCCGCAGAGCGAAATATCCAAATTTTACCCGAAATTGATGTTCCCGGTCACAGTAAATCAGTTGCCGTATCTTATCCTGAAATTCTTTGCGATGGCAATGATACAACTAAAAGTGTACAAGGAGTGAGTAATAATGTTTGGTGTGCAGGCAAAGATCATAATTTTGAAATGTTAGACACAATTATTGGAGAAGTTGCTGCCATTTTCCCGATGAAATACATTCATATTGGAGGTGATGAAGTAAATTTTAAAGCGTGGGAGCATTGTAGTTTCTGCAAAAAGCGAATGGACGAAAATCACTTTACAAAACCAACTGAATTACAGAATTATTTCATTTCAAGAATTGAAAAAATCGTAGAAAAACATGGAAAATTAATGATGGGCTGGAACGAAATATTAGAAAACTCAACATTGGATACAAAGACCGCTGTAATGGTTTGGACTTCAAGTGACGAAGTTGAAGCATCGATTCAAAAACATCACCCAGTCATTATAAGTCCCGCCAGCTATTTCTATCTCGATATGACTCAGGGGATTGGAGAGAGAGGACACAATTGGGCTTCGATTCTACCTTTGGAACGTCTTTATTCATTTAAACTTCCAACAGATTCTTTAGCCAATAAATTTGTTTTAGGAATACAAGGCAATTTATGGTCGGAATACTTAGACCAGCCAGATTACCAAACTGAATATCAATCATATCCTCGTCTTTGTGCATTGTCGGAATTGGCTTGGTCAGGAAATAAATCAACTTTTAGTGATTTTGAGGAAAGATTAAACAAAAGTCATTACGATAGATTATTCTCTATGGGAATTCATTTTAGAGTGCCTCCTCCCGCCGTTAAAATTGTGAGTGGAAAGATTCAATACTCTAAAACACTGACCAATTCAAAAATTGTATTCACGAACGATAGTACCATTCCGACAAAAAATTCAAGTATTTTACTCAATAATGAAAATGTAAAATCGATAGCAAGTAATCCGAATGATATTTTACTCAGAACATGTTTTAAGGACTCATTATTAAGTCCAACTGTTTCTATTGTAAATGATACTATTGGCTTTTGGAATCCTGAATTGTTGAGTAAATTCCCAACAAAAATAATCAGTTTAGCCATTCATCATGAAATGCTTTCTGATAATTCAAGCAATTTACTAATTATCAAGTACATGTACGGTTCGGCTGAAATTTCAATAAAGAAAATTGAGATATTTAGAGACGATTCTTTAATTTACGAAAAGGGTTATGACAAACCGTTCCTGTTATTTTCTCATCAGCCCAAAATAGAACTTTCATTACCTGAGAAATGCTTTTCAAAGACTGGGAATTACAGAATTGATGTTGAATCAATTGGAAAAAATGAAGTTGATTCATACGGAGTTATTTTAGTAAAGAGCTCAAACTTTTAAAAATGAAAGACTTTTACTGATATTTAGGTTAACTACATAATAACTAGGTTATTCCATGAAGAATTTTATTTTTTTATTCATATTCGCAATTTCTTTATCCATTACTGCTCAAACAGTTTTACCTTTTAGGGTGATGACTTACAATTTACGTTTCGGAGAATTGGCATCGCTTGAAAGTCTGGCTGCTTACATCCGGAAGATTAATCCCGATATCGTGGCTTTACAAGAGGTTGATTCCAAGACAAACAGGGAACTTGCTCCGCTTCAAAATGGCAAAGATTTTATAAGCACATTGGCCTTTTATACAGGGCTATTTGGAATTTACGGCAAAACAATTGAATTCAGCAATGGATATTATGGTATCGGAATACTTTCTAAATATCCCATAATCGCATCTGAACGTGTGATGCTCCCTAATCCGGAGCCTCGGGGCGAAGACCGTGCCCTATTGATTTCCACAATTGATTTGCCCGATAACCGGCAGCTCATTTTTGCCTGTACGCATCTTGATTTAACCGCCGACAAAAGAGCCGTTGAAATGTGTGTAATTAAGAAAAAATTACAGAATAAAAAGGGTATTCATATCCTTGCCGGAGATTTTAATACGAGCCCTTTGGAAGGCGAAGTTGCTAAATACCTCAATAATTGGAAAGACGCCCTTCCACTTGATTTTACTTTTCCGGCAAAAAATCCGGAGGAAAAAATTGATTACATTTTATACGATAATCCCCAAAAGGTTAAGGTAGTTGATGCTTTTGTGGATCAAGCATCGAAATTGTCAGATCATCTTCCGGGTATTGCCAATTTTGAAATAATATTTTGAAAAATAACAACCATTTAATTTAAAAATAATGAATCGATTATCTATTATCATACTAAGTACATTTCTGGCAATTGGGTTAAATGCACAATCAAAAGACTCGTTGGTGCTAAAAATGGATTCTGCTCAATATCAAAAAGCTGAGGAAGAATTTCTTTTCAAGCGTCAACAAGAAGAAAGAATTAAAGACTGGGCAAAATTTTTCCAGTATGAAGCGAGCAACAAACAGGAAATTGCACCACCAAAAGTTGTTTTTATGGGCAATTCAATTACTGAAGGTTGGGTGAGAGACCATCCTGATTTCTTCAAAGCTCATGATTTCATTGGTCGAGGCATAAGTGGACAAACCAGCGCAGAGATGTTAGTCCGTTTTCGATCAGATGTTATTCAGCTTAAACCTAAGACTGTTGTCATTAATGCCGGAACAAATGATATTGCACAAAATAACGGCACTATATCGTTGGAACATATTCTTCAAAATATTATTTCGATGTGTGAACTGGCTAAAATGAATCACATTAGGCCCATTCTTAGCTCAGTCTTGCCAGCTGATCATTTCTGGTGGAACGAAACGTTGAAACCAGCTCAGGATATTGTCACTCTGAACGGAATGATTCGGGATTATGCAGTTAAAAATAGAATTACTTATGTTGATTACTATAGTTTTTTGGTAGATAAAAATGGAGGTCTGGACCCAAAATACTCTGGAGATGGAGTTCATCCGAATTTAACCGGATACGGTGTTATGGAAACTATTATTCTTAAAACATTGCACTAATCAGCACTTATATATGAAACAAATAAATTCTCGATTACTGTCCTTGGACGTAATGCGTGGTATTACCATTGCAGGAATGATTTTAGTGAATAATCCCGGTAGTGAACATAGCATTTATGTTCCGCTTGAACATTCACTTTGGAATGGAATAACTCCTACCGACTTGGTATTTCCATTTTTTATCTTCATCATGGGTGCATCCATGTTTCTTTCGTATAAGAAATTCGATTTTAAACTAACCCGACAAACGTTTGCCAAATTACTTCGTCGGTCGGTGTTACTGTTTTTTATTGGCTGGGCTCTAAATTGGCTTGGACATTCGTACGGAACTTTCAACGAACTTCACAGCACAAGTTTATCTTTTGCTGATAAATTATGGCAAGCTACTACTGATTTTGAAAATGTGCGAATTTTGGGCGTATTACAACGATTGGCGTTAGTATCATTCTTTGGTTCGCTCATTGTTTTACTGGTAAATCCAAAACGAATACCTTGGTTGATAGGTTTTATTCTTCTGTTTTATTGGATTCTTATTGCCGCAACTAATAGTTTCTTGGAAACAAACGACAGCATTGTAGCAATTATTGACCGCTTTGTGTTGGGAACTTCGCATATGTACTCCGAAGGACTTACCGATGGCAGCATCATCCATTTTGACCCGGAAGGAGTAATAGGTGTTTTGCCAAGCATTGCTCATGTTTTGCTCGGCTTTTTGGCCGGTAAAATGATTGCCGAAACAAAAGATAATAACTTGCGAATTCAAAAACTATTTCTTTTTGGAACCATTATTATGTTTCTCAGCTTTCTGCTCAGTTACGGTTTCCCTATCAATAAAAAAATATGGAGTTCAACTTATGTGTTGGCAACAGGCGGATTGGCCGCACTGCTTTTGGGAGTGCTAATCTGGTTTATCGACATAAAAGGGAATAAAAGTTGGAGTGTGTTTTTCGAATCGTTTGGCGTAAATCCTATGTTTATTTATGTTGCTGCCTATTTGATGAATATCTTGATTGGAAATATCGTTTTTACGAGTCAGGGGAAATTAGTTTCGGCCTACAGTTATGTTAATGAAGAATGGCTCGCTCCGGTTTTTGGCGATTATTTTGGTTCTTTGGTTTATGCATTGTTGTTTGTAGGCATTAGCTGGATGATTGGAAATGTGTTATACAAAAAGAAAATTTACATTAAGTTATAATGTTTCAACAAACATATTGGTACGAAAGATTAGCGTAGTTAGACAGAAGATTCTTTAAATTATTTATTAAACACGATTATGAGATTAATTATAGAACCTGATTATTCAGGCATATCAGAATGGGTGGCAAAGTATATTGCCTTTAAGATTAATACTTTCTCACCAACTTCAGAACGACCATTTGTATTAGGTTTGCCAACGGGATCAACTCCATTAGGAACGTATAAAAAACTGATAGAGCTACACAAAGCAGGGCAAGTTTCGTTTAAACATGTGGTCACTTTCAATATGGACGAATATGTCGGTATTCCGAAAGAACATCCGCAAAGTTACCACAGTTTTATGTGGACAAACTTTTTTAGCCACATTGATATTTTGCAAAGTAATGTGAATATTTTGAATGGTAATGCGCCTGATTTGGATGTAGAATGTGATGCTTACGAGAATAAGATTAAAGAGATTGGCGGCATTCATTTGTTTTTGGGCGGTATCGGTGCAGACGGGCACATTGCATTTAATGAACCCGGCTCGTCACTACATTCACGAACTCGAATAAAGACATTGACTCAAGACACGATTATTGCAAATTCACGTTTTTTTGACGACGATGTCAATCAGGTTCCTAAACTAGCCCTGACAGTTGGAGTAGGAACGGTGATGGATGCAAAAGAAGTGCTGATTATTGTAAACGGGCATAACAAAGCACATGCTTTGCAACAGGCTGTTGAAGGTTCAATTAATCAAATGTGGACTATTACTGCATTACAATTACACCCTAAAGGAATTATTGTCTGTGATGAATCGACGACTGTAGAGTTGAAAGTCGGGACTTACCGGTATTTTAAAGAAATAGAGAAATTATAGAAAGAACCAAGAACCAAGAACCAAGAATCAAGAACCAAGACAATAGACAACAGTTGTTGAACAACAATGTCTTGATTCCTGGCTCTAAAATCTAAAAAAAATGCAATACGATTTAAGCTCAAAAATAACTCTGGAACGCACTCCGGAGCGTTATTACAGGTCGAACGATATGATTGAAAGCCTGCGTCAGACCCGATACGAAAAACTACGTACGAATATATATGCCGATACAAGCGAAGGTGCATTGGTTATTGCCCAGAAAGTGGCCACACTCATCCGTGAAAAAGAAGCTGAAGGCGAACGTTGTGTACTCGGGCTGTCAGGCGGTTTTTCGCCGCTGGGTGTCTACGACGAATTAGTAAGAATGCACCACGAAGAAGACCTAAGTTTTGCTGATGTGATTGTTTTTAATGTGTCGGAATTTTTTCCGGTTTACGATGGTGACAGGCATTCAAACGCACAACTGCTTCGTTCTTATTTATTAGACAAAGTAGATTTTCGATTGGAAAACTTTTATACCCCAGATTCATCGGTCGATCGCTCCAATGTGTACGATTTCTGCCGTCATTTTGAGGAATTAATAGAACAATACGATGGCTTGGATTTAGTGTTGGTAAGTGTGGGGCTGGTAGGAAACCTAGCTTACAATGAACCTGGTTCACAGATTAGTACATTGACCCGTTTGATGCTTCTTGACAATGAATCTCAACGAGACTTGAAACGATATTACAGTTCCATTTCCGAAGTGCCTACAAGTGCCATAACCATGGGGCTTTCAACCTTACTCAATGCAAAACAGGTTATATTGTTGGCATGGGGAGAACAAAAATCTGCTATTCTGAAAGAAATTATTGAAGGAAAAACAGATGACAGCATACCCGCTTCATTCTTGCAATTACATAAAAATGCGATGGCAGCCATTGATTTAAATGCTGCTCAACAACTCACCCGCATAAGTCACCCTTGGTTGGTTGGTCCCTGCGATTGGACAGATATGCTTATTCGCAGAGCAATTGTATGGCTTTGTAACCAAACAGAAAAACCAATCCTAAAATTGACCAATAAGGACTACAATCAGCATGGACTTGACGAACTTCTGGCACTGTATGGTTCTGCTTACAATGTAAATATTAAAATTTTCAACGATTTACAACACACCATTACCGGCTGGCCGGGAGGTAAACCGGATGCCGATGACACGAATAGACCTGAGAGAGCCAATCCATATCCCAAACGCGTGTTGATTTTCAGTCCGCATCCCGATGATGATGTAATATCCATGGGTGGCACTTTTCAACGCTTGGTTGAACAAAACCACGAGGTGCATGTAGCCTATCAAACCTCTGGAAATATTGCCGTTGGGGATGAAGAAGTAATCCGATATATCTCATTCATGCAAAATGTTGTTGATCGTTTCGACACAAAAAATGACTTAGCAAGAGCAAAATATGCTGAGATCCTTCAGTTTTTAAGTAAAGAGAAACAGTCTGGCGATTCAGATACGGCGGATGTTCTTTACATTAAAGCTCAGATACGCAGAGAAGAAGCTCGCTCAGCCTGCCGTTTTATGGGGGTGAAGCCTGAAAATATACATTTTCTCGATCTTCCTTTTTACGAAACCGGGAAAGTACAAAAAGGAAAACTATCAGACAAAGATATTTTGAAGATAATCCCATTGCTGAATGAAACTCAGCCTCATCAGATATTTGTAGCTGGCGATTTGGCTGATCCGCACGGAACTCACAAAGTTTGCCTCGATGCAGCCTTGGCTGCTATTCACGAAGTAAAAGCCAAAGCATGGATGAAAGACTGCCGAATTTGGATGTATCGCGGAGCGTGGGCTGAATGGGAAATTGACCATATTGAGATGGCTGTACCTATTAGTCCGGAAGAGCTTCGCCGTAAAAGAAACTCCATACTGAAACATCAATCGCAAATGGAGAGTGCGCCATTTTTGGGTAACGATGAACGTCTGTTCTGGCAACGTGCCGAGCACCGCAATCAGGCAACTGCACAATTATACAATAGATTAGGGCTTGCCTCTTACGAAGCTATCGAAGCATTTGTTGAGTATAAGTTGGATTGAAATTCAAGTATGTTTTAGCTTAATGTTTGTGATATTGTCAAAAAGAATGGCTGAATTTCTTATGAAATTCAGCCATTCTTTTTGATTGTCTTTCTGACATTATTTCTCTTTCAGCTTCGCAAAATACATAGCAAACGAGCGATACAAAAAGTGTGTCCATTTACCAAACGGTACAATGATTAATGCCCATTGAACCAAAACCGTAAGGTGGAAAATGTATAACCATTTATTTGTTTCGAGAATGCCCAAGTCGATAAACAGACGAACCATAAAAGCGGTAAGTCCCATTAAGAACAACCAAATTACGAAGAATAAATCAGAAGGTTGCGAATGTTTGCTCACTTCCTTTTGCTTCTTCATACGGCTCGAAACGAAATCGACTGTAACAACGAAAACAATAGCACTCATTACGTAACCTAAAATTATGACGAACAAATAAGGCGATGCAAACCAGTCTAACACTACTGTAGTAAACAATAATGATAAATAGCCGATTACCAAAATAAAGTGTTCGAACCAGCGGAACTGATTATCGTCGCAACCCAATGCTCGTTTTTGAGTAAACATGTGAATGAACAATTCGCCCATGCTTTTCACATATTTCATAAACGGAACTTTAG
>Ga0302215_10000865_pt1 | contig 22050 bp, 18 predicted proteins | sample II_Fen_N3_1_FD_194580 | JGI IMG/M metagenome (GOLD analysis project Ga0302215, IMG submission 194580) | Peat permafrost microbial communities from Stordalen Mire near Abisko, Sweden - II_Fen_N3_1 | ecosystem: Environmental > Terrestrial > Soil > Wetlands > Permafrost | place: Sweden: Abisko... | reverse complement strand
TCACGGACTGCATTCACTTGAAGTACTAAAGAGTTTGTTTGATTAGTGACAAGATTTTATATCTTTGATTTTTTATAAACAACTATCTCATCGCCTATATTTAATTTACTGCCCGATTTATTGTTCCATTCTTTGATCTCATTCATTGTACAGCCATACTTTTCGGCAATGGAATAAAACGAATCACCTGATTTTATCTTATAATGAATGGGTTTCGATTTCGTTTCACTCTTATTCGAGGTATTCTGCATTGTTGTTGATTTTGATTGGTTTACAACAATGTCCTGTCCGAATTTAATTTTGTTATCATTCAGATTATTCATCTCTTTCAATTCATCGAGGGTCATATTAAAATCTTTTGCAATACTTATTAGTGTTTCTCCTTTGGTTACTTTATGAGTAATTGTTTTTGTAGGTATATCTGAATTAGCAACTTCAGACTTTAAGCTTCCTTTTTCTGTTGTTTGAGTAAGCTTTAACTCCTGATTAAACTTAATTTTGTTGCCAGTCAATTGATTATCCTTTTTCAAATCCTCCACCGACACATTAAACTTTTCAGCAATACTGATTAAAGTCTCGCCTTTGGTCACTTTGTGAGTAATTGTTTTAGAATGCACATCAGATTTTGCAACATCAGATTTCGAAGTAACGTTTTCTGTAGTTTGAGTAATTTTAAGTTCCTGACCAAACTTAATTTTGTTGTCAGTCAGGTTATTATTCTTTTTCAAGTCCTCTACTGAAACATTAAACTTTTCGGCAATACTATTAAGATTATCACCTTTTTGGACTTTATAGAATGAAATAGATTTTGTAACGACTTCTTTTGCTGCAACTTCCTTTGAAACAGATTCATTTTCTTTTAATGGCTTAGCAGTATTTGATTTCGCAGTTTCAGTAGCATTGTTAATTTTGATTTTCTGTCCCAACTGGATACTATTTCGAGTCAGATTATTCATTTTTTTCAAATCTTCGGTAGTAACATTGTACTTTTTAGCAATACTAAATAACGTTTCTCCTGAAGTCACTTCATGAGTTATCATATTCTGTTGAATTTCAGGCTTTTCTACAGCTACTTTCACTTCTTTTTCTACCAATTGACTTATCTTTAATTCTTGTCCCTGTATGATTTTACCGTTTGGTATTTCATTGATCTTCTTTAAATCGTCAACTGAGAGATTATATAATTTAGCAATACTGAATAGCGTTTCTCCTTTTTTTACGGTATGAGAACTAATAGCGGGTGTAACATTTGTTTGAAACGCCTCATTCTTTACAACAACCGGATTTTTAGAAACGTTGTTTGTCTTAGTAACCGCAACTTGTACCGGCTCTACAGTAGTGATTGTTTCCCGATCTCTGATTTTAAGTTCCTGGTTACGATTAATTTTACTTCCTTTAATATTGTTTTTCCGTTTGAGTTCGGCAGTAGAAAGACCGTATTTATCGGCAATTGTTGATAAAGTTTCACCAGATTTTACTTTGTGGAATTTAGCAGGTATTACTTTTTGAGTTTTTCTAACAGGTACTGACATTGGAACTTCAATTTCGGGCTTAACCGCCAACTTTGTAGTTTCATTGGCACACGAAGCCACCGCCAACAAAGAATTTCCACTTACTACCCGGTTTGCCTTTACAAAACGTTTGGTATAATAATCCTCATCGGAATTAGAAATAATAACTCCACTCCGAACAGCAGCATGAATGAACTCAAATTGACCATTTTCTTTTGCTTTCGTTACAATGCCTACGTGACCTACCCTGCTGCTTCGGGCACGCCCTGAGAAAAACACCAAGTCTCCGGTTTTAAGATGACCACGATCTACAGAATCGAATTGCTGAGCCTGATCAGCAGAGGAATGTTGTAAGTTATATCCAAAGTTACGGTACACATAAGAAGTGAAACCTGAACAATCGAAAGAACCTGAGCCAGGTGAACCGTAATGATAGGGGGTGTTCAAGAACATTTTTCCATAGTTAACAATGGAATCTGCTAATGAATTTTGAATGGGAGCAAAATTTTCTATTTTGGTTGAATCAGATGCAGATGAGGAGTTGACCGAAAGCTGTTCGGCTGCCGAAAAAGTTATGGAAAGAAATAATCCTGAAAGAATGAAAATTAGTTTTTGTAAAAACATAATTTGAATGTGTCTGATAATTAACTTATTGCAAAGATAAGTTTTTTAAATTACAAAACAGAACCAATTTTCTCTTTTTAGCAAAAATTTTAAAACCCCCGAATTAGTTAATTCAATTTGTCTAAAAAACCAAGCGTTGCACTTGAACTTGTTACTTCTAACTGCGCATTAGCACCCATAATGAGTGGTAAATTATAATCGACATGACCGGCAGGGAAGTTGAAACACACCGGATAGTTATATTCCTGTACAGCGCCAAAAATGATTTCAGCAATGGTTTGCATCATCAATGGATCTTCAGCACAATCGCTGAATTGTCCAACCACTAGACCCGAAAGTTGAGCCAAAACTCCACTAAAAAGCAAATTTTGCATCATCCTATCGATATGATATGGCTCTTCTGAAATATCTTCTATAAAAAGTATGTTGTCTTTATAAGGTAAATCATACTGACTTCCGCGCAAACCCATAATAACCGAAAGATTTCCACCAATTAATTTTCCGGAGGCTTTTCCAATTTTATTTTGAACTTGAGAAGGTATAGAATATGTTGGTAATTGACCGTATAAAATATTTTTCAAACGTTGAATCGGATCTGATTCAGTGGGCAATTCGGCCAGATGCTTAGCCATAATACCGTGAATGGACGAAAACCCAAGATTGGTGATGGCATTGTGCAAAATAGTTATATCACTAAAACCAATAAGCCATTTCGGCGATTTTGCAAAATTTGTAAAATCTAATTTATCAATTATTTGTGCAAGGCCATAACCTCCTCTACTACTGATTATCGCTTTTAGTTTTGGGTCATCTAATGCTTGTTGTAGGTCGGCAGTGCGTTGTTCTTTTGTTCCGGCAAAACGTCCAAATTTAGAACGGGCAAACTCACCTTCAGTAACATGCAATCCCCAGCTGGTGAGAGTTTTTATTGCTCCATCAATAAAAGTTTGATTGATGGAACCCGAAGGTGAAACTATTCGAATTTGGTCAGAAGGTTTTAAAAATGGAGGAAGCATATTCTTAATTTTATTTTTGATAGTTCTTGATAACCAAATATTTCAATTCTGTATCTCCGGCGTTACTAATTCCATGTTCAACCATTGATGGACAGTAAAAGCTTGTATATGGGCCACAAATAGTGGAATCGCCATTGAGATAAAACTTTGCGCTTCCTTCCAGCACAAAGAAAAATTCATCTTCAATGTGTTTGTGTGGGGGATGAGTAGCATCGTGAGGCTTCACCACGCTCATTTTCAGTGTACGTCCATCTACAAAATCCTTATCGACAAACCAGTATTGATAGCCGGCTTTAGTGGGTATGACTTTTTCTTTCGAAAACTGATTTACGCAATTAGCAATGGTCCACTTTGTTGGAATAGAGTCTTTTTTTTGAGCTGAAATATTACAGCTGAAAATAATGGTAAACAGCAGTATAATTGTCAATTTAAGTGTCTTCATAATATCAAAATTGATAAGGTTTGAATAAAATCGGACTAAAATATTAGTATTTATATCTTGCGTAATAATTAATTGTTTTAAGGAAGTTTATCGGCTTTTCCATATCACATATCAAATCCTTTCTGTCATATTTCTCTATGGAAAAGCTATTATTACTTAATCTTTCTTTGTACTTCAACATATCCAAACAAACAAAACCTCTACAAAGAACCAACGAAACAATTCGAAGAAACTTCTTTGTGTTTTTTGGTTGAAAGTTGGTTTGATGGGCTAGAGCAAATATCTCATGAATTAATAAGTTATATTTACTTCGGAGATTGTCAATGCAATTTTCAATAGTAACCAATGTTTTAATACCATCCTTATAATCTTTATATACATCGAAGATATCATTTTCCAGTTGCATAACTCCTCCGATTTTATATAACAGCAATTTTTCCGGTTCGATCATTTCATCGCTAAAAACACTTCTGTAAAAAAGCAGAGAAATTCCACCTTTTAGAAAAGTAATAGCCTCTATTTCTTCTCTTTTTATATCCGAATTGATTTGACTTTTGCTCTGAATTTGCGCATCATATACTTTTAGAAAGTATTCTTTCAGTGTATTTGCATTGGCCGAATCATCGAGAGCTCTGTTATAGAATTTAATGAATAATTTCTCATTTGAATTATTCCCACTCAATTTTTCCGGGTTTTCAACCAGACTTCTAATATAACTTTCATTCAAATCTCTTTTATCAAAAAAGTCATCAAACAAGCCTGTTAATGCACCTAAATTAGTCAAGGCGGCTCTTTCCTTTAATGTTAGCTTTTTACCTCTCAAAATGCCAAATGATTCTCCCAAGATTGCAGGTACGGCATAACCGTAATAATTGGTCATTTTTTTGTAGTCATGCTCATCCAAACTGGTATCATTGCAGATTTTGCTCTCCTCTATATCAATCGTCAAAGTTTTTTGGATAATTTCTCTTTGAAATTTTAAATTTCTAATTATCGTAAAATAGATTTGGGGAAGTTTAATAAGATTAAAGATATAATTTTTCATTATTGAACAATCCTATAGTTAGTTATAAAATATTATGACAGTTAGAAATTATCGATGGTTTGCTGTTTGTTATTGTTTTTCTTTTCAATTGCAGCAATATTCTCGGCCACTGGTAACTTTTCGGGCATTGTACCACCAATTTCCTGAATAGTTTTTCGGACTTTCTTACCTACTTCGAAATGGGTTTTGTTTGCTTCCTTTTTACCTTGAATTTGGTCGCGTTTTAGTTTTTCTTCGGTTTGCGTAGCGCGGAACAAATTGGCTGCGAGCTCTGTACTGCCCATGTGATCGAGAATGTGTTGGCTTTTCTTCAACCCTTTGTGTGTATGAATTGCTTTTGCATCCAAGCCACCATATAGACCTTTATAACCATGATTTTGAAAAATTGCATAATCCAAATTAGTTATTACGCCTGCATCTTGGACTGCTTCGGCAAGTTGAGTATTGTGCCGCCTTAACTCATTTCGTAAAAACAATCGCTTCTCATCCTCGGTGGATAAAGCATTGTATTCGTCCATTTGACTTATTTCCTGCAAACGGGTTTGAACTGCGAAATAGGTCTGACCCTGAGCTACTACCGCTTTTGAAGGGTCGGCATTTTGCAATATTAAATAACATGCATAACGCGATAATTTGACGTCATCTACTTGACGAACAGCACCTTTACCTGCAATTATCATATCGAGGATGTCCTCGATATGATCCTCAACTCTTAATCCACTGTTAGAACAGGCCTCTTTTGCCTTATCTATCACAGGTTTAAAGTGTCGATACTCAGAATAACCCAACACTTTTGTCAGGTCACGAGCCGACCAGAATTCGTTGCCGTCTGCATCTATTCGCTTGATTTGCTCAAAGATAGATGCTGTTGTTTTGCCTATTTTTTTTGTCATTAGGATAAGCTTTTATCGAAAAAGTTATTGTCTTTCTATTATTTGGAAAATACACATTCGAGATTTAATTTTGAATGATTTAATACCTCAACCATTTCAACAATTCTTTCCATGTAACTTTTTTACCATACATCAAAATGCCTGTTCGGTAAATTTTACCGGCCATCCAGGTGCTACCAACAAAAGAAAGCACCAAAACTGTAAGTGAAAGTACGATTTGCCATATTGGAACTCCAAATGGTAACCGAACCATCATTACTATGGGTGAAGTAAATGGAATCATAGAACACCAGAACGCAAGTGGACCATCGGGATTTTGTGCACTGTAAATGGCTGCATAAATTGCAAAAATAATGGGCAAAGTAAGCGGCAATGAGAATTGTTGCGTATCGGTTTCGCTATCTACAGCCGATCCTACAGCTGCAAAAAGTGAAGCATACAGTAAATATCCACCCAAAAAGTAAACCACAAACAGAATCACAATCTGAGCAAAATCAAAACCATTCAATAAGCTGTACACCTGAAGTATGGTACTTTGGGTCTCATTGACAGGAGGTGCAGATTGGACCATATTCATGGTATTAGCTTGTTCTAAGGCATTTACATCTATACCACTACCAATAATACTGCCGGCTACCGTCGAAATTAGCAAGGTAAGCATCACCCACAAAAAGAATTGAGTAAGACCAACCAACGCGATGCCGATGATTTTTCCCATCATCAGCTCAAAGGGTTTAACTGACGAAATAATTACTTCTACAATGCGACTGGTTTTTTCTTGCACCACACCACTCATTACCTGTGCACCGTAAATAACAATAAACATATAAATCATAAATGCCGAAATCATTCCAATTGCCAATGCCAACTCAGCCGAACCAACTTTTTCGTTGCCATTCTCGCCCCATTTTACAGTGGTAATGTCGATGTCGGTATGCGATTCTTCAACCATTTTCTTAAGATTCGGAATATTATGAGAAGCCAGCTTTTTTTCTTCCACGTACTTTTTCAGCAAACCGGCTACGTAGTTTTTCAATTCCATATTCACTTGTTCTTCCGAATATAGAGTTGCTGCTTTCGGATTTTTAGCCAAATCCTCTGAAATAACTAACAATGCGGCAAATTCTTTATTTTCTGCATTGCTTTTCCGAACCTCTTCAGCCGATTTGTTTATGAATTCGAAAGTATACGTGTCGTTATTTTTCAAGACTTCCCGATATCTGTTTGTGCGGTCTATTACAACTATGATTTTTTTTGTAGTATCCTTAATGCTTGATAACCATAATGGAACCATGATCATTCCGGCAAAAAGTAATGGTGTAAGGAAAGTGAGGATGATAAAAGACTTTTTCATCACCCTGGTAGTATATTCACGTCCTATTATCAGACTAATTTTACTCATAAAATCTTTGTTTTTACAGTATCAATAAAAATATCATTCATGCTTGGTAACAATTCTTCGAACGTGTGAATTTCAGTTTGTTTGATTAACTCACTCAACAATTTGTTGTTAGTATCAGCATGTTGTTTTTTTATTCGGCTTTCAATAATTCCATTTTTAACTGTTTGTGAAAGTATTTCAAACCCTTGCTCTACAATTGCATTGGAAGCATGTACCAAAAAAATATCTGTGAAGTGCGAAGCACGTATTTCGGCAACATTGCCTTGTAGTACTATCTTTGCACGATCTACCAAGGATATATTTTCGCAGAGATCTTCAACAGTTTCCATGTTATGAGTCGAAAATATAACCGTTGCACCTTTATCACGCAAATTTAGAATTTCGCGTGTAATCAAATCTGTATTCACAGGGTCGAAACCACTGAATGGTTCATCGAATATCAGCAATTTGGGGTCATGCAGAATGGTGGTGATAAATTGAACCTTTTGAGCCATTCCTTTCGAAAGCTCTTCCACTTTTTTGCCCCACCAGGCTTGTATTTCAAATTTTTCGAACCAATATTTCAACGCTTTTTGAGCATCAGATTTTGTCATGCCTTTTAGCTGAGCCAAATATAAAGCCTGTTCACCAACTTTCATTTTTTTGTACAATCCGCGTTCTTCAGGCAGATAACCAATAAGACGCACATCGTTGGGCACAAGTCGTTTTCCATTCAATCTAACTTCGCCACTATCGGGTGCTGTAATGCAATTGATAATGCGTATCAATGTTGTTTTTCCTGCTCCATTCGGACCAAGCAAACCATATACAGAATTTGCTGGTACACTGAGACTTACACCATCCAAAGCGAGGTGTCCCGCATATTGTTTTACTACGTTTTCTACTTCTAATAATATCATTTTATATTGAGAATAAAGTCTAAAGTGCAAGTATTAATTATTAAATTTACAAGGCAATTAATGAAGAACTACATTTTACCTTCATCACTAAAACTGTAATACTTATTTTGAGCAATAATGATATGGTCAAGCAAGTTTATGCCTATAGCTTCGCATCCGGTTTTTATGCGTTTAGTTATAATATCGTCCTCATGACTTGGGCGATTCTGACCCGAGGGATGATTATGCGCAACAGCAATTGCTTGAGCTGATTTTTCGATAGCCATTTTGAGCAACAAGGGTATATCTACAACCGTCTGCCGAGTTCCACCCTGAGTAAGACGTTTCACATCAATCACTTTATTTGCACCGTTAAGTAGAACTACCCAAAATTCTTCGTGAGGCAAATCGGTCAATATTGGTTCAAAAATATCAAAAAGGTGTATACTTGATGAAATCTTTTTCCGATCCAAAGTTTCGGCTGCTTTCCTCCTTTTACCCAATTCCATAGCAGCCATAATGCTAATGGCTTTGGCTTCACCAATGCCTTTGAATCGCTTACACAAATCGTGAATAGTAAGTTGTGCCAGTTCATTCAGGTTGTCGTGACATTCATGCAAAATCCGTCTGGAAAGTTCCACTACCGTTTCATTTCTACTTCCCGAACCAATCAAAATGGCCAACAATTCCGCATCCGAAAGACTTTGAGCGCCTTTCCGAAGCATTTTTTCACGAGGGCGGTCATCTTCTGCCCATTCACGAATAGTTAATCTTTTGTCATCGGTTACCACGTGTCAAATATACGAAATTATTTATCTTTAACAAGCACTTACACTTTTGATTTAAAAATAAGAAATTCCACTTTAGCGACAAAAAATCCCCAACCAGACAAACTGATTGGGGAAACTAAAAAATGAAGATTATAAACAAGAATGCTACTTTTCACAAGCAACAGTACCGTCTGCATTAAAAGTGATAACTTTATGTGTTTTATCCAATGACATAAAAACTTCATATTGAATACTTCCATCGGCTAAAGTGATTTTTTCAGCCCGTTTTTTTGAAGTATATGTTGAGTAGTTTGCTGTTACAGCATCAGATATTACAGTCGGCACATCGGCGTAATGCATTCTTTCTGTTTTAAACAAATATATACCGGAAACATCAAATACTAGTTTTATCGGTTCACTTGTTTTTAAGCAAACCAATACTTCTGTAACTACACCTTGACAAATAGTGTCAATTTGAGCATGAATAACCGTGTATCCTAAATAGTTAGCACTAATATATGTATTAATCCCAGAAGATAATGAATCAACTGCAACTTCGTTATCGAAATGACGGTCGCGACCATGTTTGTGATTTCCTTCTACAAATGTGCTGTCGCCGGTTAATCCGTGGTGACCATGTCCACTACCCATATCACCATGTTGTCCATCTCCGCCATGACGACCACCACCATCATGTCCATGATGATCATGTTTGTCGATACTATCTGTCGAAATACTGTCAGAAACACCGATACTATCAGCAGGAAGTCCTTGCTTATAGTTATTGGAATAAGAAATCAATGTACCGCTTGTTGTGAACGATAGTTCTTCACCTGTATTAAGCAGTGCTTTGACCAATGATCCACTAACAGTTGTGGAAACAATACTTGTTGCCGGATAATTGTCAGCAACATAAGATGCAATAGAAACTGAAGTTTCGCTTGTAAGAGCTGATGTTCCAGCTAAATCTTCATTGCTACACGAAACAAACACGGCAGCAATTGCGAGAACGAATAAAAAAATTTTTTTCATAATGATGTAATTTTAATTGTTAATGACTTTTTTAAACTCTAACGAGAAGTAATCTTGTTTCATGAAAATCAATTTAAATTGTTCTCTTGTTTATAAATGATACGCAAAAATAGATTTGGGCAAACAGCTATACAAAAATATTCTGTCAACACCTGAATTCCATAAGCAGAAAGCAGAAATTTCTGAATAAAACAATCACGTTTGGCTACCAATTTATAATTCGCTATCAATCTTCACAATAGATATTACTCACTGCCAGAATCTTAAAAAATATATATTTTTCACTCTAACATAAAGATGATTAACGATAAAAGTCGTATTTTTGTGGTTAAGCATTCTATTTATTTACTCTCAAAAACTATCCTGAATAATGATTTGTAATTGAGTGAGTCTATTATCTTTTTATTGAAATTGAACCATTTACATACTATATGAAAGTAAACATCGTTAATCTATCGAAACATTCAGTTCCAGAATATGCCACAGCTTTATCGGCAGGCATGGATTTACGTGCAAATATCGAAGAATCTATCGTTCTCAAACCTTTGGAGCGAAAGATTATTCCAACCGGTTTATTTATTGAATTGCCGGCGGGCTACGAGGCTCAAATCAGACCTAGAAGTGGTTTGGCTATTAAAAAAGGTATTACAGTGCTCAATTCTCCGGGAACGATTGATGCCGATTACCGAGGAGAAGTTTGTATTATTCTTATAAATTTATCGAACGAAGATTTTATCATTAATGATGGAGAACGAATTTGTCAAATGGTGATTGCATCGCATATTCAGGCAGAATTGGTAGAAGTTCAGGAATTAGGAGAAACCGACAGGGGTGCCGGAGGATTTGGACATACCGGAAAACACTAATCAGTTGATAGTTATCAGTGAACAGTTATCAGTAAAAAACACTTAGGAATCTATTTATTTGATAAGTCATTAACCGTATTTACTCAAGACTACCAAATTGTGCATTATGAATTATGCATTGAGAATTATGAATTAATTAGCGTATGCGCAAAAAATATTATCTGTTTTTCTTGATTTTTATAACCTTGGGTTCATGCTCTTCTTCCAAAAAAATGGTACAGGAAAGCCCGAAAAGCCTGACGTTGTCAGCTGCTGCTCAACGCCAGTTTGATTATTATTTCTACGAAGGACTGAAACAAAAAGATAACCGGCAATACGATCAGGCATTGGAAACATTTCGCTTGTGTATGGCTATCGATTCGCTTGATGCAGGAGTGCAATCGGAAATGGGTTTGTTATATGCTACAATAGGGTTTAATGATGATGCCATAAAATGTCTGGAAAAATCTGTAAAATATGATCCAACAAACTGGTGGTACAATATAAGTTTGATTTCTGTTTATTCCGACTTGAAAAATTGGTCACGAGCAATTGAATTAGCAAGCAATATTCAAAAAGTATATCCAAATAAAGAAGAAGTTTATACCATGTTGGCTTCGTTTTATAAAGAAACCAAAGAATACGATAAAGCGATAGCAGCAAATGATCGATTAGAGTCTTTGACAAGTATAAATGCAACGCTTTCACTTGAAAAATTTCAGTTATATATACTTTCCAACAAGCCAAAAAAAGCGGTTGCGGAAATTGATAAATTGATAAACAAATATCCAACAGAAACACGCTACAGGGTGCTACGTGGTGATATTTTTATGCAGCAAAATAAGCCTCAACAGGCTTATGATGTTTATCAGAAAGTATTGGCAGATGATCCACAGAATGCTACTGTTTATGTTTCGCTGTCGGAATACTACAAATCGGTGAATGAGCCCGAAAAGGCAATGGAGTCGATAGTAAGTGCGCTGAAAAATGATCAGTTGGATGTAGATACTAAGATGGGGATTCTGGGACAATATGTTGAGAAATTAGTTCAAGATTCTACTAAACTCGGTGAAACAGAATCGTTGTTCAAACTTTTAGTTGATCGGTATCCACTTGAAGAACAAGTACACGGTTATTATGCCATGTTCTTACAGATTAGAAACAGAAACGCTGAGGCAATATCGGAGTTGGAAACTATGACTAATATCAATCCAAAAAGCGAACAAGGCTGGCTAAGGCTTATTCAAATGAATCTATCTGATAAAAATTACAATCAAATAATGACAGTGACTGGCAAAGCCACTGTAAATTTGCCCAAGAATCCAATTTGGTATTTCTATCGTGGAATTGCTCAATATCAGTTAGCCGATTATCGCGGTGCTTTGGCAACTTACAAAGCTGCCTTACCAATGATAACAGTAGATCAGGCTTCGTTGAAAAGTGATTTTTATGCCCAAATAGGAGATGTTCATTTTAAATTAGAGGAAAAAGATTCCGCTTTTGTCAACTACGAAAGAGCATTGGCCGCCAATCCAAAAAATTTGATGGTAATGAATAATTACGCTTATTATCTTTCCTTAGAAAAAGCGGAATTAAAAAAAGCAGAGCGGATGAGTGCCAAAACTGTGGAACTGGAACCAAAAAACAGTACTTATCTGGATACGTATGCCTGGATTTTGTATCAACAAGAGAATTATTCTCTTGCTAATTTTTATATCGAGAAAGCGGTTGACAATTTGCCTAAAAACGATGATTCCGGCATTATTTTGGAACATTATGGTGACATTTTATGGATGAAAAGCAAGGCGGATGGAAAAGATGATGCAAAAGCTCTGGAAATGTGGCAAAAATCTTATGATGCCGGAAATAAGACGGATGATTTGAAAAAGAAAATAGAGAATAAAGGTTGGAAAAGATGACCTCAAACCCCTAAAGGGTGTTTTAAGATACTTATAATTGATTAGCAACATGTAAGTTGTCGTCGGATTTTTGAGTTTAATTTTAAAAGAAACAAGTTTTTACTACAATAACTATGAAACAAAAAATTATAATATTCGCAGTATTCGCAACACTCATTTTATCGGGGTGTAAAACCTCGCGCTCAATCGCAAAAAAAGATGTGAAGGAAGAAAGTCAGGTAGCTCAACTCATTCAGAAAGTTCAGAGTGCTCAACCTCAGTTTAAAACTGTCAATGCCAGCAAAGTGGCGATGGAATTCGACCTAAATGAACGAAAAGTAAGCGTATCGGCAACTTGTAAAATTCGTAAAGACTCTGCAATTTTTGTATCTATTCAACCTTTTATGGGAATTGAGGTATATAAAGCTGAAATAATGTCCGATAGTATTCGGATTTTTGACAAAATGAATCGAAAGTATTATGTAATTGATTATATTTCAATGTCAAAACAATTTGGCGTAGACATCAATTTCAGGAGTTTGCAAGCTTTGATTTTTAATCAATTTTTCTGTATTGGTTCAAAAGAGCTTTTGCCCGATAGTTGCAAGCTGACTCCTTTGGCTAATGGACGTAACAAAATAGATTTCGAAACCGAAAAAATGCAACAAAGCACCGAAATATCTTCATCAAACACAATACAACAGGTACTTTTGAAATCGAAAGATGTAACCTATCAGTTACAAACAAACTACGATGATTTTACGGTTGTAAATGGTATAAATTTTCCACAGAAAATTACATTGCTAGCCACAAGTAAAAAGAATAGTGCATCGTGCGTTTTTTCCATATTGAAAGTGGAATTTAACACCGACTTGAAACTTACTGCTGCCTCAACAGATCGTTATACACGTGGTGATATTGAGCAATTACTTAAAAAATAATTAACTATTAGAATCTGAATTTATAAAAATAATATTGATGCGCTTCCAACTTAATCCCCGAATATTGGTCTTTATTTTTTTATTGACGACCTCCATTCTCTCTTTACAGGCTCAATCTGTAAGGGAATTAGAGAACCAACGAAAACAAACACTCCAAAAACTGGAAACCACCAGTAAAATGCTGAGTGAGACTAAAAATTCTCAACGCAGTTCATTGACCAAGCTTACTATTATAGGTAAAAACATCAATGAACGTAAAGTTCTTATCAAAAACATCAGTTCAGAAATTGGTCAATTAGATAGTGAAATGCAACGTTTGGATCAAGAAAAACGTGTGCTCCAAAATAAGTTGACAGGTTTGAAATCGGATTATGCAAAATTGGTACAGGAAGCCCATATCAAGCGTAGCGTGATGGCAAAAATAATGTTTGTGTTGGCTGCAAAAACCTTTGATCAGTCGTATCGTAGGCTGCGCTACCTGCAGGAATACAGCGATTATCGCAAACAGCAAGTACAGGAAATTGAACACGTAAAAGTTCAGATTTCACAAAAAAATGACAGCCTTAACCACAATAAAACTACCAAGGTACAGGTTGTAAAACAAAAAGAAACAGAAACAAAGGTACTGTCGAATGATCAGCAAAAGGAGAAAGGATTGCTTACTGACTTGCAAAAGAAAGAGAAGAAGTTGCGCGATGACTTGAAAGTTCAACAGAAGAAAGCCAACGATCTCAACCACAAAATTGAGGCGATGATAGCAGCAGAAATTCAGAAAGCTGAAGCAAGAAGATTAGCAGCTGAGAAGAAACGTCTAGCAGCCGAGAATGAATCAAACGCAGCTATAAAAAAGAGATCAACTTCTACGAAGTCATCAAATACCTCTACACGTTCAAACACTGCTTCTTCATCTCAATCTGTTTCAGCTCTTACCAAAGAAGAAACATTGCTTTCGGGAGATTTTCAACGGAATATTGGGCGTTTGCCTTGGCCTACAACCAATGGATTTATTCGTGGACATTTTGGGGTACAACCGCATCCGGTTTTGAAATTTGTTACTACCAACAATAAAGGAATTTACATTCAAACTCCGGCTGGTAGCACAGCCCGTTCGGTATTCGAAGGTGTAGTTACATCTATTTTCTTCACTCCGGGTTGCAATAATGCAGTTATTATTCAACACGGAAATTACCGTACAGTTTACGCTAACCTTACTCAAATAAGTGTTCGTGTAGGCGAAAAAGTAACAGCTAAACAAACGATAGGAAAAATTTATACCGACAGTGAAACCGACAATAAAACCGAGTTGTATTTTCAGGTTTATAATGGTAAAAACCTGCAAAATCCTGAAAATTGTATATCGCGGTAAAACCCTTAGCCCCTTCTCGATAGATATCGGGAGGGGAACGGGATTACAACTGTCTAGCATAAAGCAATGAATAATAAATATAAAACATTCACAACTAAACTAACTTCAACTCCCCTTTAGGGGTTGGGGGTTATTTATTATTATATGGAAGAATTTGTAAATGAATCGCAGCTGGTCGATTATGGCGATAGCAATATCATTACCCTCGAAGGTTTGGAGCATGTTCGCCGTCGTCCAGGTATGTACATCGGCAAATTGGGCGATGGAACGCATTCGGATGATGGAATTTATGTACTTTTGAAAGAAGTGCTGGACAACTGTATAGACGAATACCGCATGGGCGCCGGCAAAAGCATCGAAGTGCGTGTTCAGGACGGACATGTGGAAGTGCGTGACTATGGTCGTGGTATTCCACTTGGAAAAATGGTTGATGCTGTATCGATTATGAATACGGGTGGTAAATACGACTCCAAAGCATTTAAAAAGTCGGTGGGGTTAAATGGTGTTGGTACAAAAGCCGTGAATGCACTTTCGTCGAAATTTCTGGTTCAAAGTTACAGAGATGGACAATCACGCAGAGCCGAATTTGAAAAAGGAAAAATTGTAAGCGACACAGATATATTTGAAGATAGCGGAGTCAGAGGTACGCGTGTTTATTTTTATCCTGACGAAACTCTCTTCGAAAATTACAAATATCAGGATGAATTTATAGAAACCATGTTGCGCAATTATGCGTACCTGAATACCGGTTTGACAATTATTTTCAACGGAAAAAAGATACTTTCGAAAAACGGATTGCTCGATTTGTTGAATGAAAACATGACTTCCGATCCGCTGTATCCAATTGTTCACCTACAAGGCGAAGATATTGAAATTGCCTTCACGCACAGCGATCAGTATGGCGAAGAGTATTACTCGTTCGTAAACGGACAACATACCACGCAGGGCGGAACGCACCAAAGTGCATTTCGTGAAGCTGTGGCACGCACCATCAAGGAATTTTATTCCAAAAATCAGGAACTCACCGACATTCGCAACGGAATGATTGCCGCTGTGTCGATTAGTGTGGAAGAACCCGTTTTTGAGTCGCAGACCAAAACCAAACTCGGTTCACGCGATATGTCGCCTTCGGGTGGAATTTCGGTAAATAAATTTATTTCCGATTTCTTGAAAAAAGAGTTGGACAATTACATGCACCGTAACACCGAAACATCTGCTATTTTACTTCAAAAAATAACAGACTCGGAAAAAGAACGCAAAGCCATTGCAGGAGTTACCAAAATGGCACGCGAACGAGCCAAAAAAGTGAATCTTCACAACAAAAAACTTCGCGATTGCCGAACACATTTCAACGATACACTCACGAAAGATGAACTGAAAAATACAGCCATCGGAAATTCATGTATTTTCATTACCGAGGGCGATTCGGCAAGTGGATCCATTACCAAAAGCCGTGATGTGAATACACAGGCTGTATTCAGTTTGCGTGGTAAACCGCTGAATTGTTACGGACTGACCAAGAAAATTGTATACGAAAACGAAGAATTCAACCTGCTGCAAGCTGCCTTGAACATCGAGGACGGAATAGAAGGTCTGCGCTATAACAAAGTGATTGCAGCTACCGATGCCGATGTGGACGGTATGCACATACGGTTGTTGTTGATTACTTTCTTTCTGCAATTTTTCCCCGATTTGATAAAAAAAGGGCACGTTTATATTCTGCAAACACCTCTTTTCCGCGTCCGCAACAAAAAAGAAACGGTGTATTGTTATTCCGAAGAAGAACGCCTTGCCGCTTTGGCAAAACTTGGTGCAAACCCCGAAATTACCCGATTTAAAGGTTTGGGCGAGATTTCGCCGGACGAGTTCAAGCATTTTATCGGAAAAGATATGCGTCTGGATCAGGTTACGCTCAAACGCGAAGATGCAGTGCAGGATTTATTGTCGTTCTATATGGGAAAAAACACTTCCGAACGTCAGAATTTCATTATCGATAATTTGGTGGTAGAAGAAGAAATTGAATAGATTGCTATTTCAAAGCAAGTCACAAGTTGCAAACTTGCACCCGCGTGCGAAGGCTTCGGTGGTGGTTGCACAACCAATCAACTCAAACAAGTCTTGATAAAGTTAAGTATTCATATAGATCTAATTATTGATGAGAAAGTCACTTCTGTTTTTAATTCTGATTCTAACAGGATGTACAACAAATAAATACCTACATAATGTTGCTGATCAGATTTCAACGACAGGAATTTCATTGAGTCTTAACCAAGAAATCTCCATAATTTACAAGCCAATTATAAAAAAAGGTAATATGCCTTTCAAAAATGCAAACTATTTTTGCGAAAGAAGATACGATGCAGTTGAAAGAAACAATGGAAATTTCGATACTCTAAAATTATCAAAGGGGTACTCCATTCGTGAGTCATATTTTAATAATAATGGATATTTACGATTGGATAAAAATTATCTTGAAGACGGCACATTTTATTTCTCAGACAGTTGTTCTATTGAATTCTATCCCAACAATCTATTAAACAGAGTTGTGTGCTATAATACTCGTTGGAAGGAAAATTCATATTGTTGGAAGACCGAATACGACAATAATAAATTGGTAAAGAGATATGCAATTTATTCTCTGTCAGATAGTATTATTGTTGAAATGACTTTTGATTATAATCCCAAAAATCGAATTATTGTTACAACAACAAAAAATGACAAAAACCAAATCATGTCTCAAACAACCTATCATTATGGAAAAAGGGGCAGAATGTTGTCAGAAGAGACTAACGATTTTTTGAAGAAGGAGACTTCTAAGTCAACGTATTCCTACCTCTCAAAATCAAATTATCGAAAGGATTTTGAATCTCGCGATTCGTCAAATTGTGTACTTATCGATGGCTACTATAACTACCGCAACAATCTTTTGACTGAAGTTAGTCACAACAAATACTCTAAATGGCATAAATATCAATCCCTTCAATTGAATAAATATGACAGGAAGAAAAGATTGAAGGAAGAATATCAACGCAGTTCCAATTGGTTTAATTCTTTGGAAACAAGTGTAGATATATTTAAGAAAGAATATCATTATGAAATTTTCCCTCAAAGAAATGAGACCCGAGAAATTATAAAGAATCTGAAACAGAACACAGACGGTACTTATCAGCTTTATTCTTTATATATGGCAATTTATAAGTATGGCAATATGAAATTTTAAAGTAGTCTTTCTGTTGAATTTATCGTAAAAATATTCGGTTTTATTTCCAAATCCGAACAGCAGATGAAGGATTATGTTCTTCTGCTCGCACCGATCTGTAATCGGTGTGTTGCCCGGTAGAACAAGAGAAATAGAATAGATTGCTTTTTAAAAGCAAGTCACAAGTTACAAACTTGCGCCAGCGTGCGGAAGAAGAAATTGAATAATTAGCAACCCATGCCCATTTCATACTACAACGAAGACGATTCGAAGGACGTCAACCCCGATATTTATTACATGAAGCAAGCACTTTTGGAGGCTAAGCGTGCCGGTGAGCGCGACGAAGTACCCATTGGAGCTGTGATAGTATGTCAGGGGCGCATAATTGCCCGTGGACATAACCTCACCGAAACATTGAACGACGTAACTGCTCATGCTGAGATGCAGGCTATTACAGCTGCTGCGGGTTTTTTGGGTGGAAAATACCTGACCGAATGTTCGCTCTATGTCACTGTTGAACCTTGCGTAATGTGTGCCGGAGCGTTGGGTTGGTCGCAAATAAGCCGTATTGTGTACGGTGCAGCCGACGAAAAGCGAGGTTTCGTGCGTTTCGCTCCCAATGCCATTCATCCCAAAACAGAAGTTGTTTCAGGCATTTTGGAAGAAGAATGCAGTAAGTTGATGAAGGATTTTTTTAAAAAGAAGAGATAGCTCTTTTATTGAATTACGGTATCACATATTCATTTTAAATGCTTGGTATTAAAGTCTCAACTTGGATGATTTAGACCCTGTTTTATGTAGATCAAAATGAAATGCAACTAAAGTGGAATAAGTCACGAGAGTATTATAACATTTTGGAATAAAACTTAAAACATCAGCTTTTTATATTCACTATGAAAATTTATCAACTTAGATTTGTTGACTTTAGCATTTAACTAGACATGAACCGAATCCAACAATAATTTAGAAAGAGTATTGAAATACTATTTTTTTTTGTAATTTTGCAGCCTGAAACCTCCAATTTTTGACGGTTTTTGATTAAATAAAACGATTTTCCCTTCGTCAATTGGGAACAAAATAAATTGTCTTATGGTGTAATGGTAGCACTGCAGTTTCTGGATCTGCCTGTCTAAGTTCGAATCTTAGTAAGACAACAAAAGCTTGATAATCAGCAATGATTGTCAAGCTTTTTCATTTAGAATCAAATTAAGCACAAAATTATCCAATATCATTGAATATCAATAAATATCACAGTTTGTAAAAAACTATGAATTTATACTCTATTTCAGGACTTCCAATCTTCAATTATTCCATTTTCAAATTGATTTTTCGTACCTTTGTCGTCCAAAAATCATTTCAATTAAAAGTCGTTATGGGAAATTTTGCTAAATTTATTGGAGGAGGTCTTGGTTTTGTTTTGGGTGGTCCTATTGGAGCACTAATTGGCTTTGGGGTGGGCTCACTAATTGGAAATTCAGAATTCACCACAACTCGCGCATTAGGACCAAGACAAACTACCGAAGGTGACTTCAAAATGAGTTTACTGGTGCTTATGGCTTGCATTATGAAAGCCGATGGACATGTGGATAAAGCTGAACTGGCAGTAGTAAAGAAGTTTTTGGTGGCTAACTTTGGCGAACAAGGTGCATTGGATGCATTGCAAATTCTAAAAGGATTATTGGACCAAAATATCAATGAGACAGAAGTGGCGGCTCAAATTGGGCAGAACATGAATTATTCCTCTAAGCTGGAATTGTTGCATTTATTGTTCAATATCGCTTATGCCGATGGCGAAGTAGTTGCTTCAGAACTAAACACCATTCAACGGATTGCAAATATTTTCCGCATTGATAGGCTCGATTTCGAGTCGATTAAAGCGCCTTATATGAAGCAGGTAGATAGAGATTGGGCATACAAATCGTTGGAAATTGAACCAACGGCTACCGATGACGAAATTAAAAAGGCTTACCGCCGCATGGCAAAAAAATATCATCCGGATTTAGTCAATGAACTGGGTGAGGATGTAAAAAAATCAGCTACCGAAAAATTTCGTTCTGTCAATGAAGCTTACGAAAGCTTGAAAAAACAACGTGGAATCGCGTAATTATCTGTAAAATGATCATTTATACAAACATACTTAATTCCCCTTTAGGGGTTAGGGGTCTATGAAACTATCCATTTACAATACGCTTAGCCGTAAAAAAGAAGAATTTATTCCGCTTCACGAAAATAAAGTGGGAATGTACGTTTGCGGTCCAACAGTTTACGGCGACGGTCATTTAGGGCATGCCCGCCCCGCCATTACTTTCGATATACTTTTTCGTTACCTGATGCATCTAGGTTACAAAGTGCGCTATGTGCGCAATATCACCGATGTGGGTCATTTGGAAAATGATGCCGACAGTGGAGAAGATAAGATTGCCAAAAAAGCTCGTCTGGATCAATTGGAACCAATGGAAGTGGTTCAGTATTATGTTAATCGTTACCATAAAGCAATGGAAGCGTTGAACGTACTGCCACCAAGCATTGAACCTTTTGCTTCGGGACATATTATGGAACAAATAGATTTTGTGCAAAAAATTTTGGATGCCGGTTTTGCTTACGAAAGCGAAGGTTCTGTCTATTTTGATGTAGAAAAATACAACAAAAAATATAACTACGGCAAACTTTCGGGTCGCAATATTGATGATATGCTCGAATCAACTCGTGATCTGGACGGACAGAGTGAGAAACGCCGAAGTGTGGATTTTGCCCTTTGGAAAAAAGCATCGCCCGAACATATTATGCATTGGAAAGCACCCTGGAGTGAAGGTTTCCCCGGTTGGCATATGGAATGTTCGGCAATGGGAACAAAATATCTGGGCGAAGAATTTGATATTCATGGAGGTGGCATGGATTTGATGTTTCCTCACCATGAATGTGAAATTGCACAATCCACAGCAGCACTTGGCAAAGAAACTGTGAAGTACTGGATGCACAACAATATGATTACCATCAACGGACAAAAGATGGGAAAATCATTAGGCAACTTTATTACATTAGAAGAGTTTTTTACCGGAAATCACGCATTACTTACGCAGCCGTTCAGTCCGATGACAGTTCGGTTCTTCATTTTGCAAGCGCATTATCGCAGTACGGTTGATTTCAGTAGTGCAGCATTGGAAGCTTCAGAAAAAGGGTTGAGTCGTTTGATGGAAGGATATTCCCGATTGCAAAAACTTATTCCCTCGGCTACTTCAACAGTAGAAACAGCCGGACTTCGCGCCAAATGTGAAGAAGCTATGTGCGATGATTTGAATACGCCTATCGTTATTTCGCATTTATTCGATGCCTTGAAGGCAATTAATTTGGTGCACGATGGAAAAGAAACTATTTCTGCTACAGATTTAGATGAACTCAAATCAGTTTTCAAACTATTTATTGAAGATTTACTAGGCTTAAAGACAGAAAACGAGGGAAACGGTGGTAACGAAGCTTATAAAAAAGCCATTGATTTATTGCTCAATATCCGCTTGGAAGCTAAGCAAAACAAGGACTGGGCAACCAGTGACAAAATCCGCAATGAACTGACTGCAATCGGATTTGAGATAAAAGATACGAAAGACGGTTTTGAGTGGAAAATTTGACAATGTGCCAATGAAAAGTCAGGGCGAAATAATTCTTTATCAATCAGAAGATTCTACACAAATTGAAGTGAGAATTGAAGATGAAACTGTGTGGCTGACACAGGCACAAATGGCAGAGTTATTTAAATCGACTAGAAATAATGTGACCCTGCATATTTCCAATATATTCAAAGAAGGTGAATTGGAAAGGAATTCAGTATGTAAGGAATCCTTACTAACTGCATCTGATGGAAAATCATATAAGACTACTTTTTACAATCTCGATGTAATAATTTCAGTCGGTTACAGGGTTAAATCCAAGCGTGGAACTCAGTTCAGAATTTGGGCTAATAGCGTTTTGAAAGAATTTCTGATGAAAGGTTATGTTCTGAATCAACGTGTTGACAGGATTGAGAAGAAGATGTTGGAACATGATCAAAAGTTTGATTTATTGATAAAAACATCTCTGCCACCGCACGAAGGTATTTTCTATGATGGACAAATATTTGATGCTTATAAATTTGTTTCAGACTTAGTGAAGTCTGCCAAAACATCAATCGTTTTGATTGACAATTATATAGAT
>Ga0302215_10000862_pt1 | contig 22088 bp, 14 predicted proteins | sample II_Fen_N3_1_FD_194580 | JGI IMG/M metagenome (GOLD analysis project Ga0302215, IMG submission 194580) | Peat permafrost microbial communities from Stordalen Mire near Abisko, Sweden - II_Fen_N3_1 | ecosystem: Environmental > Terrestrial > Soil > Wetlands > Permafrost | place: Sweden: Abisko... | reverse complement strand
ACTTTAGCTCATTTTCATATAAATCACAAATATAGAAATATATGGATATTAATTTTTGTTCTTTTTCTCTGGGAATCATACTTAGAATATTACTACGAATTTTCTTCTAAGATAATGATTTTCAGAGAATTAAACAAATCATTTCGCACTTATTTTCTTGATAATAAACACTTTAAACTAACAATGAATCATGGAGTCTCTACTCCTGATTCGCATTATTAATAATATTTGGGGGATTGATTGGAATAAACTGTTGAAATAATTATACAAAAATATATAAAAATGTAACATAGTCAACAAAACTAGATTTAAAGATTTTCAACATTCCAAACTTAATTAATAATTGAAATAATGTTTGGTAATTTTAACCCCTTGTTTATTGAACTTCATTTAAAATAAAACGTTATACAATAGCTTATCAAAATTCTAAAGAAACAACAAACAATGAAGTATAACTTATTAGGAAATACCGGACTTAAAGTGTCAGAACTTTGTTTGGGAACAATGACCTTTGGTGGTCGTGGAATGTGGACAAATATTGGTGCGCTGCCTCAGGAAGAGGCAAATACCCTGGTAAAAACAGCTATTGATGCCGGCATTAATTTTATTGATACAGCCAATGTATATAGTGAAGGCATAAGCGAAAAAATGACCGGACAAGCCATTCGTAATCTTGGTTTGAACCGTGACGATTTGGTAATTGCAACAAAAGTGCGGGGCGTAATGGGAGCAGGGCCGAATAACTCTGGACTTAGCCGCAAACACATACTACAGCAAGCCGATGCCAGTCTTGCCCGCCTCAATATGGATTATATTGATTTGTATCAGATTCATGGATTTGACCCACTAACACCTTTCGAGGAAACGTTGGATGCACTTGATAACCTTGTGAAAAGCGGTAAAGTACGATATATCGGTTGTAGCAATCTGGCTGCCTGGCAAATTATGAAAGCACTTGGTATTTCGGCACAGCAGCATTTAGCCAAATTTGTTTCGTTACAAGCCTATTACACCATTGCCGGACGTGATTTAGAACGTGATGTGGTTCCAATGTTACTCGATCAGAAATTGGGATTAATGGTTTGGAGTCCTTTGGCCGGCGGTTTTTTGAGTGGTAAGTATACTCGTGCAGGTGCTTCTGATGAAGGTGGACGCCGCGTGAACTTTGATTTTCCTCCCGTAAATAAAGATAAAGCATACGATATTATTGATGTTATGCAGGCCATAGCTCAACAAAAAGGGGTGACGGTAGCACAAATTGCATTGGCGTGGCTATTACATCAACCCGTTGTTAGCACTATTATTGTTGGGGCAAAAACCCAAGAGCAATTATTGGACAATATAAAAGCCACTGACATAACTCTTTCGGATGACGACCTTGCTAAGTTGCATGAAATTAGTAAATTAACCCCGGAATATCCAGCTTGGATGATTGAGCGACAAGGTGGTGATAGAAGATAATTACAACTGTTTTCTGTATAATTATTCACGTAAGTAGTTTTCTCGATTAAGTTAAGTAATCTAATTTCTTCTACAAATTTACTTGGTTTTTGCACAAATTTACTACTTTTGCGCACTCAAATTGTATATGCTATAAATTTGAACGATATTTAATTTAAATTGTTAGTGCTTGGTGAAGGTCTAAAAATCAACATATAACAATAGGAACAATACGAAACAAACTAATGAACAAAAACGAAGTATTTGAGCAGCGTCTGAAAGCGTTGCAAGAAATGGAGGATAATGCAGCAACCCGTCAGCACTTGAAGGGTAAATTGACTGCACGTGAGCGTATTAATGTACTCTTTGACGAGGGAACTTTTTTTGAATTCGATGCATTTGTATCGCCAGCGCAAACTCCAATGAGTAGTAAACAGTCAAATTTTGGCGATGGAGTAGTGGTCGGACGAGGGTTGGTTCAGGGGCGCAGTGTATTTGCTTATGCACAGGATTTTACAGTGCTTGGTGGATCGTTGGGCTATGCTCACGGTATGAAAATAGCCAAAGTGCAGGAAATGGCGCTGAAACTCGGAGCCCCCATAGTCGGATTAATGGATTCGGGTGGTGCTCGTATTCAGGAAGGTGTAAAAAGTTTGTCGGCTTACGCCACTATCTTTCGTAACAATGTTCGCTCTTCGGGTATTATTCCTCAAATTTCAGCTATATTAGGACCAGCAGCCGGTGGAGCCGTTTATTCACCAGCGCTTACCGATTTTATCTTTATGACCAATCAGACTTCGTACATGTTTGTTACAGGTCCGGATGTGGTGCGTGAAGTGCTTAACGAAGAAATTGACATGGAAGGTCTTGGTGGTGGAAACGTGCATGCCAGCAAAAGTGGTGTGGCTCATTTTGTTTCCGACGATGAAGAACATACTATTATGCTGATTCGTAAACTTTTGTCTTACATTCCTTCTAATAATTACGAATCTCTTCCGGTTTCTAACCTGGTAAGTTCGTATAAATCGCGTCAGGAATTTCTGGATAAAATTATTCCGGACGATCCTAACCGTCCGTACGATATGAAGGAAGTTATTAATATTGTTGTTGATAAGGATTCTTTCTTTGAAGTTCACGAGAAATTTGCTCAGAATATTCTTATAGGTTTAGCTCGGTTAAATGGAAAAACCATTGGTATTGTAGCCAATCAACCTAAAGTAATGGCCGGAACGTTGGATATTAATGCCAGTGTAAAGGGGGCTCGTTTTATACGTTTCTGCGATGCATTTAATATACCGTTACTTATTCTTGAAGATGTTCCAGGATTCCTTCCGGGTATTGAGCAGGAGCACAACGGAATTATCCGCAATGGTGCCAAACTACTTTATGCTTTTTGTGAAGCTACCGTTCCAAAAATCACTGTTATTACCCGCAAGGCTTATGGTGGTGCATACATTGTAATGAGTAGTAAAAATACAGGTGGTGATTTTAACTTTGCTTGGCCAACAGCCGAAATTGCGGTTATGGGACCTGGTGGAGCTATTAAAATTGTAAATAAACATGAGTTATCCAAAGCTGAAAACAGAGCCGAATTGGAAAAACAACTGATTGATAAATACAAAAATGAAGTTGCCAATCCATATAAAGCAGAAGAAATAGGCTTGATAGATGAGGTAATCACTCCATCCGATACGCGTGAAATTCTGATTAACTCGTTTGAGATTCTGTCGAATAAACAATATATCAAACCAGCTCGTAAACACGGAAGTATACCATTATAACCCCTAACCCCTAAAGGGGAACTTAGTTACTTTAGAAAAAAAATCTGATAAACTCACTTCTTAAAGTCCCCTTTAGGGGATTTAGGGGTAGCTTAATAACAATATAACTAAATGAAGAAACGACTTTTAATTGCTAACCGTAGCGAAATTGCTATCCGCATTATTCGCGCAGCCCATAAATTGGGCATGTTGGCTGTAGTTTTTCAAAGCGACAGAGAGCTTGATGCTCTCTATTTGAATTATGCCGACGAAATTATCCCTGCACGCGATGCAGGAAACGATAAACCTATTTTTCTTGATCCCGAAAGAATTGTAAATTTAGCTTTAGAGCATAACATAGACTTGGTTCATCCCGGATATGGTTTCTTGTCTGAAAACCCCGATTTTGCACAACTATGTGTTGATAATGGTATTAATTTTATCGGTCCTTCGCCTCAGTTAATCAGAGATATGGGATTGAAAACGGTGGCCAAAAGCATGGCTATCAAAGCTGGTTTGCCTTTGGTGCCGGGTAGCGATGGTCCTGTAAATGACGCTGAAGCAGCTAAAGCTTTTGCCGATAAAATTGGTTATCCGGTTATTCTGAAAGCCTCTGCCGGTGGTGGTGGTAGAGGAATGCGCATTGTAGAAAAACCCGAAACTATAGAGCGTAATTTTAAATCGGCTTCAGATGAAGCGTTGGCTGCTTTTGGTAACGGCGATATGTTTATCGAGAAATACCTGCAAAACCCAAAACACTTGGAATTCCAAATTATGGGCGATAAGCATGGTAATGTGGTTCACCTTGGCGAGCGCGAATGTTCGTTACAACGTAAGCACCAAAAAATCATGGAAGAAGCTCCATCGGCTAGCGTAACACCTGCTATGCGTAAGGAGATGGGCGATATGGCTGTGAAATTTGCCCAATCTATTGGTTATTATTCGGCCGGAACCATTGAATTTATTATGGACGAGGATGGTTCGTATTTCTTTATGGAAATGAATACGCGTATTCAGGTAGAACATCCGGTTACCGAAATGATTACCGGTGTTGACCTCGTTGACTGGCAAATTCGCGTAGCTTTGGGCGAAGAGCTCACCTTGAAACAAGAAGATATTCAAATTAAAGGTTGGGCTATTGAATGCCGTGTAAATACCGAAGATCCTCAAAACCGTTTTAGTCCTCAAACCGGATTTATCGATAAAATTCATTTTCCACATGGCGATGGTATCCGTATCGAAACCGGTGTTCAAAGCGGATCTGTGGTAACACCTTATTTTGATTCAATGATTTCAAAAATTATTGTTCACGGTGAAAATCGTGCCGATGTAATTGAAAAAACATTGAAAGCTTTATATGAATTCAGTCTTATTGGCATGAAAACAACCGTACCATTTTGTCGTACTGTCTTGCAACATCCTGAATTTATAAATGCTACTTATACTACTCGTTGGGTTGACACGGTGTTTACGCCCGAAATGCTCGAAAACGATGACGATGAATTAATTGGTGCTTTAGCTGCCACTATCATGTATGCATCTGAATATCTGCAGCTTTCGTCGGACTTACCAACTTATAAGAACGATAATCTGAATGTGTGGATTTTGAATAAACGATTAAATTACTAAAACATGGGAACTTCATATATTTATAAACGCGATGCTTCGCGATTGTTTATTGCTTTGCGTGAGAATGGCAAGCGTTACAAAATCTACATTCCAAAGGAATCGAGTCCGGTTATCGACGGCGTTGAACAGGATATTGACTTTGTAGAGCAAGAGGATTTTCACTATGCGTTCGACTGGAAAGGGAAACGTTTTCACTGCGAGTTAGTATCGCGCGATCAGAACAAAGCCATTATAAAAGTAAACGGTGTAGAATATAAATTCAGCTTGGAATCGCTGTTTTCGTATATCCGTCATGGAATGATTGATAAAGACAGCAATCAGATTAACGAAAATAACATTGTTGCACCTATGCCAGGAAAAATTGTGGATATTTTCCTTGCCGAAGGCGATTTGGTAAACGCCGGAGAAGCAATTCTCAGTTTGGAAGCAATGAAAATGCAGAACGAAATTTCGGCTAATTGTAATGGCGTTATTCGTAAAATCCGTGTTCAACCGGGACAATCGGTTATGAAAGACGAATTGTTGATAGAGATTAGTTCTATTGACGTGTAAATAAACTTGTTCGAATTTAAATTATAGGAGGGATGGGCATTTGCTCATCCCTTTATTATGACTGGATGACTAACCTCTTAAAAAAATATCAGAAGATTTTTATTTATTTTATAATATCACCAAAATTTTGTGAATTTGTGACTTGAATATTTAAAATATTACAACTAATAGGTGGAGACCAGCACCCACTAAAATAAACGGGGCGTAAATCCGAAAAGCCAGATGAGTAGGTCTAGTCTAATAAATAATTGAAAAAATGAAAACAAAAAAATCAACACTCTCAATTCTTTTTTGCGGTCTAATCATGCTAGCGGCAACAAGTTGCGGATCTAAGAACGACCCAGAGGCACTTCCTGATCCTATACAGAAAGAAATCATTGCCCAAGTTTTAGGGGTAGGTTCAAGTACTTCCGGACTAGCTTTGGTGAGCCCTGCTAAAACAATTGCTAATCAGGCTATTTTTAAAGCACCAGCTTCAGCCGCTACAAGTATTCCAATTCCGTCTACCACAACAAATGGACCAAACGGTGGTACTGTAACACTTTCGGGCAGTATGGATGCAACTTCTACTTCAGCAAGTACGGGTACTGTGTCGATGACAATGAATGAGGTTTTTGCCAGTTATGGAATAATTGCCGAATCGAAAACCTACACGCTGAGTGGAACCATTCAGTACAATGGCAGTTTTACTGCATCATCAACTAAAATAACTGGCAAATCCACTGCCAATGGTTCATTAACTGTAGTTGGGGCTAACTACAGCAAACAGATGGCAATAAATCTTACTGAAACAATGACTGCTAACCTAAATAGCTCACAAACAGTAACAAGTACTACTGTAACTATTAAAGGAACTATTGGTGGGCAAGCAATAAATTATACGGTTACTGAATAGAATCAAACATCTGTTGACACCTACAGCCTAGAATCTGAAATAGACAGCTTGGTTTTGGCTGTAGGTAGTTGACAGGAGTAGAGAGCCGGATAGTGAAGGGCGAAAATATAAGAAACCCTTTCTCCACCAATCGGCAGAGTAGGGCATTTAAAAAGAACGCCAAAACCACAAAAACCGCAAATCTGCACAAAATTATGGACTGCCGAAATAGCTGTATTTGTAAAAATGATATTTGCGTCCTCGTAGCTATCGGGACTGTGACCTTTGTGTATTTTGCATTCAAAAGTGTTCGGTTAGACTCAATTCGACTAAAACTTTTAGCTTAATTCTATGTGAAATTGCCAGGGCTGTTGTATCTTTGTGAGTCCAAAATCTCAACCTCTTTTTTTGAAGCTACGGCATGAGAAAGCTACTGTATTTACTTCTTTTCTTACTCCTGATTCAGTTCACTGCTTTTGCCGCGAAACCCTTTCGCTTTGTGCTGTTTACCGATTTGCACGTGTCGGTAAGTAAACCGCAAAATGCCGAAGATCTTCAATTAGCCGTGAACGAAGTAAATGCCACTGATGGTATCAACTTTGTGCTGATTGCCGGCGATGACAGCGATTTGGGCGATACTATCTCACTTAAAATAGCTCGTAAGATTCTTTCGGGTCTAAAAGTTCCCTATTACATTACTTCCGGAAATCATGATACTAATCAGGGTCGCATTGGCTCTGCTAATTTTATTCGCGTATTTGGCTCCGACAAATTTTCATTTACTTCAAACGGCTATCAGTTTATTGGTTTCCCTACCGGACCCGAAAAAGTGGGGAGCATAGGCCATATTTATGCTGATGATCTGAGCTTTGTGAAAACAGTATTGGAAAAAACGGGAAAATCATTGCCAACGTTTATTGTGACGCATTATCCTTTTTTGCCCGGCGATGTGGATAACTGGAAAGATATGACTGAACTGTTGAAGGGCTACAACGTAAAAGCTTTTCTGAACGGACATTATCACCGAAATGTATTGTTGAATTATAATGGCTATCCGGGCTTAGTAAACCGGTCGATATTACGCGGAAAGAGCGCTGTAGGGGGCTATTCAATCTATTCTGTGTCCGATTCTGTAACTGTGTCGGAAAAGCGAATAGGAGAGCAACCGGAAGTTTGGCTGACCTTGCCATTGGAGTAGGGGGGGACGCAAATTACGCAAATTGAACAAATGAACGCAAATAAGAATTAAGGCTGATGTGCTTTGATGTGAAATTTGAAAAATATAGTCTGTATATTCGGTGCATTCAGTGTGCCAGCGACTTTTTTTATTAGATAATTTTTAAAATAAAATATGTATGAATAACTTTTTTGAAATTTCGAAAGAGGAAGAAATTGCAGAAACGAAGCGTTTCTTTGTGAGAGTTTATGGTTGGATGTCGTTGGCACTAATCATTACCGGTTTAACCGCATTTAAAACAGCTATTTCGCCGGAAATCATTCAATTTATTTTTGGACAACGCTTTGTTTTCTATGGTTTGCTGATACTTGAATTGGTATTGGTTGGTTATTTGGCAGGTGCCATTAGTAAAATGTCGGCTGTAACGGCTACCATTGTTTTTGCCCTGTATTCTGTACTGAATGGATTGACCCTGGCAAGTATCTTTTTTGTATTTACTACCGAGTCTATTGCGAATGTGTTTTTTATAGCTGCTGGAACATTTGCCGCTATGAGTGCCTATGGTTACTTTACAAAAAAAGACCTTACTAAGTTAGGTAATATCCTTATTATGGCGCTTATAGGCTTAATAATTGCCTCGGTTGTAAATATATTTCTGGCAAGCGAAATGCTTTACTGGATTAGTTCGTATGTGGGTGTATTGATTTTTGTAGGTCTTATTGCTTATGATACACAAAAACTGAAGAAGTTAAACATAATTGGTAATGAAGGCGCCGATGAGGATAAAAAAGAAGCTATTATTGGCGCTTTGACTTTGTATCTTGACTTTATCAACCTATTCCTGTTCTTGTTACGCATTTTTGGCCGCAGAAAATAATATTAGTTTGTAATTTATAATGAGCAGTTTATAGTAGGTGATTTCTGATGTAATATAGATTTTTAGCTCTGTTGCATTCTTTATTTAACTATTAACTATCAACTATGAACTACCTACTCTCAACTTTAAACAATGAAACTAAATAAGATATCCCAAGTTATTGGGGTAAATAATAAGGATATTCCTGATGCTGAAATAAATTGGTTGTTGACCGATAGTCGCTCTTTGTCTTTTCCTGTAGAAAGTTTGTTTTTTGCCATTAAATCAGAGCGAAACAATGGTCATAACTACATTTCAGAGCTTTATCATCAAAATTTACGCTATTTTGTGGTAAGCGAGATACGTCCTGAATTTGACGAAATGGATGATGCTGTTTTCTTGCGGGTTACTGACGTACTGAAAGCTTTACAGCAGTTGGCGGCAGCACAAAGGGCTTTGTTTTCTATCCCTGTGATTGGTATTACTGGTAGCAATGGTAAAACAGTGGTGAAAGAGTGGCTCTATCAGCTTTTAAATGCCGATTATGCCATTACACGCTCGCCGCGTAGCTACAACTCTCAAATTGGTGTTCCGCTGTCGGTATGGGCCATGAATGAGAATACACAGTTGGGTATTTTTGAGGCCGGCATTTCTAAAGTGAACGAGATGTCGCACCTAGAACCAATTATCCGACCAACGATTGGTGTCTTTACAAACCTGGGCGAAGCGCACCGCGAAAACTTTAGTGGTCTAAAGCAAAAATGCGAAGAGAAATTACTTCTTTTTGAAAATGCAGAAGTACTAGTTTATTGCTCTGATAATAAATTAGTTGATATATCAATTGCACAGTATGGCTTTAAAGGAAAACTGTTTCCCTGGGGTAAATCGAATACTGCAATTGTACAAGTTCAGGAAACCATAAAAACAGATATTGATACCACTATAAGTTTTAAATACGCCGGTTCAATATCAACCGTTTTGATTCCGTTTACCGACGATGCTTCCATTGAAAATGCGCTAGAGTGTACAGCTGTTATGCTATATTTAGGCATTGAAACGGCTGAAATTGCCAAACGAATTCTATTGCTCGAGTCGGTAGCAATGCGATTAGAGGTTAAGGATGGAGTACGCAATTGTGTAATTATCAATGATAGTTACAATTCGGACTTGAACTCGTTGAGTATTGCCATTGATTTTCTGAATCAGCAGGCTACTGCCAAAGACTTGTCAAGAACACTTGTTCTTTCTGATGTGTTGCAAACCGGACAGCCTTCGTCTGAGTTTTACAAAATCGTATCTAAGCTCCTTATAAACAAGAATGTTCAGCAAATTATAGGAATAGGACCTGAAATTTCAAAGAATGCAGATAAGTTTAGAAACCTGAAAAAGGTATTTTTTGATACTACTGAAGATTTTCTGAAATCAGAGCTTATTCGTGAACTTCAGAACGAAGTTGTTTTGTTGAAAGGGTCACGCAGTTTTCATTTCGAGGATATTTCGGAAAAACTGGAGCTGATTACTCACGAAACAACACTGGAAGTAAACCTGAATGCACTGGTTGATAATCTCAACTATTTCCGTTCCAAGCTTCGTCCGGAGACCAAAATGATGTGCATGGTGAAAGCTTTTGCTTATGGCAGTGGAGCGGTAGAAGTAGCCCGCACGTTGCAACATCATCGGTGCGATTATCTGGCCGTGGCAGTTGCTGATGAAGGTGCCGAATTACGGAGCGAAGGTATCCGTATTCCTATCGTGGTAATGAATCCTGAGAAGGGAAGTTTTGGGATGATTTTTGATAATAAGCTGGAACCTGAGATTTATAGTTTCCGTTTATTGGATGCTTTTATTGCTTCAACTGAAAAATTAGGAATAACAGATTATCCAATTCATATAAAGATAGATAGTGGTATGCATAGACTTGGTTTTGAACCAAAGGATATGGAACAACTACTCACCCGATTGAAGCATCAGACTCAGGTAAAAGTGCGTTCTGTTTTCTCGCATTTGTCGGGCGCCGACGAATCGAAATTTGATGAATTTACCCGACAGCAATTAGCCACTTTTACTGCCTGTGCCGACCAGCTTTCAGCTATTTCACCACAGCACATTATGCGTCATATTCTAAATTCAGCCGGAATTGAACGTTTTCCGGAATATCAGTTTGATATGGTTCGTCTCGGAATAGGACATTACGGAATAAGTTCGCTACCAGAGGCAAAATTGAAGCAAGTGTGTGCGCTGAAAACAGTGATACTTCAGATTAAGGCAGTAAAGGCTGGCGAAACAGTGGGTTACAGTCGCAAGGGAATTGTTGCCACCGACAAACGAATTGCAATTATTCCAATAGGTTATGCGGACGGATTTGACCGAAAACTGGGCAATGGAGTGGGCGAGGTGCTCATAAACGGACAGCGAGCCAAAGTAATAGGTAATGTGTGTATGGATTTGGTAATGATTGATGTAACTAATATTGTGGCGAATGAAGGCGATGTGGTTGAAATTTTTGGCGATCATCTCACTATTTCCGAAGTGGCCGGTTGGTTGAAAACCATTCCTTATGAAGTACTTACAAGTGTTTCACGACGAGTGAAAAGAGTTTATTTTCAAGAATAAATGCAATTGCCCATTATCAACTGTCAACCATCAAATAATACCTATAAATGATTTTGGTTCAATTACAACAACTTAATACAGCAAATGTGCTTTTGAAAAGTGCATTTACACTTGCTAATCAACTTGGTAAATCTTTTGGTGTATTGAGCTTTGTGGAGGATGACGCGCTTATTGTAACTCGTGAAATTGAGTTGAACCAACTGTTGGCCGACACTCCATTCTGGGTTCGGAATTCGAAAACAAACACATTAGTAACGGTTTGTGAAGAGCTGGAGGCTTCGTTTCTGTTCATGCAGTTGCCACAAGGTCAAACCAGAAGTGTTCGTAATCTTTTAAATCGGTGTAGGGACTTGCGCATACCGTATTTGTTTTATAAAGACTCGTTTGGAGAGTTGAATCTGACCAAAGTTATACTACCTATAGGTTTTTTGGAAGAGGAGCTTGAAAAAGCACAATTCGCTGCTGCTTTCGGGCGGTTTTGTGGATCGGAAATAACGATGCTACTTGCCAACGATTCTGGCTCAAAAGCGGCTACAAATGCCGAAAAGATGAAAATTTTGTTTGATAAGTTTGATTTTAAATATAGCATTGAAAAAGCCCGTAAAGATAGTTTTAAAGTAGAAATGGAATCGATTCAGGTAGCTGAGAATGAAGGTGGCGGAATAATCATTGTTTCGGCTTCGCGCGATTATGGCTTGGATGATATTCTTTTCGGACCAAAAGAGTATCATGTAGTTAAGAAATCATCGGTGCCTGTATTGCTGGTCAATCCTCGTGGTGATTTGTATGCTCTCTGTGATTAAATCATCGTGTAAATGAATGAAATACATGAAACTGGATTGTTGTGGAATCATCGTTTTAAAAAATACAATTTTATTGTGTAAATTTGCACCTGAATTTGTGTGATTAACATTGGATAGAAAAAGAATGAAAAAGAAGAAATCAAACATAAAGTCATTATTGTTCAGAGAATTGTTTATTCCCTTTGTGGCGCTATTTTCTATCTTTATTATTGGTTTCTTAGGATTTATTCTCATAGAAGGTTTTACTCCGCTCAAGTCCCTGTATCTATTAGTAATAACCTTTGCTACTATTGGTTATGGTGATATTGTTCCTGTAACCAGTGCAGGGCGTATTTTTACTATTTTTATTGTTATTTCGGGTTTCACTGTTGGTTTGTATGCTATTGGTAAAATATCAGCATTCTTTGTTGAGGGTGAATTGTCAAAATTAATAAAGCAACGAAAAATGAACAAAACATTAGAGTCTATGAAAGACCATTACATTGTTTGTGGTTATGGTAAAACAGGTAAACATGTCTTGGAAGAATTACTTAAAAAGGGGCTGGAAGTAGTGTTGATTGAGAACAATGCAGAGCGAAGTGAGAAGCTGCATGAACTATACGACATGAAATTTATTCATTTAGATGCCGATGCTACCGATGATGCTGTTCTGCTACAAGCCGGAATTCTGCGGGCTAAATTTCTGATTTCAGTACTCTCAACCGATGCCGAAAATCTTTTTGTAACCTTGAGTGCTAAAGATCTAAATAAAAAAATTAAAGTAATTACCCGTGTAGCGGAAGGAAATTCGCCCGATAAATTTAAAAAAGCCGGTGCCGATTTTATAGTTTCACCTATTGAGATTGCCACCGATCGTATTATCTCTATTGCCACTACAAGTACTGATTTTTTTAGCTTTGTAGAGTTTGCTGGTGCCAAAGAAGAATTAAAAGAGTATAAGTTTGGACTGGTTGAAATAAAAGCCGGCAGCGATTTGGTGAATAAAACATACCGTGATGCCAATATCCCTCATCGTACTAACCTGGTGGTTATTGGTTACTATTCTTCTTCAACCAGTGAATTACAGGTAAACCCTACGGCTGATAATATTATTCAGTTAGATGATAGGCTGTTGGTGTTTGGAAATGAAGATCAGATTGAAAATTTGAAAAAAATAGCAAAACATAATAAATAAAAGTTTTAGAATTTAATGACAAAAATAGGTACAACCCTCTCTCCGGTAGGGAAGAAAGCAATTTTGTGCGGTTCAGGAGAATTAGGTAAAGAAGTGGCAATTGAATTACAGCGTTATGGTATTGAAGTTGTGGCATTGGATAAGTATGCCAATGCACCGGCTATGCAGGTGGCACATCGGTCGCATGTGTTTTCAATGCTCGATGGCCAGAAGCTTCGTGAGGTAATTGAAGCGGAGAAGCCCGATTATATTATTCCGGAAATTGAAGCAATAGCCACAAGTACGCTGGTAGAGTTGGAACAAGAAGGTTTTAATGTAATTCCAACAGCTAAAGCAGCTTTTCTAACTATGAATCGTGAAGGAATTCGTCGGCTGGCGGCTGAGGATCTACAAATTTCAACTTCGCCTTATCGATTTGCATCCAGCAAAGAGGAATTTGAAGTGGCGGTGGCCGAAATTGGTATTCCGTGTGTGGTTAAGCCAATTATGAGTTCGTCGGGTCACGGACAAAGCGTTATTAAAACTGCTGCTGATATTGAAAAGTCATGGAAAATAGCACAAGAAGGTGGTCGGGCAGGAGCCGGGCGTGTCATTGTGGAAGCTTTTGTGAAGTTTGATTATGAAATTACTTTGCTTACCGTTCGTCATTCCGCCGGAACAACATTCCTGAATCCTATTGGTCATTATCAGGAAGACGGTGACTATCGTGAATCGTGGCAACCACAACCGATGGCAGAACTGGCTTTAGAAAAGGCAAAACATATAGCTAAACTGGTGACTGATGCTTTGGGTGGTTATGGTATTTTTGGCGTAGAGCTTTTTGTGTGTGGAAACGATGTATTATTTAGTGAAGTTTCTCCTCGTCCGCACGACACCGGTATGGTGACTATGATTTCGCAGGATTTGTCGCAATTTGCACTGCATGCCCGCGCTATTTTGGGTTTACCGGTACCTTCGGTTCGTTTCAACGGACCTTCAGCTTCAAAAGCGGTAGTTGTAAGTGGCGATACAGATAAGGTTGTTTTTGGTAATCTAACTGAAGTGCTTGCTGAACCTGATGTGCAAATTCGCATTTTTGGTAAACCTGAAGTTGTAGGACACCGCAGGTTGGCTGTGCTTTTAGCCAGCGCCGATACAATTGAAGAAGCTCGTGCAAAAGTAAACAGGGCCTACGATAAGTTGACAATTGATTTGTTGGAGCGATAAGCTCTCTCTACTATAAACGTAAATAATGCGGCATTTCCTATCCTGGAGATGCCGCATTGTTATGAATCTGGTAATTGTACCGTTTTTTATTCCAACTCTCAACTCCTTTCTTTATCTTTGCCTTATGTTACACAATTTTATTGCAACTCGCATTCAGGATCAGCTTCCGTTTGAACCTACCGAACAGCAATCTCAGCTAATTGAAAAACTAGGGGTTTTCTTGATGTCGACTGATAGCGAGAAAGCATTTTTACTGCGAGGTTATGCCGGTACGGGAAAAACTTCGGTTGTTAGTGCGCTTGTACGTGCAATGAATGAATTGAAACAGAAAACTATGTTATTGGCGCCTACAGGTCGTGCAGCCAAAGTTATTGCCAACTATTCAGGCTTTCCGGCATTTACTATCCACAAAAAAATCTACCGTCAGAAATCTATGGCGGAATTTCGGTTTCAACTAACAGATAATTTATATAATCATACCCTGTTTATTGTAGATGAAGCTTCCATGATTTCAAATACAGGAACCGAATCGGCTTTTGGATCAGGTCGTTTACTCGACGATTTAGTGGAGTTTGTCTATTCCGGCGAAGGGTGCAGCTTGCTGTTGTTGGGCGATACTGCCCAGTTGCCACCTGTAATGCAATCGCACAGCCCCGCACTTGAACTCGATAAACTGTTAGGCTATGGACTAAAGGTTGAGGAATTCACGCTTACTCACGTAGTACGACAAGCTTTGGAGAGTGGTATTTTGCACAATGCCACGCTGCTTCGCCAGCAATTGACTGAAGACAGGACAACCGAGTTTCCTCGTTTTGAATTGGAAGGCTTTCCGGATATAAAAAAGTTAAGCGGTATAGAGTTGATTGATGAAATTCAACGGTCGTACGATGGAGTAGGAGTAGAGGACACAATTGTACTAACCCGATCGAATAAACGTGCCAATATGTATAATAACGGCATACGTTCTCGGGTAATGATGAAGGAAGATGAGCTGACCAATGGCGATTTGTTAATGGTTACCCGTAATAACTATTTTTGGAATAAACCTTATAAAGAAATAGATTTTATTGCAAATGGTGATATTTTTGAAATAGTAAGGGTTAAAAAGTTTTATACTGTTTATGAGTTTAGATTTGTAGACTTGACCTTGCGTTCGTTGGATTATGAGTGGGAAATTGATGCACGCATCTGGCTCGATTCATTGCAAGCCGAATCACCTGCTGCCATGAACGAAATGACCAATCGACTTTTCCAGTCGGTTGCCGAAGATTATCCAGAAATTACCAATAGAAAGGAATTATTTAAGCAAATACTCCAAAACGAATTTTATAATTCGCTTCAGGTCAAATTTGCCTATGCGGTTACTTGTCATAAAGCTCAGGGGGGGCAATGGAAGAAGGTTTTTGTTGATCCCGGTCAAATTGCCGAAGATCAATTAAATAGCGATTTCTATAGATGGTTGTATACCGCTTTAACTCGTGCAACTGATACAGTTTATCTTGTCAATTTCCCTGAAACTGTTTTTATTTTCCCAAAATAAACTTCTATTTTGGCTAACTTCATATGAATCTGAGAGTGAGATATTACAATTACATTTAAAATTTTAGCCTATTTACTGAAAAAATGAAATAAATTATACAAAAATTAGTTATCTTTGAGCGTTTTTTAGGATTATTAGTAGTAATTTCTACAACAGATAAAATTAATAGTCTTTATTTTAGCATTTTATTATGTAATTTTGCAAAAAAAATAAATTCTCTAACTCCCTCAAAAATATGCCTTATGAGAAAAAGAAATAAGTTGACACTTCTGTGCTTCCTTAGTTTGATCACGTATATTTTAAGCTCATGTAACTCAGGTATTGATTTGTCAAAAATGGATGATCCATCCATTAAGCTCGATGGTTCACTGGTTTTCCCAGTGGCAGAGGCAAATCTGTCAGTAAAAGATATACTTAACAATATATCTGTTCCCAACTCACTTGGTACCGATTCGTCTGAAATCTTTTTCAAGTGGAATTTTAACGACCAGATTGTATTGGATACGCTAAATATGGTTGACTCTATTAAACCGTTAATTAAAGTAATATATCCTGCTGATTCTATTCCGATAGGAACAATCTTGCCTCCTAATATTTCTATTCCATTTACAGTCCCTTATATGATAAATTTAGGTCTGAATAATGATGTAACTAAACAGCGTGTTGATAGTGCTTTTATTAATTCATCTCTTATCTCTGTTGATTTTACTGTTTCGAGTGATATTACAATTCCTGCAGATGATTTTAAAATAGAATTTCTTTTTGATGAAAACTACGTAAAGCTTGAAAATCCATCAATACCTTATGTTCCAAACCACTATGGACAGCCTTCAGGCACAATCAATTTTGGTAAATACGCTATGTATATTAATGGACAAAATCTGATTCCATATAAGATAAAGGTTACTGTAACACCAAATAGTCTGCTGACTGTCTTGCCAACAACTCAACTTGTCCTTAAACTAAAATTCAAAAAGGTGGATTTAAAAGTAGCGTATGGCTATTTTGAATATAACGATGGTATAACTAAAACAATAGACTTGCCATTTAAAGTTGAAGATTATTTACCAGATGCCTATTTGAAATTTGCTGATCCACAGCTTGATATGGTTACAAAGTTGAATATAGGTGCTGATTTTAATGTTAAGTTTGATAGTATCTCTGTTTTCAACAGAGCTACTCCAGCCGATAAAGTTTGGGCATGGTTTGCTAATCATACAACTAACGAAACTACAGAACATATTGCAGGTCCAGAGGTGTTTGGCAACTGGTCTATGTCTGCCTTTACACAATTTAATACTAAGCATGGCGAAATGGATCACATGTTTGACAATAAACCTTATCCCAATATGTTAGGGTATAAGGTACATATCACATCTGATCCAACTCGTAAAGTAAACTTTGCTTCTCCAGATGGAAAAGTAACTGTTGATATGGGATTAAAAATCCCTCTAAAACTAAAAGGCGGTAGTAATTATTCTTTTAATGACACTATTAAGAATCTGGATTTTGGAACAGTTCTCGACAATGTTGATTCTGCCTTATTGATACTGAAAATAAAAAATGGTTTGCCGGTAAAAGCACGCTATAGAATGACATACTGGATTTCTGATACTGATACAATTCCAGCTGCTGGGGATTCTATAACAACAATCACAAATGATTCTACTTTTGGTAATATGAATAGTGAATTTACCTTACATTCAGCGCAAGTAGATTCAGTTGGAAACGTTACTCAGATAGTTCCACAGACCTTGAAAATAAAGTTGAATAAAGAACAAATAATTGCATTAAAACCCACACGAAAAATTGTTTTTCATGTGTATCTTGATTCAGAAAAAACGTTAGTGAATGGGGTAGAAACACTAAATCCAATACATTTAACTCCATCTAATATGTTTGGAGTGAAACTTGGAGTTTTTGCACATGGAAGTTATTCAACCAACATTGGCTCATCAAAATAATTAATCAGTAGATTATGATTAAAAGAATATTTTTCAAAATAAGCTTGTTGATTTGTTTTGGTTTTTCAGCTTTGTCTGCAACTGCTCAACAGGTGAATACCCTTTATTTTATGGAAATTGCGCCATTTAGGAATAATTTCAATCCGGCATTTCAGCCTCTCAGCAACTTTTATCTTGGTTTGCCTATTTTGGGCTATAGTCAGTTTGGTGTTGTAAACAATTCCATTTCAATAAAAGATTTTGCCTATAAAATAAATGGAAATTCCAGTTATTTTCTGAACGAATTGGGAGATAAAGATAAATTTTACAATGCATTAAAATCAAACACCTTGTTTCAGGCTAATGCGCAATTAAATTTGATTAGTTTTGGTTTTCGACAAGGCGATGGATATTGGTCATTCGCTTTAACCGAAAAGGTTGATGCGTATGCTACTATTCCGAAAGATGCTGCAAAGATCATATTGTACACAACTCCTGATATAAATGGAAATTTATATAATCTTAAAAATCTGGAATCTGATGTATCTGCTTACACTGAGGCTGCATTTGGTTATTCGCGAAAATTGAACGATAAGTTTACGGTCGGTGGAAAGTTGAAGTTTTTGTATGGAACGTATAATTCGTCTATTTCAAATACTAATCTAGATATGACTGCTGATATTGATCAGTGGACATTAAAGGGCAAAACTATTGTAAATTATGCATCTTCGGATACACTCAAGAATATTGGCAATGGTTCAGCTAAAGTTTCTAATTTATTAAAACCTGCCGGAATTGGTGGGGGAATTGATTTAGGTGCTACTTTTAAGCCAATTGACCGATTAACGCTATCAGCTTCATTACTTGATTTAGGATTTATGCGGTGGAGTAGAAATGCTGTAAGTGTTACAAATACTGTTGATTACACTTACTATGGACTTGTGAGTTTTACAGGGGCTAATTTAAATGATAATTTAAATAATGTAATAGATTCCATTGGTAAGGCTATTGCTTCTGCTTCTACCTTAACAGCTCAAACAAAATCTTATACTACTTATATTTCTCCTAAATTAAATATTGGTGCTGAATATAGCTTTTACGATAATAAGTTGTCTGTAGGGCTACTTTCCAGAACAACTAAATATAATAGAAACTATGCTGAAGAATTAACCGCTTCTGTTAATGGTCGTCCTGTTGATTGGTTTAATATGTCGGCTTCTTATTCAGTTATGAATGGCAGAATGAGTACTATTGGTGCTGGTTTAGGAGTTCGGACCGGAGTTGTAAATTGGGTTTTTGCAGCAGATTATATTCCATTTACTTACGCAACAGCAAGTTCAGCTAAATTAATATTGCCTTATAACTCAAAGGGTGTAAATTTCTCGTTTGGAGTAAATCTGGTATTAGGAAATAATAAGGATTCTGACCATGACGGTGTTATCGACAAAAAAGATCAATGCCCTGATACACCTCTGGGAGTTAAAGTTGACAAGAAGGGTTGCCCTATTGATTCAGATGGCGACGGAGTTCCTGATTATTTGGATAAATGTCCAGATACACCTAAAGAGGCTTATGGTAAAATCGATAAAAATGGCTGTCCGGCTGATAATGATAGCGATGGTGTTGTTGATTACAAAGATAAATGTCTTGACACGCCAAAGGCATCGATTGGTTATGTTGATTCATTGGGTTGTTCAATTGATACAGATAAAGATGGTGTGTTTGATTATAAAGACAAATGTCCCGAAACTCCAGCTGGTGTGAAAGTAGATTCAATTGGCTGTCCTATTGATACCGATAAAGATGGTGTGTTTGACAGCAAAGATAAATGCCCAAATACTCCACTTGGTGCAAAAGTAGATTCTGTTGGTTGCCCTATAGATACCGACTTGGATGGTGTTCCTGATTATTTGGATAAGTGTCCTGATACACCTGCTGCTGAGCGTGCAAATGTTGATAAAAATGGATGTACAATGAATAAACAGTCGACTGTTATTAGTGCTGTTGATACAGATGGTGATACAGATGGTGACGGTGTGCCTGACAGTATTGATCAATGTCCTAAAGTTCCGGGACCGGCTTCTAATAAAGGTTGTCCGGTAGTTAAGAAGGAAATTCAGAACCTATTCCATAAAGCGTTACAAGGTATTCAATTTGAAACCGGTAAATATCTAATTAAGCCGATTTCATATAAAATTTTGAATCAAATAGCCGGTGTTTTAATTGCTAACCCAACGTACATTGTAGAAGTTCGTGGACATACTGATAATGTAGGAAAAGCTGCTACAAATATGGCACTATCGGCAAACCGTGCCAAAGCAGTAATGAAGTACCTTATCAATAAAAAAGTTCCGGCTAATAGAATTTCTGCAAACGGTTATGGTAATACTTTACCTGTTGCAAGTAACAAAACCGTTGCGGGCAGGACAATAAATCGTAGAGTAGAATTTATTGTAACATTTGAAGAAATTACATTTGAATAATACTTAGAATAAAAATATGAAACTGCCTTGGAAGTAAATTTCGAGGCAGTTTTTTTTATGAGTAATAATCTCTTTCAACTGTTGAAGTTTTACAATAAAAAAGAGAGCTTGCGGGCTCTCTTTTTTTATTGTAAATCTATGGTTTGGAAGTTTTTCTTACGTACTATAAGTTTTGATTAACCGTTCATCGATACTAAAAACTCATCGTTATTCTCTGTACGCTCCAATCGATCTTTAAGGAATTCCATGGCTTCCATAGAATTCATATCGGCCAAATGGCGACGCAGAATCCACATACGATTCAACGTATCTTTGTCGAGTAATAAGTCGTCGCGACGAGTACTTGAAGCCATAATGTCTACAGCAGGGAAAATACGTTTGTTCGACAATTTACGGTCAAGTTGCAGCTCCATATTACCTGTTCCTTTGAATTCTTCAAAAATTACTTCATCCATTTTTGATCCAGTTTCAGTCAGTGCTGTTGCAATAATGGTTAAGCTTCCTCCATTTTCGATGTTACGAGCTGCTCCGAAGAAACGTTTAGGTTTATGTAATGCATTTGCATCCACACCACCCGAAAGAATTTTACCGGATGCTGGTGAAACAGTATTGTAAGCACGAGCCAGACGTGTAATGGAATCCAACAGAATAACAACATCCTGTCCGCATTCTACCATTCGTTTTGCTTTTTCGTGAACCATGCTTGCAACTTTTACGTGACGTTCAGCCGGTTCGTCAAATGTTGACGAAACCACTTCGGCGCGTACGCTACGTGCCATATCTGTAACTTCCTCAGGGCGTTCATCAATTAGTAATACAATCATGTATACTTCAGGATGATTTGCTGCAATTGCGTTGGCAATGTCTTTTAATAATACGGTTTTACCTGTTTTTGGTTGTGCTACAATTAATCCACGTTGACCTTTACCAATAGGCGAAAACAAGTCGACCATACGAGCAGAAAGAGTATCATTTTTTCCACTACATAAATTAAATTTAGTATCCGGAAAAAGAGGAGTAAGGTGCTCAAACGGTACACGGTCGCGCACATATTCAGGTGAACGTCCATTAATTTGAGCTACCTTTATAAGTGGAAAGTACTTTTCACCTTCTTTTGGAGGGCGAATAGCGCCTTTTACTGTATCACCAGTTTTTAAACCAAATAATTTGATTTGCGATTGAGATACGTAAATATCATCGGGTGATGCCAAATAATTATAATCGGCAGAACGAAGAAACCCATAGCCATCAGCCATCATTTCTAATGTTCCTGTCCCCTCTAAAATTCCATCAAAGTCAAATTGCTTTTCAGCTTTTTCCTGACGTGGATTAAATTTATTGCGGTTGTTGTTGTTTTGATTGTTATTGACTTTTGGTAGTCTTATTTCTGAAGCTTCACCTTGCTGTTCCTTAGCATTTTCAGTTACTGCTTCTTCAACCTGCTCCAAAGCTACTTCAGGAACAAATATAGATTCTTCAGATTCTACATCTATCTCTTGTTTATCTTCAAGTATAAATACTTTTACTGGAGGAGTTACCTGTGGAGCTAAAACTTCAATTTCAACTGTTTCGTTTTTCAACGCTTCTTTGTCAGCTGGCTTGATAAGTGGTTTTAGTGGTTTCTTGGCTTTTGGTTTGTTTGTTTTTTTAGCCGCATTTTCATTGTTTGGACTTGAAACTGCCTCTACTGGTTTTGCTTCAGACTTAACTTCGGTTTGAATGACATCTGTAGTTTTTTTCTCCGGAACTTCTTTCACCACTTTTGGAGTTGGTTTTTCAACTGCCGGTTTGGGAGTGTTGTTTTGAGCCGCAGCCTTCTGTTCTGGTGTTTTTTTGATAGGAACACGAAGTCGTTTCTTACGTTCGATTTCCTGATTTTCATTTGAAATGGTTTTGCGTTGCGCATTGACGATTGCTTGTTGGTCAAGAATGTCATAAACCAAAGTTTCTTTTTTAGCAGAATTAGAAACTTTAAGTCCTAATTCGGTTGCGATGTCCTTCAATTCGGACAGTTCTTTCGCATTCAATTGCAGAATGT
>Ga0302215_10000861_pt1 | contig 22099 bp, 19 predicted proteins | sample II_Fen_N3_1_FD_194580 | JGI IMG/M metagenome (GOLD analysis project Ga0302215, IMG submission 194580) | Peat permafrost microbial communities from Stordalen Mire near Abisko, Sweden - II_Fen_N3_1 | ecosystem: Environmental > Terrestrial > Soil > Wetlands > Permafrost | place: Sweden: Abisko... | reverse complement strand
ATTTTCAGGAGCTAAATAACTGTCGGTAGTCGGATTGTAGCGTGTAATAAACAAATCATATCCTCCAATTGATTTTTCTCCATCGGATGCAAAATAAACAGTAACTCCATCAGCATGTAAAAAAGGATAGTTATCATTCGCTTTCGATTGGATCATTCCGGATAAAGAGACAGGTTGCGACCAACTGTCTAATAGTTTATAGGAAGTAAAAATTTTCATTTGTCCTTTTACGGAATCTGAAAAATAAACACGGTCCTGCCGTTGGGTCATATATTTTATTTTATCTGACTTGCGGTTACCTTTCAACCGGATGGATTCCTGAGTAAGTGAACCTAATTCACTGTTGAATTTATAAAATTTCAAAAATACATCTTTATTGACCACCACGCTGTCTGTAATGGAAATATCTTCTATCCGGGCAAATAACCCGGCAGCATTTTCGGCTTTCTTTATTTTTTCAAGGTATTCAGCCTGTTTGTTGTCATCTGGCTTTAATGAAGTGATATAATTCTGATACGCAAGTACCGATTCCTCAAAACGATACGAATCGAAATATAACTCGCCCAGGTATAAATTGCGTAATGGATATTTAATTCCGGCCAGCTCAAAATGTTTAATGGCATTTTCAACTTCTTTAAGTTCATAACAACACCTGGCAAAGCGATAATTGAACAATCCATCCTTAGGCCTTTTTTTCAATAATTCCTCGTATACTGTTCGGGCCTTGACATATTGTTTGCTGTTAAAATAGCTTTCACCTTCAGAAATGCTCTGACTATAGATGAGCGTATTAAAAATTAAAAAAAGGGAAATCAGGTAATATTTCATCCTTAATAAGTTAGATCAGTATGATAAACATCAATATGACAAAATTACTACTAATTAACGAAATACAGGTGATTTTGTTTGAAATAAACCAATCTTTTTGGATTTAATGAGAGATTCCGGAAGATATAATCCAGTAAATATCATGAAGTTTCAATAGGTTTAGTCACTATTCAAACATTTTTAACCGAGAAGATATTTTGAATAAAATAAATATATTTAAGGATCAATACACCTTCCTTTTCCCACGTTAACCGGAATATAGCTCCCTTTATTCACATTTTTATTACATAACATTGATATCTGAAGCTAAAACAGGATAAAGTGAATTTTCGGAAAAGTTTGATAGATTGAAAAGTATTCAGAATTAAAATTTACGAACGAATTATTTACCTGAGACAAACTGCATGAACTGCATTCGGGTTTATAAAAACTGTCAACAATTAAAATTCAGAAAAATGGAACATATTTTAATATGGCATTATTGAATCAACCTGATTTTATTTCAATAATATCCATGAGTCGGGTGGTGTAATTGGGTGATAATTTTTCCTGCCTCATTTTATGTATCTTCTTATCCTGAGTAGCCAACCTTACTTTTTGCTGGCCAAATTTCGTATTAATTTTATCAACGGTTTCCATTAATTTAGCATGCTTGCCATCACTTTTAAAAAATAAAGATTGCTGGTATTCATTATCAGGTACAAAATTCATAAGTATTACTCCCGCACGCTTATACCCGATTCCTTTTTTGAAAATAGCACGTAAACCCTGAAGGGCAAATTCAGCCAGTTCTATCGACGAAGAGGTAGGAAAGGGTAATTTAATTACCGCCTGATTGGAATACTGCTCATCGTTTTCCCTGAACCTGTTCGATTCAACAAACACTGTCAGGGCATTGCACAACGAATGCTGGCTTCTGAGTTTTTCAGCACAACTGACAGCAAAAGTTACAATCCTTTCCCTTACTTCTTCAAAAGTACGGTAATCACTTTCAAAAGTCCGGGTGGTAGCAATACTTTGTTTCAGCTCTACAGGTTCCATCTCCAGTGTTGGTATCCCGTTCAGATCGTCCTGTAAACGTACCCCTACAATGGTCATATTATTCAACACCCAGGTTTTGCTAAGCTGACAAAAATCGTATGCTTTGCTTACACCTACCGACTTTAATTTTTTAGCATTTCGGCGTCCGATTCCCCACACATCTTCTACATCGAGCCATTTAAGTGCTTTAATTCGTTTTTCTTCTGTATCGATCACATAGCTGCCACCTGTCTTTTCTGTAAATTTCTTGGCTATCCGGTTGGCTGCTTTCGCCAGGGCTTTGGTGGGTGCAATACCCACTGACACAGGAATACCCGTCCACTGAAGTACCTGTTTTCTCATTTTCAGGCCGTACATTGTCAGGTCACCCTGGATGCCTGTAAGTTTAAGAAAACATTCATCAATGCTGTATATCTCCTGTTCCGGACTAAAATTGGACAGAATGGACATGACCCGGTTGCTTAAATCGCCGTAAAGTGTAAAATTAGCCGAAAATACATGAATGTTATACCGTTCAAATGTTTGCTGATATTCAAAGGCAGGTGCACCCATGGGTATACCGCATGCCTTGGCTTCATTGCTGCGGGCGATAACACACCCATCATTGTTGCTCAACACTACAACCGGTTGACCCCGCAGTGACGGATTAAATACCCGTTCACACGAGGCATAAAAATTATTACAATCTATCAGCGCATACATTGTAGTATGATCATTAGGAATTACACTTTACCATTTAAACATTTTTCAAAATCTTTCCTGGTTGATCCAACTTAAGTAAGAAAAATAACACTGTTAACATCCCACATTTTAGTTATCTTATTACTACACCTGAATATTCCAGTTCTAAATTTGAACTGATTTCTGTTACACGACTATTAATTGTTTTAAAACAATTCTGATAAAATATTGTTTCAATCAATTTTCCAAAATTAAAAAAGACACAATAATCAATTACTGAATGTAATTTTAAGATTTCTAATCTGATAATATTAATAGAAGTATATTACCTGTTGTGTACTATCTCAGGTTCCAACTTGTCGGAGTTGTGGGTCTATAGTTGATCTGGTAAAGTAAAAATGTTTTTTTTATGATACCCGGTAAATTTCAATTCCCTTTGCTACGCATTCGGAACGCATTTGGATAACATTTACAGGTATTACGGTGATATTACGGTGATATTACGGTGAAATTACGGTGATGATACGGTGTAATATTAGAGCGCAATACATCCGCATTCACTCCGCATGACAAGGGTAATATTTTATTAATACTTCCACTAGGTATTCAAATGTTTACTGAATGCGTGTAAAACGCGTTGCGTTCCGTGTTCCGCGTTCCGTGTTCAGTGTTCCGTGTTCTGTGTTCTGTGTTCTTTGTTCGGCGTTTGCTTTTCATAGTTAAGAGATTTGTTTTAAAAAAATATAATTCCAGGTAAAGTGATTTTCCCAACGTGAAAATTTAAATAACGATCGGATTTTATGATGGATATTCATCCCCTTCTGTGGATATTATTGAATAGAAAAGTATAAAAAAGGATATTCGACATTCCCGTTTCCGAAAAAATGAAATTTTCAATGAGTTATCAGGCATAGAAGAATACATAAGGATGTATGGAGCTATTTTCAATGTAGCAGGTATTGGGTAGAAGGATGTTTTGGGGATTGCACTAAATTTTGCCACACTAAAAGGAATTGATCTATGCATGAAACATATCCAAAATAAACGTACGAAAAGACAAGCAGATATAGATAGACATTCTGTTAAAATCTAATTTAGTAAAGTAGATAGAATAAAGATATTCAATCTGCATTTAATTTTAAAATATATTTTATACTCTCATTTAAGTTGAATTAATACATTCTGGTTTTAATTCATATTGAAATTAACCCGATCGGCCTTTAAAAGCAATTACAGTTTACAACCTAAGATTATTTTAATGCACAGTATTAAACCATTTGTGCAATTTTTAGGTTTTTTTAATTGTGAAACAGCATATCCGGTGTTGGTCGACCAACAAAATTTTATAAATTTGCACCTTCGGAAGTCAGTTAATTAGAGAATAATTTCTTTAATAGCCTGAAAATCATATTTCAATTTGGATTACATTGTTAATATTTGTATCTATCGATTCCAACTATGTTGGAAATTAAAAAATGAACTTAAATCTATTGACATCTTGGTTCCCTTACAAAATAACTACCAAAAAAATGCGTATTAGCCAATACGTATCCATTGGGAGTCTCACCATCGTTAAAAGCAATGCTTACTATCCGATTCCGGGATTAATTAAATCCTGTCATTTCGAAACAAACAGAATATTACACTTAACTAAAAACACAATCCAGTGCACGATTTAACCCATCAACACCATGCAGATACATTGAAGTCGCAGGTGGAAGAAGCAACCGGAGTGAACATTTCACATTGTTATCAATGTGGCAAATGTACTGCAGGCTGCCCGCTCAATGAAGAGATGGACGTAATGCCCAATCAGATTCTTCGCATGTTGCAACTCGAACTTCCCGGATATGAGGACAAGATTTTAAATTCTCTGGCCATCTGGCTATGTCTGGCATGCGACACCTGTTATTCCCGTTGCCCGCAGGAAGTAAAGCTTTCGCAGGTAATGGATTTTCTCCGTCAGGAATCTATCCGCCAACACAAAGTAAACGTGGAAGCTAAAGATATTCTGAAGTTCCACCAGGCATTTTTAAACTCAATAAAGATGAACGGAAGACTCCACGAAGTAGGTTTAACCATCGATTATAAACTCAGAACGTTGAACCTGATGCAGGACGTACAACTCGTACCATCCATGTACTCTAAGGGTAAACTCAATATTTTCCCACATAAGATACAAAACACTTCTGAAATCGCCAGGATATTTAAAAAGATAAGTGAAAATAACCCCACGCCCCTAAAGGAAATGTAAAGTGTGCGTTATTTGGAGATTTAGTGGATTTTGATTGATATAAAACATAAGAAACAGTAGTAATTAACATCTCCGTCAGATGACGGACCTGGGGTTACTTTAGACATAAAATATATGAGAATAGGTTTTTATCCCGGATGCTCGCTCGAAGGATCGAGTAAAGAATATAACGACTCGCTGTTTGCTGTAGCCGAAAAATGTGGCATTACCCTTGAAGAAATAATTGACTGGAATTGTTGTGGTGCATCAGCAGCACATAACCTGAACCATGACCTGGCAATTGCACTTCCGGCACGTTCATTGGCATTGGCTGAAAAACAGGGGTTGACTGAAATAGTGGTACCCTGTGCTGCCTGTTATAGTCGAATGGCAACTTCAAAAAATGAAATCAGCAGTAATGTAACCATGAAACAGAAGATTGAGAATTACATCGATCTCAAACTGACAGCTGATGTAAAAATTCTGACTGTATTTGAATTTCTTCAAAAATATATCTTTCCGGTTGTAGACGAACATATCGTCAGCAAACTGAATCAAAAAGCAGCCTGTTATTACGGTTGCCTGTATTCACGTCCGAAAGAAACTGCCACCCTGGAACAAACAGAGAATCCCATGGAAATGGACGAAGTACTGGTAAAAGCCGGAGCGACACCTATAGAATGGGCATTTAAAACCGAATGTTGCGGTGCCGGGCTTTCGGTGTCACGTACTGACATTGTAGCAAAATTATCAGGAAAAATACTGCAGGATGCAGTTGACCGTGGTGCTGAATCCATTGTAGTAGCATGCCCGATGTGTCACATGAACCTGGACATGCGCCGTCCTGAAATCAAGAAACAACTCAATAAAGATATCAACATACCTGTGCTGTTTATCACCCAGGCATTGGGACTCAGCATGGGAATACCGGCCGAAAAACTTGGATTGAACAAGCATTATGTGCCAACGGACAAAGTAGTTAACTGCGTAGTAAAAATGGAGAATTAAGATATGGCAAGAATTGGAGTTTTTATTTGTCATTGTGGCGAGAACATTTCCGCAACAGTTGATGTAGCCAAAGTTGCCGAGAAAGCCGGGAAACTTTCAGGAGTCGCTTTTAGTGTCGATTACAAATATATGTGTTCAGATCCGGGTCAAACCCTGATTATTGAATCCATTAAAAAATACAAGCTTACCGGAATCGTGGTAGCAGCGTGTTCACCACGTATGCACGAAGGCACTTTTCGCAAGGCAGCCGAAAAAGCAGGTATCAATCCTTACCTGTGTGAAATGGCAAATGTTCGCGAACAGGTGTCGTGGGTACATCCCAAATCGGATGCAACTACCCAAAAAGCACTGGACATTGTACGCACCCTGGTAGAAAAGGTAAAGAAAAATGTGGCTTTGTTCCCTATTAAAGTACCGGTTACCAAAACAGCTTTAGTGATTGGTGGTGGTATTGCCGGAATACAGGCTGCTCTTGACATTGCCAATGCCGGTCATCAGGTGATCATGGTAGAAAAAAAGCCTTCAATAGGAGGCCACATGTCTCAGTTGTCAGAAACTTTTCCCACACTCGACTGTTCGCAATGTATCCTCACACCTCGTATGGTGGAAGTGGCACAACATCCGAATATCACCTTGCACACGTATGCTGAGGTTGAAAGTGTTTCGGGATTTGTTGGCAATTTCGATGTCAAAATCAGGATGAAAGCCAAGAGTGTGGATATGAAAATATGCACCGGTTGTGGTGCCTGTTCACAGAAATGTCCGACTAAGAAAATACCGGATGAATTTAATGAAGGCATGGGTTTCCGTACTGCCATTTATTCACCGTTTCCTCAGGCTGTACCTAATAAACCGGTTATTGACCGCGATCATTGCACCTGGTTTACCAAAGGTGGAAAATGTGGACTTTGTAAGAAAATTTGTCCCACCGGAGCCATCGACTATGAAACACAGGATGAATTTATTGATGTACGGGTAGGAGCCATCATTACCGCCACCGGATTTGACCTGAAACATGCTGACTTCTTCCCTGAATACGGGTATGGACAATTCAAGGATGTGATCGATGGAATGCAATTTGAAAGGTTGGCATCGGCATCCGGACCAACTGCCGGTGAGATCCGCAGGCCTTCTGATGGAAAGGTTCCAGAAAAAATAGTATTTGTTGCCTGTGCCGGTTCTCGTGATAAATCAAAAGGAATTGAATACTGTTCCAAGATATGTTGCATGTACACGGCAAAACATGCCATGCTGTACAAACACAAAAATCACGAAGGCAAAGCGTATGTATTCTATATGGACATACGGGCTGCCGGAAAGAATTATGATGAATTTGTACGTCGTGCCATTGAAGATGACGATGTAAATTATATCCGCGGACGGGTTTCGCGTATCTATGAAAAGAACGGAAAGCTGATTGTGAAAGGCGTTGATACCTTAATGAACTCTGAACCAGTGGAGATTGAAGCGGACATGGTGGTACTGGCTACAGCAGTAGTGGCAAACATTGGAGCAGAATCACTGGCACAAAAACTGCATATCAGTTATGACCAGCATCATTTCTTCTCTGAAGCACATCCTAAGCTTAAACCGGTAGAAACAAATACTGCCGGTATCATGCTTGCAGGAGCCTGTCAGAGTGCCAAAGACATACCCGAGAGTGTTTCACAGGCTTCTGCTTCAGCCAGTAAGGCGATAGGCCTGTTCTCGAGCAGTGAAATGACCCGTGAACCGATTGTAGCAGTGGTAAACCGTCAGGCACCACCGAACTTTACCAGCTGTACCGGTTGCCTTCTTTGTATGGAAGTATGTCCGTATCATGCCATCGAAAAAGAAGAAATTAAAGACCGTGGCGGGAATCTGATAAAAGTGGCTGCACGCGTTAATGCAGGGCTTTGCCAGGGTTGCGGAACCTGTGTGGCCATGTGCCGCAATAAATCAATCGACATTCAGGGTTTCTCAAACGACCAGATGATGTCGGAGGTGATGGCTTTACTAAACGCATAATAATTAAATCATAATTCATAATTGAATCTAATGTCAGAACAATTTGAACCAAAAATAGTGGCTTTCGTTTGCAATTGGTGTACCTATGCCGGTGCCGACCTTGCCGGTACAAGCCGAATCAAATACGCGACCAATGTGAGCATTATACGCTTTCCATGTACGGGACGCATTGACTTTATGTTATTGATGAAAGCCTTTGAGAATGGCGCCGACGGGATTATCGTTTCGGGTTGTCACCCCAATGATTGTCATTATACTTCGGGTAATTTTCATGCACGCCGCCGATGGATGGTGTTTCGCTCCCTGCTCGATTTTATGGGATTTGATACCGACCGCATTACCTTTTCGTGGGTATCGGCAGCCGAAGGAACCAAATGGGCTAACCTGGTAAATGATACTACGGAGAAAATTCGTGAGAAAGGTGCCTTTACTGAATTTAAGAATCTGGATTATTCAAACTTTGAAAAAATAAACAATGACGCCATTACAGACTAAAGTTGCCGAATTGTTCGAAAACGGAACAATCAATCTGATGATTGGGTTTAAGAGTGCGGTCAATAAATTACCTGTTCCCTTTTTCTTAGAGAATGCCTCCCTGGTGGAGCAACTTATTTTTACTCCTGCTTGCAAGGGGAACCTGGCCGTATACCTTCATAAGCCGGAAGTGAAACAGGCAAAAAAAGTAGGCTTACTGGCCAATGTAGCAACCTTGCGGTCGTTGGTACAACTTACTTCGGAGAATCAACTCAGTGATATAGAAAAAACAGTGATCACCATCAATGCTCAAAATGAAGTAGTTGTTTTTGAAAACATGGATGAAGTGGAGGTATATGTTCAGGCTAATTTCCCCGAATATACCGATGAAGATAAAAAATTGCTTGAACAGTTGAATGCCATGACCCGTGCCGAACGCTGGCAATACTGGACTGACCAATTCTCAGCATGCGTGAAATGCTATGCCTGCCGGGCAGTTTGTCCGATGTGCTATTGCTCCTCATGTACCGTTGAATGCAATCAACCTCAATGGATCAAAGTTTCCTCTGAAACAACCGGCAACCTGGAATGGCATACAACCCGTGCCATGCACCTTGCCGGACGATGCATTAACTGCGGTGAATGCGGTCGGATCTGTCCTGTTGGAATTCCGGTTCATTTACTGACTGCTCAGATGAACCTGGATATTGAAAAAGAATTCGGTGCCAAAACTGGATTTTCATGTACAAGTGGCTATGCCCTGAACACTTTTAAACCGGGTGATAAAGAACAATTCATAAAATAACAGACCCCCTGCCCCCTAAAGGGGGGTTAAAAATATGGAAATAAAAAATATAAAATCAACCAATATACCTGCATTCTTTGACCAACTCATCCAGTCGGGCAAAGTGGTGATAGCACCTGTATTGAAAAAGAGCGGTAAAGTATTCTTCGAAGCAGTGCAATCGTACAGTCAGGTGGCAACCGAATACATACAAACCGGATTTTCGGCTAAATCAGTTGTATTTCCAAAGGTGGAAGTATTGTTTTCATTTCAAAAAACTGAAGAAGGCATAGAAATAAAAGATTCCATTACGAACATTCCTGAAACAGTTGTCTGGGGACTTCGTCCGTGTGACGGATCGGCATTCAACTATATGACGGAATTCTTTTTGAAAGAAAATCCGGATGCTTATTACGCAGCACGTAAGGAAAGAACAACCCTGATTGCCGTTAGTTGTGCCAAAGCAGATGAAGCCTGTTTTTGTACTTCGGTGGATTTGAATCCCGGCAGTACTTCAGGCAGTGATATACTGCTTACCCTGATGGGTGAAGATACCTATGTGGAAGTAATGACTGAGAAAGGAAAAGCAGCTGTTGACATTTCAGGTTCGCTATTCACTGTGAGTGAAGAAAAGAACAAAGAAGAATACCTGGCAAAGATTGATGTCAAATTTTCGATGGACGAAATAAAAGAAAAGATCAAGACCTCCTACAACAGTGCTGAATGGAAAAATGAATCAATGGGATGTTTCGGCTGCGGTGCATGTGCATTTTCGTGTCCTACCTGTACCTGTTTTGACATACAGGATGAAGGGACACAGAATAAGGGTTTGCGTTTACGATGCTGGGATGCCTGCGGATTCGGATTATTCACCAAACATAATTCAGGACATAATCCGCGTAAGAATCAAACGGAACGTCGCCGTCAACGGTTGATGCATAAATTCAAATACTCGGTGGAAAACCTGGGTATTGTCAGTTGTGTCGGATGCGGGAGATGTATCAGGGTTTGTCCTGCTCATCTGAATATCTTTGAGAATATTCTGAGTGTAACGAAATAATTGTTCAGTGTTCTGTGTTCAGTGTTCCGTGTTCCGTGTTTCGTGTTTCGTGTTCCGTGTTCCGTGTTCCGTGTTCCGTGTTCCGTGTTCAACGTTCCGTGTACCGTGTTGCTTAACAGTAGATAAATTGCCATTAGATAATCAGTAAAATCAAATAAAGTCAAACAACAAAATACTTCGCAATTATGAATTATGAATTGTGAATTATGAATTAATTATATTTCTATGGAAACAAAGAATCAATATATTCCGTATAAAATGCGTATTGCCAATATTGTTGATGAAGCACCAGGCGTACAGACTTACAGATTGGAATTTGCAGAAGTGAAAGATGCGGATCAATTTAAGTTCAGAGCCGGACAATTTGCAGAATACGGAGTGTTTGGCGAAGGAGAAAGTACTTTTTGCATTGCCTCCTCTCCTACCCGTGAAGGCTACCTGGAATGTACATTCCGCAGCTCAGGCAGAGTGACAAAAGCACTGGCAAATTGCGAGCTGAATGATATTATCGGACTTCGTGGCCCGTTTGGAAATACGTTCCCGATTGAAGAATGGTATGGAAAGAATATTGTTTTTGTTACCGGTGGTATTGCTCTTCCACCACTTCGTTGCGTGATATGGAACCTGCTGGATCAACGTGATAAATTCGGTGAGATATCCATTTATTACGGGGCGCGCTCTGTGAATGACCTGGTATACAAGGAAGAACTGGAAGAATGGAAAAACCGGGGCGATGTGAAACTATTTGTCACCGTTGACCCGGGTGGTGAAACTCCTGAATGGAAAGGACTGGTAGGATTTGTACCAACTATCCTGGAACAGAATCCACCTAAAAGCGAAAACGCTGTGGCCATTGTTGCCGGACCTCCCATCCTGATTAAAATGGGAATGCCTATCTTAAGTAAAAATGGATTTGATAATTCGAATATCTATACAACCCTCGAAAATCGCATGAAATGTGGTGTGGGCAAATGCGGACATTGTACTGTGGGTAAGACCTACGTGTGCAAGGATGGTCCGGTATTTACGTATGAAGAAGTACTGAATATGCCGGCAGAATATTAGTAGGTAGTCGGTAGTTGGTAGTTGGTAGTAAGAAAAAATAAGAATGGAGTTGTGCAGGTTGATACTTGTTCAACTCTTTTTTTGTAATGTACCAGCTAAACCGAAAAAATAGTTTACGTTCAAAGGTTAAAATTTAAAATACTTATTTTATCTTTGCAAGCCAAAACAAAAACAGTCAATTTACTGTTTATGATGAAAAAATCTGTAATAAAGAACGGTTTGATATTTAAAGAATTTTTAAGACATACGATGAGATATATTACCTGCCTGGTTATTGCATTAGCATGTCTGACAAACACCATTGCACAGGTTAAGAAAAGTGTGGAAGCTATTTCCATTACAACACCCCTTACCATTGATGGAGTTCTTGATGAGGATGTTTACAAACAGGCAAAACCGGCAAAAGATTTCGTCCAGATACAGCCCTTAAATGGGAAACCATCCAAAAAGCCTACAGAAGTTTATTTCTTTTATGATGAGTCGGCCATTTATGTGGGGGCCATTGTGTACGATAATCCGGACAGTATTTTCAATTATCTCACATCCCGGGATAATACCGGGGTATCCGACTATTTCGGGCTGTATATTGACCCCTACAACCAGGGACAACTGGCATACGGTTTCTTTATCACTCCCTCAGGCGTACAAATGGACCTGAAAGCCATCAAGAGTGATGATGACAATGAAGATCCCAACTGGAATGCCGTTTGGGAAAGCAAAACAAAAATTACCGATAAAGGTTGGACGGTGGAAATGCGAATTCCTTTCTCGGAACTCAGGTTTTCAGAAAAAACAGGAACTACCTGGGGAGTCAATATGTTCAGAAATATCCGAAAATACAACTCCAACAATTCATGGAACTTCATCGACCGCAATGTATCGGGGTTTATTCATCAGGAAGGTCAGTTAACAGGGATCAAAAATATAAAGCCACCTGTCAGACTTTCTTTCACCCCATACCTGGCCACTTACTTCCAGCCAAAAAGCAGTACAGCACCTTCCAGCTTTTTATATAAAGGAGGCCTTGACCTGAAATACGGTATCAACGATGCTTTTACACTCGATATGATGCTGGTTCCCGATTTCGGTCAGATTCAATCGGACGACAGAAAACTTAACCTTAGCCCTTTTGAATTGTATTACAGCGAAAAAAGACAGTTTTTCAATGAAGGTACTGAGCTTTTTCAACGGGCCAATATCTTCTATTCACGCAGAATAGGTGCCTCCCCAAAATTCTCAGCCGACAATGCGCTACGTGACAATGAAATCATAGATTTTAATCCGAGTGAAACGCAGCTGGCAAATGCCACTAAGATATCAGGACGTACAACTGCAGGTTGGGGGATTGGAGTATTAAATGCACTCTCCCTGCCTTCCTATGCCACATTAAAAGACACATTGACCGACAGCAAAAGAAAAGTAATGGTTCAACCACTGACAAACTACAATGTATTATCAGTTGATAAATCTCTCAAAAACAACTCGTATATCAGCCTGATCAACACAAATGTGTATATGTTTAATAATCCGTTCAGGGCAAATGTAACAGCTACTGATTTTCAGTTAAGGGACAATACCAAGACATTCGCCTTAAAGGGAAAAGGAGCCATCAGCGTAAGAGGAGATTCAACACTCGAAACCGGCTATTACGGGTTCATGCAATTGATGAAAAATAAAGGGAAATTGCAGTACGGAATTTCTCAAAACATGTATTCCGACAAATACAATCCCAATGACCTGGGTTATCTTCAGCGTAATAATCAGCTTCTGACCGAATCGTATGTCTATTATCAAAAAGTTGAACCATTCTGGGTATTCAGGGAGTTCAACGGGAACGTATGGTGGGATTATATCCGCATGTATCATCCGGGCACACTCTTTGGAAATCAGACAGGTTTCAATTCGAACGCTATGTTTAAAAACAATTACAATATCAACATTAACGGATTCTATTCAACCAATCTGTCCGATTATTACGAACCAAGGGTTACAGGACGGTATTATGAGAATCCATATTTCTACCAGTACAATTTTAACCTGAGCACAGATTACACTAAACCTTTGAATTTTTACTTTCATTACGGACATACCCAACATCCTAAAACAAATGAGTTTGCCGATTTTGGTGATTTACAGGCAACGCTTCGTATTGGTCACCGGTTTGAGTTCAATTATTCATTTAGTTTCAACAATACAAGCAACGGTATTGGCTTTGTAGATAAAAACAATGCGAATGATTCAATTATTTTTGCAAAACGAAAAGTAAATTCACTGGAAAACATACTTTCATCTTCGTATATTTTAAACAACAAAGCCAGTGTGAACCTACGGGTTCGTCATTACTGGTCGGGTGCACTGAATAAAAAATATTATTTGCTGAATCATGATGGCAGCCTGAACGACTATCCGGCATATTCCCAAAACAAGGATCAGAATTACAATGCCTTTACAGTAGATATGATCTTTGTGTGGAATTTTGCACCGGGTTCTGAACTCGACTGTGCCTGGAAAAATGCAGCCTTTACCAATCAGTCGGCTTTCGAGAATAATTATCTGACTAACCTGCATAATTCATGGTTAAACCAGGTAAACAGCCTTTCCGTTAAAATTCTGTATTATATAGACTACAACAAGTTGAAAAAGAAAAAACAGATTAATAATTAACATGAAGTTTTCAACTAATTAAAAAGGGCTTCACATATTGAAGCCCTAAATAAAGCAAATTGAATTTGCTTTTTATAATAAATAATGAAGTCTCCTTATTTGAATATAGATACAACGAATAAATTAGTCAAATTTAACAAATTGCAAAATACTACTATATTGCGAATTATATGTTTATTCTTGATTCTTTGTTACTGACTCTCAAAAAACACATCCGATTAACCCGGATATTTGCTCTTTAATTTATTCACTAATTTATTGAATCTATCAAGAAAACTATGAGTTATATTCTGTTGATCGATATGTTCAAACCGTTGTAAAATTTCATTTTGTTTTTCAGTGCTCAATACTTCATTTGCAATGGGAAAAACAAATTCTTCTTCCCGTTTAATGTGGTTTTGAATAACAACAACATAGTTTGTCAGGCTATCTGCAAGCAATTCACCTGAAAAATCATTTCCAATTTTACAATTGACAACACAACTGCTGATTTCCTTTAAATATCGTTTTGCAAGTGTGTGTTCGTAATTAATTAAACTAAGAGGTTCTGCTTCCTTTGAGATTCCGGTTGATATAAGTTCCGGATAAAAAACCTCATCTTCTTTTCCATGATGACTTTTATCAATTATAATAATCAAATAATCAATAATTTCTTCTACATCATTTGGATAAAAAACATCTTTCGATTTAATCTTTGCAGCTATTTTACTCATTATTTCGAGAAGCTCATTAATTTCCTGATGTTCTTTTATTAAATTTTCAGTTGGAGTCATGGTCTTATTAGATTTTATATAGATTGATTTATTTAACTTTTCATTTTTATTTCTCAAGGCCTCAATCATGAATAAAGTCCACTCTTAAAATCATTGACAAATTGAATTATCAAAAGTGATTTCGAGAGCAGACTTTTACTCTAAGACAATATTTTTTATCTGAATTGTCTTATGCCTTTTTGATTGAATTGTAATTCATCAACATCATTTTAAATTAAAACTAATCAAATTTTACAATTCAACAATAATCAATTGTTTTCGGCAGTTTTCACTTTTGCTTCGTTTTTATTCATCGCCTGTTGAGCATAGTCAACAACATTAGTCTTCACCTTTTCATATTTATGAGATACGTTATCAGCAAATTCGCTGTACTTATCTTTTAAAATGTCAACTTCTTTTTCACCCATTCTATGGATTTTACGACGAAGAGCTGATCCTTTTGCAGGTGCAAATAGAATGCCCAATACGGCACCTGCAGTTGCTGCTGCTAATACACCTAATGCTACTTTTCCTGAGTTCATAATGCTATTATTTAAAATTTAATTAGTTAATAAATAAAGAATACAAAATTAAGTCTTTGAAGCCGGAGTTGTGTTACACAATATTTGAAAAGAGTTACCACATTCACACTTTAATGAACCTATAAAGTATCTATTTATTTGATTTTGTTTTTTAAGTAAAGTTGATTTAAATCAATCTTTTACCTTACTATGTTTGATTTTTAAGTATTGGTTTAATTATAAATTTATACCAGAATTATACTAAAATGAGCTAAATTATATTACAACTCACTTACTTTTCTTCTTTCTTTGCGTTTAGCAATCTTTTCGGCACGCTTTTCTTTCAGATTTTTAAGGGGTACCTTTTTAATTGATCTCCCCTGAGGTTCTTTTACTTTTGACATTGCAGTAAGAATTTAGTTTGTTTTAATCAATCACTATAAACCTTACTAAAGTAACGGGTGTTCTCGTCTGTTTATTGGTTTATTCTGACCTGGTCTGTCTGATAAATTCCTTTTGTGACTCAAACATGATTGTTGTTGAAATTGTTTTTGATTTTTTGAATTATTAGATTTGTAAAAATGAAATTGCCTGTCTTTATTTGTGTAAATGTGATTTATTTAATAATTTATATATAGAACACTAAATAAAATAGTTCTTTTAGTTAAATATTTTAAATAGATTTTGATGGTAGAAAAAGTATTTAGACATTTGTCTAATTATACAAATACACACAGAATAATCAGAAATAAATGAATGATATTTTCAAGGCATTGAATGACCCGGCACGCAGGGAGATATTGAAAATGCTTCAAAAACAGGATATGACAGCCGGAGAAATTGCTTCAAAGTTTGAAATGACTGCCCCCAGCATCTCTCATCATCTGGATAAATTAAAACGTGCCGGGCTTGTCACTACGATTAAACAAGGACAGTTTATTCATTATTCCATTAACACTACTATTATTGATGACATATTACAGTATATATTAACGCTCAAAAAATAAATTATGAACAAGTATTTTAAAGAATCAATTTTATGGATAATTATTCTAATTCCTTTTGTATACATGTCGGCTATATGGAATGAATTGCCCATGGTCATACCAACTCATTTTGATTTATCCGGCACTCCAAACGGCTGGTCGGATAAAAGCAGTCTGATTATTTTGTTTAGTTCGTTGGGATTCGGAACCTATTTATTAATGCTGTTCATTCCGAAATTTGATCCTAAAAATAAAATCCAACAAATGGGTGAGAAATATTATTCTCTACGTATATTGATGACAATTTTAATGTCGGCTATTTCAATGTATATCTTGTTTTCCGGTAAAGGTGACAAGCTGAATCCGACCTGGTTTATTGCATTAATAGGTGCCTTCGACGCTGTTTTTGGAAATTATCTTCAAACAGTGAAACCCAATTATTTCATTGGAATCCGCACACCCTGGACGCTTGAAAACGAACAAACGTGGAGAAGCACTCACCGCATGGCCGGACGGATATGGATGGTAGGTGGACTGCTCATCATAATACTATCGTTGGTACTTACTAATTATGTGACACTTGGAATTATTTTCACCACAATTACATTTATTCTGGTGATTGTTCCTGTAATTTACTCATACATACAATTTAAAAAAATTCACTCATGAAAAAAAACCTGATAATCGGCTTGTTATTGATTTCATCTACCTGGGTTTTTGGCCAGGACATCACCGGTGAATGGAATGGAGCACTCAATGTGCAGGGCATGCAACTGCGGTTAGTATTTCACGTTTCAAAAACCGATTCCGTTTACATTGCCACCATGGACAGTCCCGATCAGGGGGCTAAGGATATTCCAATGAATAAAATAACTTTCGAAAATCCGGCTTTAACTATTGAAATGGCAGCTGCTGCCATTAAATACACCGGGAGACTGGATAGTACCGGGGTGGTTATCGGGACATTCCAACAGGCCGGACAATCTTTTCCAATGAACCTATCCAGAAAATCAATTGAAAAAGTGGAATTAAAACGGCCTCAGGATCCACAAAAGCCGTATCCGTATTGTTCCGAAGAAGTTACCTTTAAAAATACAAAAGATAATATTACCTTAGCCGGGACATTGACATTGCCTTCGAAAGATGGTAAATTTCCGGTTGTAGTACTGATCACAGGCAGTGGACCACAAAACAGGGATGAAGAGCTTATGGGACATAAACCATTTCTGATCATATCCGATTACCTCACACGAAATGGCATTGGTGTACTGCGTTATGACGATCGGGGAACAAATGCATCTACCGGTAATTTTGGCAAAGCAACCACATTTGACTTTGCAACCGATGTCGAATCGGCAGTTATTTATTTAAAAACACGCAAAGAGATTGACCAAAAACATATCGGATTGATCGGTCACAGCGAAGGAGGCATCATTGCACCTCTGGTAGCAGTAAATGATAACGATATCAGCTTTATTGTTCTTATGGCAGGGACCGGCATTTCAGGAGATAAACTATTATTATTACAACAAAAATCAATTGGAAATGCGTCTAATCTAAAAGAAGATATAGTAAATGAAGCGGCTGAAATAAATCGTCGAATATACGATATTGTTCTTAAATCGACTAATACCGATTCGCTAAAAAAACAGTTGACCGATTATATTAAAATCAATGTATCGAACGCTAAAAATAAAGAAATATCCAAAGGGATGACTGACGACGATATGGTTCAGCAACAAGTTGCTGTTATAACTTCCCCTTGGATGATAAACTTTATCAAATACGATCCATCCATCATGCTCGAAAAGGTAAAATGTCCTGTACTGGCTATAAACGGTGATAAAGATCTTCAGGTATCATCTAAAGTTAACCTGCCTGCCATTGAGAAAGCACTGAAAAAAGGAGGCAATAAAAAATTCAGCATTTTAGAATTGTCAGGCCTGAACCATTTATTTCAGGAATGTACCACCGGTTTACCAAAAGAATACATCGAAATAGCTCAAACAATTTCACCGGTAGCACTGGATATTATGACTAACTGGATAAAAGAAACAGTGAAAAAATAAATCAAATATATCTTTTTAATTTAAAAGCCCCGGAATATATTGTTATTATATTCCGGGGCTTTCAGGTCCGGTGAAGGTAACAGATTGAAGTTATTCAATTACCTTTGTATAAAATTAATCAAATGATCATGAAAGATACTGACCACACAGTCAAAAAACATAGTAAGGAACAACTTGCATATAACACTGGAAAAAATCTTCTGGCAGATGACCAGATCAAATCATTGAAACTGTTAGAAGTTACCGGATCCCTGGTGCAACAAATCCAACTCATGGATGCGGAAACAGAAAATGAAATGATAAATTTCCTGACAGATGAAGCCCTTCAGGAATTTTGCCGTGTTAATCAGTATTTTTCATTCAACTCTGAATCGGTAAATGAATTAAAAGCTATTTATAGAAACCTGAATCAGGAAATACGAAGACTGGATATAAAAGCCGGTCAAGCGGAACTTGATGCGATCAGTCAAAATCACTACAAACATCTGTGCGACTGGTTAGTACGAACGAATGCATTTGCCGGGAAAATGTATTCAGGCGACCAGGAAATTGCAATACCGGTAGCCTGCTCAGAATATCCACCCGATCTTCAACTGAGTATTTTGAATATCGATCTGAAAAGCTTAATTGAACCGGTGTTGGATATCGGATGTGGACGTGAATTGAACCTGGTAAACTACCTGCGTGACAATGGAATTGAAGCCTATGGCATCGACCGTTTTGACAACGATAATCCATTTTATTACAAGACCGACTGGCTGGAATACAATTTTGACATTCAAAAATGGGGAAGCCTGATAAGCAACCTGGGCTTTTCAAACCACTTTATCCATCATAACCAACGTACTGATGGGAACTTCCGGGAATATGCCCAAAAATACATGGAAATCCTCAATTCACTCAAAACCGGTGGATCTTTCTATTATGCACCAACCCTCCCTTTTATCGAAATGCATTTAGACAAGACAAAGTATCTGTTCATGGAAAATGTAATCGAAGGATATGTCTTTAAATCAAGCAGGGTTACCAGGATTTGAAGAAGAGGTAAGAAGTAAGAGGTGAGAAGCGAGGAATGAGAAATGAGTAATCCTTTCACTTCTCACCCCATCCAGCTGTTATACATACTTATTTAAATGTACAAAGGATCATGCCTGTCATTGGAATTTGCACTCTCAATTCTTATATACTTAGGATTTATAATCCTCTTTAATATTCAACTATAACGAATATCAGACAAATACACTCATTCATTATCGTCCAGAAATTTGTTTACTTTTCTGTAAACCTATTTCAGGACAAGACACAATTTTACCTCTCCTCTCAGTCCTCATTCCTCATTCCTTATTCCTTACCTCTTACCTCTTCTTTTGTTTGCTCAAAATTGCTTATCTTTGCACTCCTGAATAGTAAATAGTAAAACTTATCCGGCTTTTGACGGATGAATAAATTGTAAATAATAAAATGGCAAAAGAATTAAAAGAACTGACTTCGCGCAGTGAAAACTACTCGCAATGGTATAATGATTTAGTAATTAAAGCTGATTTAGCTGAAAGTTCTGCGGTTCGTGGCTGTATGGTCATTAAACCTTACGGGTATGCCATTTGGGAAAAAATACAGGCAGAACTTGACCGTATGTTCAAGGAAACAGGTCATGTGAATGCCTATTTCCCATTGTTTATTCCTAAATCCTTTCTGAGCAAGGAAGCCGAACACGTAGATGGTTTTGCCAAAGAATGTGCCGTGGTAACCCATCACCGCCTGATGGCAAGCCCTGATGGCAAAGGCCTGGTTGTTGATCCTGAAGCCAAACTGGAAGAAGAACTGATTGTACGCCCTACTTCCGAAACTATCATTTGGAGCACCTATAAAAACTGGATTCAATCCTACCGGGATTTGCCAATTCTGATTAATCAATGGGCTAATGTAGTTCGTTGGGAAATGCGCACCCGTTTATTCCTGCGTACAACAGAATTTCTGTGGCAGGAAGGTCATACGGCTCATGCCACAGAAGCTGAAGCACTGGAAGAAAGCCGCAAGATGCTGGAAGTATATGCCGACTTTGCCGAACGGTTTATGGCTATGCCTGTTGTTAAAGGGATTAAATCGGCCAACGAACGTTTTGCAGGTGCTATCGAAACATTCTGTATCGAAGCATTAATGCAGGATGGCAAAGCTTTACAGGCTGGCACATCTCACTTTCTTGGTCAGAATTTCGCAAAGGCTTTCGATGTGACTTTTGTTGATAAAACAAATAAAATGGATTATGTTTGGGCGACATCCTGGGGAGTTTCTACCCGTTTGATGGGTGCGTTGATTATGACCCATTCTGATGACAACGGACTGGTACTTCCTCCTAACCTGGCACCTTTTCAGGTAGTGATAGTGCCTATTTATAAAACAGATGAACAATTGGTTGCCATATCAGAGAAAGTAGCTGAAATAACCTTAAAACTCAAAACACTGGGCATTTCGGTCAAGTATGATAACAACGATAATAAAAAGCCGGGGTGGAAATTTGCCGAATATGAATTAAAAGGTGTTCCCGTGCGACTGGCAATGGGTGCCCGCGACCTGGAGAACGGAACTGTTGAGGTTGCCCGCCGTGATACTCTGACTAAAGAAACAGTATCCCTGGAAAATATCGAACTATACATTAGCGATCTTTTAAAAACCATTCAGGCTAACATCTACCGGAAAGCATTCGATTACCGTGCTTCTGTAACCCGCGATGTGAACTCTTATGAAGAGTTTAAGGTGGAAATTGAAAAAGGCGGCTTCCTAATGTGCCATTGGGATGGAACTCCCGAAACGGAAGAAAAGATAAAAGAAGATACCAAAGCTACTATTCGGTGTATCCCCTTAAATGGCGATACAACTCCCGGATTTTGCATGGTAACCGGAAAACCTTCTGTTCAACGGGTGATATTCGCCAGGGCATACTAATAATACATGCGCTGCTAAGGAGGTTTACAAAATAAAAAAGCCCCTGAATCAATTGATTCAGGGGCTTTTTTATTTTGTAATTTTATTTATGTTTTCCATTACTCAGCGATTTAGGAGAACCGTGCCATGAACAGCCCAGACAATATATGATTGTCAAATCAAATCCATCCAATGAATCGGATAAATAAACCGGAATCACTTCCAGTTGTTCGTTCACATTGACAAGCAAATTTTCTTTCAACGCATTCTTTACATAAAAGCGTTGGATTTCACATTGCGGACATTTCAGATTACTCACTCTGCCGAATTTTAGAAAGGATATATTTGTTTAGTCTAAATCTTCTTTTACGATTTGTTCCAATATTTCAACCTTATTGGAGTCGGTAACCGGTTTATCCACAAGTTTTTCAACAACTATAGCTTCAGTAACCACAACTTTTCCAATACTTACTGCATTGGTAACTTCGGTCAAAACGTTATTTTCACAACGGAATACACGTCCCGGGAATTTATTCAACCAGTTCAGGTTATGAGTGGCCATAATAACGGTTGTTCCTGATAACCGGATATTGTAAAGCAATTCCACCAGTTCCCTGCCAGTCTCCGGATCCAGGTTACCTGTTGGTTCATCTGCCAGGATCATTTCAGGAGAATTCAACAAGGCACGTGCTATCACGATCCGTTGTTGTTCACCACCCGAAAGTTGATGCGGCATTTTATTTCCTTTGGTGCTCATACCAACCTGAGTCAACACATTTTCAATCTGGTCGTCAATAAGGTGCTGATCAATCCAACCGGTTGCACGTAACACAAAATCAAGGTTCTGATTTACAGTACGGTCGGTCAGTAATTGAAAATCCTGGAATACAATGCCGATCTTACGACGCAGGTAGGGGATTTCCTGTATTTTTAAAGCCCGCAAGTCATAATCCAATGCACCGGCTACACCAAATAAAATTGGAATTTCGTGGTAGATCGATTTT
>Ga0302215_10000860_pt1 | contig 22139 bp, 14 predicted proteins | sample II_Fen_N3_1_FD_194580 | JGI IMG/M metagenome (GOLD analysis project Ga0302215, IMG submission 194580) | Peat permafrost microbial communities from Stordalen Mire near Abisko, Sweden - II_Fen_N3_1 | ecosystem: Environmental > Terrestrial > Soil > Wetlands > Permafrost | place: Sweden: Abisko... | reverse complement strand
AGTCGGCATTGGCTTTTACTTCGGCTTCTTTTACCGAAGGACCATAACAGTCCCAACTGTTCCAACCCATTGGAGGAGTGAGTGCCCAGGTTTGAAATTTTAGTTCTTTTCCAGTTTGGGCCGATATAGCTATGCTAAAGGCAAAGAGCAGCGCTACAATGTAACTTCTTCTCATAAATAATAGTAATTTTAAGGTAGTACTGAAAACAATGTGTTTTGTTTTTCAAAAGTAGGTTGTTTTTGAAAGAATAAGGGTATACAAATTCGTCATATATGGGGTGCAAACCAATCAACAATAAATTATAACAAAATATATTGTTGATTGTGGGGTGGTTTAAAACATAAACAACCCCCTCCGGTTTATTGGAGAGGGTTGTTTGTATAAGTAACCGTAATAATGAAATGTTGTACTTCCTAAAAACACGAACAATCACATAGTTATAATGATTATCCGCAATGTGTACAGTTGCAAAGAACTTCTCAGTTGCGGGGATTGACCTCGACCGGTGAGCCAAAAAACAAGTGAGAAAGGCGTGAAAATACTCCTGTTTGACGACCGTAGGGAGGAGTTTGGAGGATTTTAGCCTTTCGAGCGATAGTTTTTTGAGCGAAGTGGACGCAGTCTTGATTTTTTTTGCTTACTTTTTTGCATCAAGGCAAAAAAGTGAGTAGGGTTATAGGGGCAAAGCCCCTGTTAATAGTTTGCTGTACATTATGCGGATAATCATTTAGTTATATATAGTAACCTGATTGCACAGTAGAGTTAATACATAATTTCACGAGAGTAATGGCTTTGTTCTGAGTTGGCATAGAGCCATATAGTCACCTATATTACTTAAAGTGTAGTTAACTCTGTTTTCAGTGCATTATAAAAATCCCTATCTGTTACTATGTTACTATATATAACTATGTGGTTGAAAAATGCAACATGATATCTTTCTAATTATTTATAAGATAGATGAGCGTAAGATGTTTGATCTATATTCTGTATCGAAAAATAAAAACCTGTTATCGGATAAGGTTCATTTGGGCTTATACAATCAAACTTGTTTGCAATGCACTCCATGGACCCGAAAGCTCGGGGCGTGTGGTATTATACCATCGAAAATAGATATACAGATTTTTACCCGAACTAGCCGTACCCAGGTTAAGAGTAATAATAGCTTTGGTTGAAAGTTCTTTCGATAATCCCGGAGCATCTGCCGACACAGGAGCTGTATCGCCCACCATAAAGAGATATTGAACACCGTCGGCATCGCTGTAAATAGACGCACGCTGGCCGGTAGTACTGTAACATTTTATAGTAACCATACCCCCACCCAAAAGTTGAATAGTTACCGTTACTGCTTCAGCAATAGGAGTATTTGACGACAAACGACTGGTTTTTTGCAATACACCTTTCTTGATATTAAATGTTTCCATGTCTACAATGGTGACATTGGGCGAAGCAGCAATACGGTCGAGAACATGATTTCTCTGATCAAAATCAGTAGTATTGCCTATTATTTCCAATAACTGATCTTTAATAGCCGTTGTCCGACTATTTTTCTTATCGCTATACTTCAGATAAAGGGGTGCCCAATCGGTAGCAAACCCTGTCCATTGAGTTAATTCTTCGGGCGTTACACCCAATCTGTTTGCATTAGTAGGCGTACCTGCTAATAAGTAACTGTTCGTGTTCCCAATGTAAGTATTAAACTCATCAATGCCACGAGGAATTCTTGCTGATGCCATAGTTATTACTTTTTAAGATGAATAATAATAAGGAGGATGTGTACAACCGCCCTGTTTTTTTTATTAATTAATTTATTTATATTTATTAATCATTCTAATACTTAGGGTTCTAAAAGTATTGGCAGCAAAATTAGTGGGCTATTGAAAATAAAACAATAGCGAACAATCGCCATTTTTTTATTAACCAAACAAAGATTAATGTTTAGAGAAAGAGAAAGACTCTAAAATTATTAGTTAAATATTGTTTACATAATATATAAATGCTTAATCAAAAATCACAACATGAGACATCTTAAACTTGCGTATGAAGAAACAATTGCACTTTTCAGAGAAGACTGCAAAAACGAACCCCTAAACTGCGAAACAAAAAAACAGGTACTGGAACAACATTGTAAAGCCACTAATACCTGCATGGCTATCTACGATATGCAACGGGACGAATATCATTTTTTGCACTGGATATTCGAAGGAGCAGATAAGCATCAAACACTTATATTGTCGATGAACTCATTAGCAACACTTATACATCCGGCGGATATAAGCTACTCCATTGAATGCAAAATTGAAGCTTTAAAACTGCTCAACAAAATAGCCGCCAACGAACTTACACACTATAAACTTATGTATGAATGCCGCATAAAGGACAAAAACGGTAAATTCCACCGAGTGCTGCACCAATATATGATACTTGAACTCAACAGCGATAACAAACCCTGCCATTTACGTCTGCAAATGGACATAATACCCGGCGAAGTTTCCGAAATGCCACCACGCGGAATGACCATTATGAATATACGCACACGTAAGCCGCTGGTTTCGCATGCCGAAACCCGGTTTACAAAACGTGAAATAGAAGTGCTGAAATGCCTGGCCGAGGGTCTTGACACCAAAGACATTGCTCAATCTAAAGATATGAGCATAAATACCACCTACAACCACCGGCGAAACATCCTGCGCAAAACACAAATGTCAGACACCGGACAGGCATTGCTCTACGCAAAGATAATTGGAGCCATTTAATCAACAATTACTCTTTTACAGCACATTACAACAATACAAATCCACTATCTTGTCCGTAGCGCATGGCTTGGAGTTTATATCTGCCACTAGCGAATAATTCCAAGCTAGCTTGGAATTTCTTCAAGCCGGCTTAGAGATGCTTGAGAGTAGCTTAGAGATGCTTGAAGCCAGCTTGAAGTTTCTTGAGAGCAGCCTGGAGTTCCTTGAGAGTGGCTTGGAGTTTCTACAGAAGAGCTTAGAATTACTTCAAGCCACCAGATTGCTGCATCAGAACGGCTTGGAGTTATATAAATACGGCAGATTACTCTAACTTTATGTAGCAGTATCAATGCCTGCCGCAGCTATAACACAACAATCTACAGCAACCAAATACTATTGCAGTAGAACCAACCATTGTTGCGCATTATAACACCTAAAATATGCAGAAACAATTTCTTAAGCTATTGGATAATTATAAAATCAGTAGTTAACTAAGTTTTCTATGCATTCTTAAAATTCCCATGTATTGCTATGTTACTATATATAACTATCTGGTTAAAAAATGTGACATTATATCTTTCATGTTACCTTAAACAAATAATATAAAGTTATTTACAAATCAAAGGGACAGAGTCCCGATCATCTTTGTAGAAATAATTAAACCCGTAAAACCAAAGGTGCAGCGCACCGGTATATAAATTAGGACACATTGCGGATAATCATATTAATTAACTATTCGCTCCTGGTATTGCGTAGGTGTAATGCCAAATTCACTTTTAAAGCATCGGCTAAAGTATTTCGAATCGTTGAAACCCACTTCGAATGCCACATCGGCCACATTCTTGCGTTTGGCCAACAAGTGGGAAGAGCGTTTTATACGTACCGAACGGATAAACTCACAAGGCGATAAACCGGAAACAGATTTCAGCTTGCGGTACAACGATGCCTTTGACATGTTCATTTCAAAAGCAAACTGATCGAAAGATAAATTTCCATCAGACAGACGAGGCTCCAACTTCACCAGCACTTTACTCAGGAAAGAGTCATCGCTACCGCCACTATCAATAGCGTTCAAACTTCGTTTCATCAATTCGCGATATTCCCGTGGCATCAAACCCAGCTCTTTTCTAAACCTGCGACTAAAATACTTAGGATCGTTGAAACCCACCCGGTAGGCCACCTCGGCAATATTCAAATAGCTATTCAATAACAGTTGGCGAGCAATTTCTATCCTGAAAGAATAAATAAGCCTACAAGGGGTCAATCCAATAAGCTGGTTCACTTTGCGTTGCAAGGTGGCTTTCGAAATTTTCATCTCATTGGCCAGTTGATTGAAATCAAAAGAACCATCGGTGATTCGCTTTTCGACAATGCTGACCATATTGTTCAGAAACTGCTGTTCGTCAGTTCTGCCGTCTCTGATAAGAGTTTCAAAACTCTTTAGCCAGTGCTGTTCAACTGAAACATTGGCTTCGTACGCCAACGTTTGTCTGAGACATCTGGACTCCAGATTTTCGGCCTCTAATGCCATTGCAGGAAAATTATACGCAATACTTGATAACATGTGATTTGTGCTGTATTAGAAATTATATAAGACGGGAAAATCTAAGGTTGATTTGATAAGTAACTTATCGACGCAAAGTTATAGTTTCTCTATTTCCAAAATCATACAATTTTCGTCATTATGGGGTGACAAACTCGGCAACAATAGGGTTAGGAATGAAGTTTCAGTTATGGATCAATTATTGATTCAAAATATGTGAATACACATTCAACCTGAGATTCATTAGTCATTGCGTTGAATATGTTTATTACAAAGGAAAATGATTACACGGTTTGTATGATTCTGTGAATATAAGTGTTCACAAACTATTGAATATAGAAAAGCCGTGTAAATATCCAACCAGAAACCAGTTAAGATACAGCTCTAATGCAGTTTCTCCACATTAAATGCAGATATATCCACATAAACAAAAGCACTTCCTGCTACCTTTGTAGCATTAATAATACTGTAAATACAAGGTATGAAAAGCACAATTTCTTTATTTCTCATTCTACTGTTTAGTTTTTCTATTTCTGCCACCACTTATTATGTTTCGCCAACAGGAACAACTACAGCTGCCGGAACTATTTCGGCACCCTTAGCTTTTTCCACTGCCATTGCTAAATCTCTTACGGCTGGCGATTCGCTGATTATGCGCGGTGGAATGTATAGTTTTAATAGTCTGCAACAAATTTCAAAATCAGGATCATCAGTTAAATATCTTCGCATTGTAGCCTATCCCGGCGAAACTCCTATTCTTGATTTCCGTACAGAACCATACAACAGCAGTAATCAGGGAGTCAAACTCTCGGGCAATTATGTCCATTTTAAAGGATTTATCATTCAGGGAGCCGGCGATAATGGTTTGCAGGTAACCGGAAGTAACAATATTATTGAACTGTGTACAACCCGCTGGAACTCTGATGCTGGTACGCAAATGAAAGGTGGAAGTGATAATCTTATTCTTAACTGCGATTCGTACGAAAACTTCGATTATGAATCGGGTGGAACCAGTTCGCCCGATTATGGTGGAAATGCCGATGGTTTTGCCGATAAACAATACACAAACACCGGAACCAACAAATACAAAGGGTGTCGTTCGTGGAGAAACGGCGATGATGGCTGGGATAGTTACGAAAAAATTGGAAATACAGTTTACGACAGTTGTTGGTGTTATGCTATGTCGCCTGCTACCTTTGATATGACCGATAATATCCGTTTTAAAACAGATAGTGCATCCTGGTTTTATCAATTCAAGAATTCAGCCGGTCGTTACGTAATGACCAATTATGGAAATGGTAATGGGTTTAAACTAGGTGGTAATTATACAGCCAATAATGCAACATTACATAATTGTGTTTCGGTAGGAAATCCGGTAAAAGGTTTCGACCAGAATAACAATAACGGAATAATGACCATTTATAACTGCAGCAGTTACAACAATGGGTATAACTATGGCTTCTCAAACAGTAGTTATGGTACGCTAATCATTAAAAACTGTGCTTCATTAACAAGCAAAAGCTCCAATAGTTTTAACTGTAAATCGGTTACTCAGGCATATAATACATGGAATACCGGTTTTTCGTGTGCCACCACAGATTTTGTGAGCCTGGATTATACACAGATGCTAAATGCCCGCCAGAGCGATGGGTCATTACCGGAAGTAACATTATTGCATCTGAAATCTACCAGCACTATGATTGACAAAGGAACCAACGTAGGATACACATTTCTGGGTACAGCACCTGACCTTGGGGCTTATGAATATGCAACTACCACGGATGTATCAGAAATAGACTCCTCGTCACCTGACGTTTCAATTTATTATTCAGCCGGAAATAGCGAAATCAATATTAAAGGATCTATTTCGGCCGTAGATGTGTTTGAATATTCGGGCCGAAAGATCTATTCAAAAAAAATTGAAACCGATAACTTAAGTATTCCTGCCAACAACTTCACAAGAAGTATTTATTTAGTACGTATAACGAGCTCTGAAGGCAAAACGCTTGTACGAAAAATTCTGGTTGATTAAATTTCATTACATACCTAACTAATTGTAATAATGAAATGTAGTATCCCCCAGAAAATTGGAACAGCCACATAGTTATATATAGTAGCATAGTTGCACAATAGAGTTGATACAGAACTTTACGAGAATAATAACTTTATATGATTATCCGCATAAGCTCCTATAGCTTAAGATAACAGATTCCGGTGCGCTGCACCTTCGATTTATTTGTATGTTATGAACTCCAAATAGTAACGGTACTCCGTACCTTAAACAAATAAGATAAAGTTATTTACAGATTAAAGGGACAGAGTCCCGATAATCTTTGTAGAAATAGTTAAACCCGCAAAACCAAAGGTGCAGCGCACCGGAATATAAATTTGGACACATTGCGGATAATCATATAACTTTATTCTGAGTTTACATAAAACCATATAGTCACATATCTCACATAAACTGTAGTTAACTATGTTTTCTATCTATTTGTAAGATTCCCATGTGTTGCTATGTTACTATATATAACAATGTGGTTTAAAAATAATACATTATATGATTCTCCGCATAAGCTCCTATAGCTTTAGATAACAGATTCCGGTGCTCTGCACCTTCGATTTATTTGCCTGTTATGCACACCAAATAGTAACGGTACTCCGCACCTTAAACAAATAAGATAAAGTTATTTACAGATTAAAGGGACAGAGTCCCGATAATCTTTGTAGAAATAGTTAAACCCGCAAAACCAAAGGTGCAGCGCACCGGTATATAAATTAGGACACATTGCGGATAATCATAATTCATTATATCTTTCTTATTACTTATTGTTGGGGTTCTGAAAATCGTAAGATTCAGAACCCTTTTTTATTGTCACAAAGAAAACCAGAAAAGATAAAAGGAAGAATAGGAAAAGATAAAACAAGAAAGCAAGCTGCTATTGCCAATTATATTCAAAAAATATTATAGTATTCGCAAAAAGAAGACAAAACTTAGATCGTTAAGTTTCCAAATGCCATTAAAAGAGAAATAAACTTATATAAACCTAATAATAAGCTATTTAAACACAAACAATTGATCGATTTAAAATAATAAAATCACCCTTAAAGTTAATTGGCATCAAAAAATCAAACCAAAAACAAGCAAAATGCAAGCAAACACTCAATATTTAACTATAAAATAGCGAAATGACACAGTTTTAACACAAACGACACAAAAATCAGAAAAGCAACACGATTCACCAAAATAAATTCAGAGGTACTTTAACCGATTTTCAGAGGAAAAATAGCAACAGAAGGTTTCTGTTAGCAGTAACGACCCTATTTTTAACAACTAATTATCCACCTACTCCCTTTACCATAGGTTTACGACTATTTAGCAACTCACATACGATAATTTAATCGTCGTTTTCAACAGATAAATAAGCAGTCATACCTACTGATTTCATGGAAGTTAGCAACTCCGGCAACAACTAAGGTTCGTCAACTAAATTAAGCTAAAAACAGAATTATTGATGCTATAGAACTGACCCTTTGGGGATCGGATTTAAGAATTTACCAACTGTAAACACATAGCGAAGAAAGACAATAAAACAACTAAAAACACGAATATAGATATATCATTTATATTCAACAGTCATTCTCAAATAGCCAAATACCTACAAATTGAGCTCATAAGTCAAATCCTCCATCTATGAGAGCTGCAATAGCTCATTTTAGTCATTAAACAATCGATAAAAGATAATATTCAGTACCTTTGCAGTGGTATAAAAAAGAATAAAAATGAGTAGTAGAATATTTAGTAACGAAGCTTTTACAGCTATTCGTAATGGCAATTTCAGGTTTTTTCTGGGTTATCGATTTTTAATGACAATGGCTACGTTGATGCAATCGGTGATTGTAAGTTGGCACATGTATTATCTCACCCATAATGTGGTTTGGCTGGGAATGATGGGCTTGGTAGAAGTAGTTCCTCAGATTGCTGTATCCCTTTTTGCAGGTCATTATGTTGACATTTGGGACCGAAAAAAAATTATCCGAAACACCACTATTCTCTTACTAATTGGCTCTGCCATCCTTACACTATACAGCATCGAATCTTTTCATAGCTATGAACGCTTAGGTGTTTGGCCTATTTTCGTAACTATTTTCCTGACAGGGCTCTCCAGAGGGATATTAATGCCCGCCCATACTGCACTGATTGGGCAACTGGTTGATAAAAAAGACTACGCTAATGCAGCTACATGGAATAGTGCTAACTGGCAGGTGGGTGCAGTGATGGGACCGGCAGTGGGTGGGCTTATCTATGGTTTTAGCTCCATTTCAATAGCTTATGGATCAGTATTTGTGTTGTATCTGTTCTCCATACTTATAATTGATCGGGTGCAGATAAAACAGATAATAAGAGTGAAACAAAGCGTAGAAGAAAGCATTTTTAGCCGCATCAGAGAAGGAATTCGTTTTGTAATGAAATCGCCGGAACTAGTTGGCGCATTTTCGCTGGATATGTTTGCAGTTTTGTTTGGTGGTGCTGTGGCTATGTTACCGGTATTTGCGTCAGACATTCTGCATGTTGGACCCGAAGGACTCGGTTTTCTGCGCGCTTGTCCGGCAATAGGTGCTATATTAATGTCGGTTTACCTGATGTTCAATCCACCCATGCAAAATAGCGGACGCATCTTGTTTGGGTGTGTGGCCGCATTTGGATTGTGTATGATTGGTTTTGCGTATTCTCATTTCTTCTGGCTTTCGGCATTCTTATTGTTCCTGAGCGGTGTTTTCGACAATGTAAGCGTAGTCATAAGAGGTACCATCCTTCAACTCTACACACCCGATGAAATGCGAGGTCGTGTTGGGTCGGTGAACAGCATATTTATTGGTTCATCCAACGAACTCGGGGCTTTTGAATCAGGAATTGCAGCTAAGTTTATGGGATTAGTTCCATCAGTGGCTTTTGGAGGAATAATGACCTTAATTGTGGTTGCAGGTACGGCTAAACTGAATCCTGTATTGAGACGACTATCATTGAAATAAGATAAAAAAGTGCGTAATAAACTACAAAGCCTTCACAATCCGCAAATTGTGAAGGCTTTGTAGTTTTATGACAGCTATATTTAGACTGCCTTATTATCTACTTTTTTCTTGAATATGACAGATAAAACAATAGAAACAGTTAAGAAAGTAACAATTACACCTAATGACGTGAAGTTTGAGATATGAAACGCATATCCAAATTCGCTGCAAAACTCATTTACACACATTTTAATCCCGATAAAAGTAAGAATCCCCGACAAAGCATATTTCAAATAATGGAAATAATCCATTATTCCACTTAGGGCAAAATAGAGCGAGCGCAAACCAAGTATTGCAAAGATATTAGAGGTATAAACAATAAAAATATCCTTTGATACCGAAAGCACCGCCGGAATAGAATCTACCGCAAAGATTAGATCTGAAGCTTCAATCACTAATAGCGCTATAAAGAATGGGGTAGCGTGAAGTAATCTCACTTGCTTATTATCACGAATCACTTCTTTGTGAATAAAGAAATCGGGTGTTGACATTTCATCAGTAACCGGAAACACTTTCTTAAACATACGTATCAGCACGTTCTTGTTCGGATTATATTCCTCGTCTTCCTTCTCAAACACCAAAGAAATACCGGTATAAACAAGAAACGCTCCAAAAATATACATTACCCATGCAAATTGCTGAATCAACGCTACACCGGCAAAGATAAAGACAGCCCGCATAATAATAGCTCCAATGATTCCCCAGAAAAGAATTTTGTGCTGAAACTTTGGATCAATTTTAAAGAATCCGAAAATCATGATAAACACAAACAAGTTATCAATACTCAACGATTCTTCGATAAGATACCCAGTCAGAAACTCGAGTGCTTTGGTTTTTCCCAGTAGGAAATAAACTCCAATATTAAAAATAATGGCTAAACCAATCCAAAAAGCACTCCAAATAAGAGCTTCTTTTACTTTTACAACCTGATCTTTTTTATGAAAAACAAAGAGGTCGAGACCAAGCATAACGACAACAAATGTCACAAAACCAACCCAAAAATAAATTCCAATTTCCATTAGATGAAGTTTTTATTTTAAATTTAATCGTTCAAAAACAACCTTAACAATCTTTTGCAAAGTAAATCAATAATACGGACATATACAAAAATACTGTTGTATAACAATAGTTCGAAGCCAAAAATCAGCAGTTGGATGGAATTAACATGTAAAAAAATCACTATCTTTGCACTTTCTAAGTTTGTTTGTATTTTTAGGGTGATTGGGGTGAACAGAACTTTACTGTGCCTGTTTAATTCAAAAGCCATAAAAAGTGGTTACAATTAAAATACTGAATTAATATGGCAAAAACGCATTTCAAAACATGGACATTTTATGTATTGATGTTGATATTATTCGCCATCTTTACTTATATATTGTTTCAAAAAGCCAGCATTTTCGAAACACATACTGCCAATGCCCTGAGTCAATCTGCAAAAGGTTTACCATTGGGCAATTTCAACTTGTTTAAAACCTCTATTTTATCAAACATTGCCGAACCAGCAGCAATGTTATTATTACAGATAATTTCCATTCTTTTTGTTTCACGTATCTTTGGATTTCTATTTGCAAAAATGGGTCAACCCACCGTTATTGGTGAAATTTTAGCTGGTATTGTGCTCGGTCCATCTTTGCTGGGTTATTTCTATCCGGATGCTTTTCATTTTCTCTTTGCGGCTAAATCACTTGGGAATCTGTATATCTTAAGTCAGGTTGGTCTTATATTGTTCATGTTTACCATTGGTATGGAACTGAATATTAGCGAACTGAGAGAAAAACTTGGGGAAACTTATGTAATTAGTCACGCCAGCATCATTATTCCTTATTTTCTGGGAATGCTTTTAGCGTATTTTGTTTACGGAGAATTTGCAGCTGGTCATACCGATTTTCTTTCGTTTGCCTTATTTATAGGTATCTCCATGAGTATTACCGCATTCCCGGTATTAGCCCGAATTGTACAGGAAAAAGGATTGTCTAAAACTCATTTAGGAACTATAGCCATTGCCAGTGCTGCTAACGACGATGTTACTGCATGGTGTATTTTAGCAGCTGTTATTGCCATTGCTAAAACCGGGAGTTTTGTGAGTTCACTATACACCATTGCATTTTCGATACTTTATGTACTGGTGATGTTACTTGTTATTCGTCCGTTTTTGAAACGTGTCGGTAACATTTATAGCAACAGCGAAGTACTTAACAAGAGTGTTGTTGCCTTTTTATTGCTAATATTAATTGTATCGGCATGGCTTACACAAATAATAGGTATACATGCGCTTTTTGGAGCATTTCTGGCTGGAGTAGTTATGCCTCAGTTACCCAATTTCCGCAAACTGATTATTGATAAAATAGAAGATGTTTCTGTCACCTTACTTCTTCCTTTATTCTTTGTATTTACCGGATTACGTACCGAGATTGGCCTACTAAACACACCTTATTTATGGTCTATATGCGGTCTATTTATCTTGGTGGCCATTACCGGAAAGTTTGTGGGAGGTGCATTTTCAGCGCGTATTTTGGGCGAAACATGGAAAGACAGCCTTTCGATAGGTGTATTGATGAACACGCGTGGTTTAATGGAGCTTATCGTATTGAATATTGGTTACGAAATGGGAATTTTACCTCCTCCCATTTTTGTAATGTTGGTTATTATGGCATTGGTTACTACGTTTATGACCACGCCGGCACTATCTATCATAAACCATCTTTTCCCCGCAAAGGATATCGAAGAGGAATATATCAGTCACCAGTCTCAAGGTATTTTTAAGGCAATTATTGCCTTGGGAAATCCTGAAAACGGAAAAACCTTGCTAAATGTTGCCAAAACAGTATTGGATGGAACAAAGAACAGTCTGGCTGTAACCGTATTACACATTACTCCCGGAACCGATACCAATCCTATTTATGGTGAACAGTTCTCTGTTGAAAGTTTTAAGGGAATAAAAGATGAAGCGGAGATACTTAGTATTCCAATTGATACAGAATATAAGGTAACCGATAATATTGAGTCCGGCATTGTAAAATCGGTGAATCATAACAACTTCGACTTCCTGCTGGTTGGAGCCGGTGTTTCCTTGTCCGGGATTCCATTTTTCAAAGAAACAAAGATATTTGGGAAAATACAATGGCTGAACCAATTAATCAATAAAATATCTCAAAAGCAGGCTTTCTTCTATCCGGGAACATTGATAAAAGATAAAACCCGTTATTTCATTGAAAACAGTAACTGTAGCGTGGGTGTATTTGTAAATCGTGGGTTTACAGGCATTACATCTACTGTTGTTATGATTCAGTCAGAAACGGATGATTTCTTACTTCGTTATGCCCGCAGGTTGTTACGAAACAATTCCGAAATAGTAATTACTATTCTGGATGCACACAAATTGACCTTATCTAATGCAGTTATTAAGAAGGCATTCAACGATTTGAAAGAACAATTCCCCGGATCAGTGAAACTGATTAAGCCGTCTAAGATTTCATCAAATTTATTGTCGAAGTATAGCTTCTTATTAATCAGTTATCAAGCTTGGAATACTCTTTCGCAAGCTGGCAATAGTGAGTTAAATAACATTCCATCTACTTTGATTATCAATAAAAAAGTGAGCCGATTCCATGTTGGAGCACGCAACAAAATAGTTTCAAACGAATCGGAATAGTTTGATTAGGTGTACAACCAGATAATTCATATATAACTTGAAGAAGGTGCTGTAAAACACACCTTCTTCTTTTTTATATAATATAAACACAAAACTGATTAAACCATTTAAGCGTTTGGTGGTCTATGTATTTCATCGCATAATATTTATAAACACGTTATTTCTCTCGATTAATTCTCAGGTATGAAAAAGATTCTTTCTTTCGTTTTCTTTCTTTCTCTCTCATTCACCTTACTGGCAGCACCTTCAACCATTAAAGGAACAGTTATAGACGGTGGAACACAAGCTCCTCTTGATTTTGTAAATGTAGCATTGTTTAAAACGGGCTCCGAAAAACCTATCAAAGGAGTTATCTCAGATAAAAATGGTATTTTTAGTTTTTCATCAATTTCAGAAGGTAAATATACTATAAAGCTGAGTTTTGTAGGTTACAAAACTACTACTCAAGAGTTAACTCTGAATGGAACTTCGGTTAATTTGGGGAAAATAAAACTGGAAGAGAATAGTAAAAAGCTAGGTGAGGTTGAAGTAGTTGGCCAGAGTTCACAAATGCACTTCGATGTAGATAAGAAAGTTTTCAGTGTCGATCAGAACATTTCATCAGCAGGAGGTTCAGCTACAGATGTATTGAAAAATATTCCTTCTGTAACTGTTGATAATCAAGGAAATGTAGCACTTAGAAAAGACGGAAATGTGGAAGTGTGGATTAACGGTAAAGCATCAGGCCTGACAGCAGATAATCGTGCTCAGGTTTTACAGCAACTTCCTGCTGAAAGTATTGAGTCAGTAGAGATAATGACAAACCCTTCGGCCAAATTTAATCCTGAAGGCTCTGCGGGAATTATCAATATTGTGATGAAAAAGAATAGGAAAGCTGGCTATTATGGTAGTGTTTCAGCCGGTATAAATGTTCCCGATAATTTCAAACTGGGAAAAAATATTGGTGCAAGCGTAAATTATACAAGCAGTAAGATTGACGCTTATATAAATTTGGGATATAGGGCAATGTCATTTCAAGGCGGTGGAAAAACGAATCGAAGAAACTTCAGTGCAAAAGATACAACTTTGCTGCTGCAAGATAATACCATGTCAACCTCATTTTCAGGGTTATTTCTGCGTGCAGGAGTTGATTATCATTTAGATACAAAAAACACATTAAGTGTTTCCGGGTTTGGAATGGGAGGAGATGGTAACCAGTCGTCAAACACACATAATTTAAAATCGGAATTAAATAATCCTTCGGCAATTCTGGCAAATTACACTCAGAATAACGTTGGTTCAGGTACCCGCCCAAGTCTCAACATGAACCTGGATTATCATCATGATTTCGACAAAAAAGGATCCAATTTAAATGCAAGAATTGGGTATTCTTCACATAACAGGACTGGGAACACTGATTATATTAAAAATGATTCCATTTTTCAGGCAAATTCCAGAACAAATCAGAAAATAGACAATAAAAATACTGAGTGGGAATTCAAATTGGATTACACAAACAAATTAAGCGAAACCAGCAAATTAGAAGCCGGCTGGGAAAGCAATTTGAGTAATAAGTTGAGTACTTCGTCTGGATTTAATTATTTGACCAATCTGGATATGCCGGCATATTTCGATAATTTTAATTACAACGAACAAACCCATGCCGGATATCTTACTTATGGAAACAGAATTGATAAACTCACCTTTCAACTTGGTCTGCGCGCTGAGTGGTTTTTAAACGGCTCTACAAATACGTATAAGTCAATTAGCAATCGATCAATCGACACTCTAAATGTAATTCCTCAAAACACAACATTTCATGCTTTTCCAAGCTTCTATTTATCCTATACTTTACCTCAGAATGCTGAATTGCAGTTTAATTACAGCAACCGGGTAAATCGCCCACGAGGACAGCAAATTAATCCATTCAAGAACTTTTCGGACTCAACCAATATCTCGTATGGTAAGCCTGACTTGAGCCCCCAATACTCATCGTCATTAGAATTAAATTATATCAAAACATGGGATGCACAAACACTATCAGCTTCGTTATATTACCACAAAACCAATGATGTAATTGAAAGTGTTCACTTTCTGAACAAGAATAATGTAATGGAAAGCACATTTGCCAATGTCAGCAAATCTCAAAATACTGGCTTGGAACTAATTTCAAAGAATCGACTTTTCAGAATTTTGAGTCTTACATCTACAGTTAACCTCTATTACAGCAAATTAGATTCTGCCACCTATGTAAACCCATATGATAAGACAACAATAATTCCAATGCCGGGTCAAAGTGGTTTTTCGTGGAGTGCCAATGTGATGGCTAACTTTATGTTAAGCAAAACGTTCTCAGGCCAGATTACAGGAGAATATGAATCGCCTCAGCTAATTTCTCAAGGTAAAGAAAACGCAAAGTATTCAATTGATTTGGGAGTTAGACAAAATTTTATGGATAGAAATTTAAGCGTGAGTCTGAATATAAGAGATTTACTGAACTCCGACAAAGATAACCAAACAACTTCAGGAAGTGGGTTTTATCAAAACTCAACATCCTATTTTCATGGTCGAATGTTAGGCCTAACGGTAACCTATAATTTTGGAAATATGAAACCAAAACAAGGAGACATGAAGAAGAAACAAGGTGGTGGTGATATGAATATGGATACTGGAGTAGAATAGACATCTCAATTTATAACGGAAAAGGCAACGAAAATAAGTAATCGTTGCCTTTTTTGGTTCTTTTTGAAACCGCCTTAGATTCGACGCCTGAACTCACCACACACCAATGCTGTAGCCACGCCTACATTGAGAGATTCTGACGTAGCTTGTCCTATTGGATAATTTGGAATTAGTAATTTCTCGCTCACCAGCTGTTCTATTTCAGTGGAAATTCCATTACCTTCGTTACCCATCACAATGAGTCCACATTTATTTAGCGATTTTGTATAGATATTTTCACCATCCATAAAAGTTCCATAAACAGCTAATTTTCCGGAAATTGTCTGAATAAATTCAGGTAAATTGACCGAATGAACTCTCACCCGTGCCAATGCTCCCATAGTAGCTTGCACGGTTTTTGCATTAAAAGCATCAGCAGAATGTTCGGAACAAAAAATATCAGTTATTCCAAACCAATCGGCTATTCGAATAATGGTTCCTAAGTTGCCGGGATCTTGCACATCGTCAAGTGCCAGGCTTAGTTTAGAAGCCAAATCAACGGTGTTGAATTGGTAGTTGGGTTTTACAAATACAGCCAATACACCTTGAGGGCTTTTTTGGTTGGAGATTTTAGCAAGTTCATCTGCAGTAGCTTCAACAAGCTCATCAGCAGTAGGTGCTGAGTTATTTTTAAGCCAATCGGGAGTAGCAACCAAGGTAGCACAATGAAAAGCTACGCTTAAATCGAGCACTAATTTTGTGCCTTCGGCAATAAAAAGACCGGCTTCGTCGCGGAATTTCTTTTGAGAAAGACTGTTTATAAGCTTTATTTTGTTTTTAGATAACATAGTTTAAAAGTATACAATAAAAGCCCTAAGAAGATTTCAATCCCTTAAAGGTTTGGAAATTTGTTGATACAAAGCTAACAAAGAAAACGATAAAAAGCTATATTTGCATAATATTTTAATTCATTTTATCGACCTGAGTATGAAGTTTACTGTTTGGAGTTCTTTCGTTGTGTTTATACTATTGCTTTCAGCATGCAATACAACTAAATACATACCCGATGGCGAATTCCTCCTGAATAAATACAGTATTAAAACTGACAACACAGAAATTAACAGAGATCAATTAAAACTATACCTCCGCCAAACACCTAATGCTGCTGTTTTTGGAGCATGGCGTATGCAATTAGGCATATATAATTGGGCTCCAAGAGATACAACCAAGAGATTTAATCGCTTTTGGCATCGTACATTCCAAAAGATGGGTGATCCACCCGTTATTTATAGTTCAGGGCTTACATCGCTCTCGGTACAACAACTAAAGCTAACAATGATTAACAGAGGCTACTTCGACGCAAAGGTTGAAAGTAAGGTTACTACCAAAGGAAAAAAAGCTGATGTTGAATATATAGTAACCACCAACAAACCGTATGTTTTAAGTAATTATAATGTCGATTTAAAAAACACACAATTAGCAGAAATAGCTTCTGATAGCTCAAAATCATTGATTCATCCCAACATGTTATTTAATAATGACGTGCTAAGTGCCGAACGTGAACGAATTTCATCCACTTTCAGAAAACAGGGATTCTATAATTTCAACAAAAATTATTTATCGTATACCGCCGATAGTACTGTAACCTCACATAAAATTGACGTAACTCTCGAGCTAAAAGATTATCTGAAACATTCAAACGACTCAGCAGCTAATAAAATTATTTTCAAGCAATATTCCATCCGAAAAGTCATTTATTACATAAATTCTGAAGCCTCTTTGTCTGCAGATTTTTCGAATAAATCGAAGTTGGATACAGTTCAGTTTCGGGATTTTATAATGGTGTCGCCTAAAAAACATATACTCAAACTGGATGCCTTGGTTCAAAACACCTACATAAATCCAAATACACTTTATAGCGATCAGGCTGTTGAACGTACCTACCAATCGCTGAACTCTATTGGTCCGGTTAAGTACGTAAACATTAGCTTTAAAGAATCAGAAGCCAATATGCTTGATTGTTACATTGAGATTGTTCCTTCCAAAACCATTTCACTCTCCACAGAAGCAGAAGGAACTTATACTGCCGGCTATTGGGGTGTTGCAGGGAATATAAACTATGTCGACAGAAACAGATTTAAAGGTGCCGAAACATTCTCTTTACAGGGACGAGCTGCACTCGAATGGCAAAAAGATGTATTGGCACAAGAGTTTGGAGCACAAGTTGGATTAAAATTCCCCCGATTTATGTTTCCAATAGGTAGCTATGATTTCAAGCGAAATATGCATGCAAATACTGAGTTTACCGGAACTTTTAGCTATCAAATGCGTCCGGGTGAATTCACTACAACCAGTGTAGGTGCCGGATTAAATTATTCATGGAACAGACAAATGTATCATCATAATTTTCAACTACTGGACCTAAGCTATGTAAATTTTCCTGTAATTGAACAGGCGTTTATTGATAGTTTTCTAACCTCAGGAAAGTACAATCGCTATAACTACGCAAACCACTTTATAATGCGCATGGGCTATAATGGTTCCTACTCAACATTCAATACCAATCGTCCGTTAAAGAACTATTCCACTGTAAGATACAGTATTGAAAGCGCAGGTAATTTTCTGTATGCAATGAGTGAGCTATTGGGGAATAAAAAAGTTGACAATGCGTATGAATTATTTAGAGTGCGTTTCTCACAGTATTTAAAAGCTGAATATAATATTACCCATCATCAGATTTTTGACAAAGACAATCGCTTTGTATATCATTTTGGGGCTGGAGTAGGTGTGCCTTATGGAAATGCCGATGTAATTCCTTACGAAAAACGATTTTACAGTGGTGGGGCAAACAGTGTCAGAGGCTGGGGCGAAAGCCAGTTAGGACCCGGAGGTTATAAACGAATAGCGAGTAGCTCCAGAGACTTTAATCAGGTAGGTGATATCAAGTTAGATTTGAATTGGGAATATCGGGCAAAATTGTTTTGGCTAATGGAAGGTGCCTTATTTGCAGATGCAGGTAACGTGTGGACAATAAACAATTACGATACACAAGAAAACGGACAATTTAAACTGGATACATTTTGGAAACAAATTGCTATGGCTTATGGCATTGGATTTCGTTTCGATTTTAAGTTCTTCATTGCCCGAATTGACTTAGGAGTTAAACTTTACGATCCGGTACTTACTGAATCGGAAAGATGGCGCACCAGTCCCAAAATAAGTGATGACTTTGCATTACACTTTGCTATCGGATATCCTTTCTGATAACTAACTGTTCTTCTTAGCTTTTGCTTCTTTCTTAGCATTCATTAGTGACTGTTTCTCTGATTTTTTCTCTCCAAGCATATCGTAACTCATTCGGTGATACGGTGTCGTTCCTATTTTACGAATAGCTTCGCGATGCTTTGGTGTGGGATAAGCCTTATTCCTAGCCCAATCGTACCCGGGAAATTCATTATCTAATACTTGCATTATCTCATCTCTATGTGTTTTTGCTAACACCGAAGCCGCAGCAATAGAAAGGTATTTACTATCACCTTTTACAATGGTTTGGTGATGAATATCGGCATAAGGCTTAAACTTATTTCCATCGACTATAATAAACTCCGGGCGAATACTCAGCTTTTCAATGGCACGATGCATGGCCAGAATAGAAGCATTGAGAATGTTTATTTCGTCTATTTCCGTGTTATCAACCTCGGCAACAGCCCAGGCTAAAGCTTCTTTCTTAATAATTGGACGAAGCATATCACGCTCATGTTCTGATAATTGTTTAGAATCATTCAGCAGCGAACAACTAAAACCTATAGGTAAAATAACTGCTGCAGCCACTACCGGACCCGCCAGACAACCCCGACCAGCTTCATCACAACCACACTCGTAAGTGAATTTGGAATAATTAGCTTTTAGCCCAATACTTTCATCAAAAAGTGGAATATCAGCGGCTGTAATTTTATTTTTTTTCATTGAGATATTCATGTTGGGATTTATACTCTTCTTTTGCTTCACCCCATAAGGTAGGAGCCAATTTCATTAATGGTTTATAGGCAATAGAATTTTCCTTAGTAAGAGCATCCGGAGGGCTGATAGCATTGTAGGCAAACAACAAAACACTCACTAGCAGTGCATATTTAAATGCTCCCACTATACCTCCCATAAACTTATTCAGAAAACCGAGCGACATAGCATCAAATACCTTTTCGAGCGATTTTGCCAGCAGATGTAGAGCAATGGCAATACCCACAAAAAGAATCAGATAAGAAAGTACTGAAGCCACTCCTTTTGAAAAGTGAAGCGAATCAACCAAAAACACTGAAACTGTTGGAGCAAAAAACTTAGCCCCAAGAATACCCAACAAAATGGCTGCTAACGATGTAACCTCTCTGATTAATCCTTTAAACAGACCAATAATAAACCCCACAGCTATGGGAAACAAAAGAAGCATGTCCAGTTTACTCATACATATATTTTTCGGAATGGCAAAGGTAAGAAAAAAGGCCGGGAAGTATAATCCACAAAGCAACTGATATATACAGATCAACAAATACCTTAATGTCAATAAATTAAAGTATATTCACACTAAAATTGAATAGTCATAGTTTATTATTGATAACTTTGGCACAGAAATTGGATAATGACAATTCAAGAAAAAGCACTTAGCGTTTGGCACTGGGAAACAGATTATTTACAGCTTAAAAATTTACGATTATGAGAACTAAACTAACAAGCCTGATAGTAGGTATCGTTTTAGCCACTATTTCAAGCACAGCACAAAAAACAATTACGGTTGAAGCACAAAATAGCGATATTAGTAATAATCTCGATTTACAAGCAATAGCTTCTACTTTTGGTGAATCAAGCGACTTAGAAGATTTTGAAAAAAGACTAAACGATTACGATAGTCAGCTTTCAAATCTGGACTTAAACAACGATGGTGAAGTAGATTACCTTCGGGTAGTGGAAAATATGGAAAACAATGTTCACGTAGTTGTTATTCAGGCTGTTTTGGGCAAAGAAATCTTTCAGGATGTGGCAACTATTGTAGTTGAAAAGAAAGAAAACCGCAGAACAGCTGTTCAGGTAATTGGCGACCCCTATTTGTATGGACCGGATTACATTATTGAACCCGTTTATGTATACACTCCAAACATTTTCTCATTTTTCTGGGGTTATAACTACCACAGTTGGTATTCACCTTACTACTATGGATACTATCCACATTACTATCACAATCGCCGACCATGCGAAATAAATTTCTATATGTCACATATTAACTCGCATATTAACCACGATCACCGGTACTACTACTCCGATCGCCGTAGAGGAAGTGAATATGCCAGCAGATTGCAACAATCAGTAAGTAGAAATGACTACGGTACTCGTCATCCTGAACGAACTTTTAGCAGCAGAAATGCCAACATTAGTAATAAAAGAGATATCGACAATACTCGTAGAAACAACACTGTGTACGATAGAAGCAGTAACACAAGATCATATAGCAATGGAAGTGAAAACAGAGGAGTTGAAAGCAGAAGTATAAGAAGTAACAGAACTCAGGACGATGTATATCAAAGCCGCACTTCACGCTCCGAAAATCAGGGAACCAGAAGCTACAGTAATGGTCAAAACAACGAAAGAACAGGACGCGCAACTCAGTCAACAACCTACAGCACTCGTGGTACTGATACAAACAGAAGCACTCAAAGCAATACACAGCAACAACGTACCGGAAACACTGAATCAAGAACTCAACCAGTTACCAGAAGCGATAATTCAAGACAAGCACCGGTTGTAAGTCAACCAAGCCGTCCGGCAGCTCAGTCTACACCAACACCAGCTGCAACACCAGCAGGACGTAGCCAAAGCACTAGTAGCGGATCTGAAAGAACAAGTAGTGGATCTTCCTCCGGAAGAAGATAGGAATCAATAATAAATAAACGAACGATGTGAATGTAGAGTAAGAGCTCTACATTCACATCGTTTTTTTTGCTCTGCCTTTGTATAAATACTGCTTATATTTTACAGAAACGACTCGTTTACATAAATTCAAAGGCGATTATTTATCCAATATTAGACACAAAACGGTCATTGCTATTTTCAATGTATTTTCATGACTAATATTTTATAAAATAATACAATAAGTACTTTGCCAATCAGGCTCAGGTCAGCACCAATTAGTTACTGACAATTAGCAAATTACATTACAAAAAACAAATTGAATCAAAACCGGATATTTATTACTTCCAACTGCAACAATTAATAAACCGAAATTATGCTTTAAAACATATTTTTACGACTTTATTATAGGTCTGAATTGAGCTATTTTTGTGTTCCTAAATATTAAATGTACAAAATACAATTAAAATAAATTTATTATGACAGTTCAAGAATTAAAAGTGGCTTTTGAAGCAGCTTACGGCAAAGCAGCCGAAGCAGTGTATTTCTCTCCGGGTCGTGTAAACCTTATTGGTGAGCATACCGATTACAATGGTGGATCAGTAT
>Ga0302215_10000859_pt1 | contig 22141 bp, 19 predicted proteins | sample II_Fen_N3_1_FD_194580 | JGI IMG/M metagenome (GOLD analysis project Ga0302215, IMG submission 194580) | Peat permafrost microbial communities from Stordalen Mire near Abisko, Sweden - II_Fen_N3_1 | ecosystem: Environmental > Terrestrial > Soil > Wetlands > Permafrost | place: Sweden: Abisko... | reverse complement strand
TGGGTGTTCGAAAATATTGATAATGATTGGCTCTTTTTCTTTGAAATATAGGTCGATGGCAAATTCTCTACCATGAATGTATGATTCGAGGATAAAGCAGGCATCTCCAACCACGGTGTCGGGAAATGTTGCAGCTAGTTTCAAAAAGTTTTTTTGAATATCCTCCAGTGCATTTTTCCAATCATCTAGGTTTGTTATGGTGTAAACCCCGGCACTCAAAAATCCGACAGAAGGTTTTAGCACTACAGGTAAACGAACTTCAGAGATATTGAATTCGAATAAATCGGTGTAACTAATTTCATTAAAGAGCAAGTCTTCGTATATACAACTACATATTTTTCTAAACGCAACTTTATCTTTCAATAATGCTATTTGTTCCACCAACTTTTCTTCCTGTAAAACAGTACAAACCCAATTCAATGCATATTCAGAAACGGTGTATAATCGAGGAGGAGTTGTAGTATTGTATAGCGCAATAAATGCTTTTTCGTCTATTATATTTAGCTTATTGTGTGATAGACAAGCTTGTTCTGAAAGGTTATTGCTCAACACCGGAATTTGTGATTCTTCCAAATAATCGAGCAATAATTGAGAAATATACGGTTCTTCTAAAATAATCATTTGATACTTTTTTTGTTGTTACAGTTTATTTAAAAAATCGCCTTGTCAATGAATAAGCCTTCTTGCCAAATATAAACATGGGCAAAGTAGCTCCTATAGCTAATAAAAAAATAACCGTAAAAGTAATCATTCCATTGGAGAAAAACATTTCCATGTATTTTGCTTTTAGAACTGGGACATTCATATTTTGCAAAAACATAATTTGTGCAAAAACTGTATTATAGGCAAACTTCCCCGGAATCATAGGCAGAAGAGCCGGTATATAAAGTACAGTAGTCGGACAATAAATTTTACCTCCAAGCCAAAGACTTCCAAATCCAATTATTAATGCGCTTACAAACGAAGCCACCGTAATGTCAACCTGAAAATAATTCATTAGGCAAAAGCGGCAAGCATGACCAACGGCTCCAAGCAAAGCAATAAATTTAAAAGAGCGTATTGGAGGGTCAGAAATAGCCCCAAAACCAATGGCAGCAATAGCCGCAAAAAAGCCATCAAAAAAGATATCAAAGAATATCATATTAAATTACCTTTAAATAAGATTAATGTGAATGAGAGACCAATAGCAAGACAAACTATAAGCAATAAAGCATTAGCCAAACGAGTGATTCCTGTAAGTGTATGCCCTTCCACAATATCAATTACTCCATTAATCAACGGAACACCAGGGATTAAGTACAACACGCTTGTAGCAAGAGCAATACCCGAAGTTGTATTGAAAAACAAAGCGGCAGACGAAAACAAGGAAGCTACAAAAGCAGATACGATAAAGATTATATAATGATTTATATGCCGTTTTTGTAGTTGTGTCCTGACAAAGAAGCCTGCAATGGTGGCAATAAAAACAATGAGCATGGAGAGCCAATCACCTTTAAACAATCGACAAAATGAGGCATTGGCAAGTCCAACCAACAATAACAATAGCAAAGCATTCATTCTGGGAGCTGATATTATTTGGGTGTATTTCTCATTGATTTGTTCAAAATTCAAATGGCTGTCAACTGCCTCCCAACTTAAAGCACTCAGTTCTGAATTATGTTTAAAACTAATGGGTAGAGCCGGAATCTCAATTACCTCGCTAAAGGTATGTTGGGATTCGTTATCTAAAATGGTTAAGATGATACTCTTCTGGAAAACACTGATTTTCACGTCGAAATCCAACGCCTCTCCGATACGTTTAGTGTTTCGAATGACCCTTGAGGTGTGTATGCCACACCCCATAAGATGTGCGGCATACTCAGCTACAAATTTTGCCTGTCGCAATGACGTTTCTTTTCTTATCATAGAAATAGTTACAAGTAAATAGTTACGAGTTACAAGATGTTTATTTTGCTTCCATCAAATATATAATTATGCATTATGGCCTATTTAACAGCTTTTTGTATTTGAAAGCTTAATAAGCCTAACCCCTATATTATAAAGGCATGTTTCCATGTTTTTTAGGCGGATTAGTCTCTGTTTTATTCTGCGTCATTTCCAAGGCTTGAATGAGTTTGAAACGGGTATCTTTCGGCAAGATGATTTCGTCGATATAGCCCAACTCAGCTGCTCGATAAGGATTAGAGAATAGTTCGTTATATTCATCAAGAGCAGTTTGCTTCTCGTCGTCTTTTGAGTTTCGGTACAGAATATTGACAGCTCCTTGAGCACCCATTACAGCTATTTCGGCTGACGGATAAGCAAAGTTTACATCCGAACCGCTTTCTTTCGACGACATAACTATATAAGCTCCACCATAGGCTTTACGTGTGATGACCGTAATTTTTGGAACGGTTGCCTCTACATAAGCATATACTATTTTGGCTCCATGGCGTATAATGCCGTGGTGTTCCTGATCGCAACCGGGAAGGAATCCCGGTACATCTTCGAAAGTGATAATAGGAATGTCAAAGCAATCGCACAAACGAATGAAACGGGCTGCCTTGTCGGAAGCATCAATATCCAGTACACCCGCCAAAAAAGCAGGTTGATTGGCTACGATACCAACCGTTTTTCCTCCCAAACGAGCGAATCCAATTACAATATTAGGAGCGAAACTACTCATTACTTCGAAGAAATAATTGTCATCTACCACTTCCTCAATTAGTTCTTTAATATCGTAAGGCATGTTTGGATCTTGCGGAATAAGCGTTTGGAGTTTTTCGCTCTCACGGCGAATGTCGTCCGAAGTAGGAACGATAGGAGCGTCTTCCATATTATTTGATGGTAAAAAGCTGAGTAGTTCGCGTATCATCATCAACGTGTCTTCTTCCGATTCACCCATAAAATGAGCCACTCCACTCTTAGAGCTATGCGTGTCTGCACCGCCTAATTCTTCTTTGCTTACCTCTTCGTGAGTTACCGCTTTGACCACATCGGGTCCGGTTACAAACATATAACTCTTTTCTTTTACCATAAAAATAAAGTCGGTGAGGGCGGGTGAGTAGCAAGCTCCACCTGCACACGGCCCCAGAATAGCTGATAGTTGTGGTACTACACCTGAAGCTTTTATGTTATGATAAAATATTTCGGAGTAACCGCTCAGTGCCATAACTCCTTCTTGTATGCGTGCCCCTCCCGAATCGTTCAAAGCAATAATTGGAGCACCGTTTTTAAGCGATAGTTTTTGAATTTTTACGATCTTATTGGCATTAGTACGGCTCAACGAACCTCCATAGACTGTAAAATCGTAAGCATAGACATATACTAATCGATTATCGATTTTTCCATGACCTGTTACTACACCATCCCCAGGAATCCTATTCTTATCCATGTTGTAGTTGGTACTGTTGTGTAACACGAATTTGTCTATCTCCACAAATGTTCCTGCGTCAAGCAGCATTTCAATACGTTCGCGGGCAGTTTGTTTTCCCGCTTTCTTTTGTTTTGCAATACCGGCTTCACCGCCACCGAGTTCAGCTATTTTATTTATCTCTTCGAACTTCTCGAATGTATTTTTGGTCATCATTTTTGTTGAATCTTTAATTTTATTCCAATGTTATTAATACTTGATTGCGATTTACCGAATCACCTTCAGCCACTGCAATTTTCTTTACCTGACAATCGCGCGAAACGGTGAAGGTGTTCTGCATTTTCATTGCTTCCACTACCACGGCTCCATCGCCTTGCGAAAGTCGATCACCTTCTGCCACTAAAATTCTCACTACTTTGCCGGGCATAAGCGACATAATAGCATCTTGATCTTCATTACTATCGTCTTTCTTCCGACCTCGAAGGTATTTCTTCTGAGGATCGGATAACTCAACGTCGAAATGTTGAAAATTAGTGGTTATGCTATATTTCTTTCCATCATTCTGTTTTACTGCTTCAGCGTTAAACGAGAGTCCATCGTACAGAATGGAACAAAATCCGCTTTCGGACATTACCACATCAATACTGTATATTTTTCCATCGATTGACATTTCAACCTTATTCTCGTCTTTATTCACCAGCTCTATCTCGCAGGTTCTATCATTTATTTTTGCTTGCATTATTTCGTTTTTTTTTAGATGCGTAACAGACCTTTTTGCTTCCCAAACTCACGCCAACGACTGATTGGTCGATTGTCAGCCACTGCCTGAGCGCTCACATTTTCCTCTTCATTCACAATAAAGTCGATATAGGCAGCCATTACAGCAATGTTTTCTGTTCTGCGTAAGTCCGTATCTTCTGTATCCTGAAGTTGCTTGCTGTTTTCTTCTATAAAATGAGTCGTGTATTTCCCTTTCACAAATTCTTTGGCATCCATAATTCGTCTCAGGTAATCAATGTTGGTTTTCACTCCGGTGATTTTATACTCATACAGTACGCGGCGCATCCGCTCCAGTGCATAGGTTCGGGTAGTAGCCCAAACAATAAGTTTGCCCAACATTGAATCATAGTAAATCGGGATTTCGTAACCGTCATAAATGTAACTGTCGATGCGTACGCCAATTCCTTCAGGGGCTTGTACGTGGCTAATGATGCCGGGCGAAGGAGCAAAATCATTATCGGTATCTTCGGCACAAATCCTACATTCGATGGCGTGTCCCCGCTGTTCCAAATCCTTTTGAAGAAAACGCAGTTTTTTACCATTAGCAATATGAATCTGTTCTTTTACCAAGTCGATGCCTAACACTTCTTCGGTAATGGGGTGCTCTACCTGCAAGCGGGTATTCATTTCCAAAAAATAGAAATTCAGTTTATCGTCGACCAAAAATTCAATCGTTCCGGCTCCAATATAATTTACTGCCTTCGCTGCTTTTACAGCGATCTTGCCCATCTCCAATCGGGTTTTATCGTCGATAAAAGGCGATGGACTTTCTTCTACAATTTTCTGATGGCGACGTTGTACCGAACATTCCCGGTCGAAAAGGTGAATCACATTCCCAAAGGTATCGCCAAGAAATTGTATTTCGATGTGGTGAGGAGCTTCTATGTATTTCTCGATATACACCGAATCGTTTCCAAAGGAAGATTTGGCTTCAGACTTGGCCGATGCATAGGCTTCGCTCAAGTCTTTTTCGTCACGCACCAGACGCATTCCCTTTCCACCACCTCCGGCAGTAGCTTTGATAATAACAGGAAGACCAATTTTACGACAAACCCGAAGTAAATCTTTCGATTTTAAATCTTCTGCTGTGCCTGGAACTACAGGTACTCTGGCTTTCATCATGTTTTGACGAGCGGATATTTTGTCGCCCATGGCTTCCATACTTTCAGCATTCGGTCCAATAAAAATAATTCCTTCGTTTTTACATCTGCGGGCAAATTCTGCATTTTCGCTCAAGAAACCATACCCGGGGTGAATAGCATCCGCTTTGAACTGTTTAGCTGCTTTGATGATTTTATTCATATTCAAATAGCTTTCACTAGCTAGGGCTTCGCCGATGCAAACGGCTTCGTCGGCATAAATCACATGGCGCGATGTACGGTCGGCATCCGAATAAACAGCCACCGTTTTTATTCCCATTTCTCTACAGGAACGCATGATGCGCAAGGCAATTTCGCCCCGATTGGCAATTAAAATTTTTTGTATCATAACTTGTTTTTATGTTTAATATAGGCGGGATTTACAGAGATGACATAAAACGATTCGTGAATTGTTTTAATACATTCCTGACACAATGTATGTTCGTAATTATCCCGTACATACTGTTCCTGAAGTGGATCTAATCTTTGAGAAAAGAGCCAGTCATAACGGGTAATTGGTATAGAGGAGAAGTCTTGGTTGCACCTAGGACACGTTTTCTTCATTTCGGATATTGTCTTGGGTGGAATAGAGAGCGGTCAACTTTATTCTCGTTGGTTTCTTGACTGAATGAGGCAGAAAAATGACCAGTAATGAAGCCATTAGTTGCGTAGCATTTTTCACCGTGCTTTGTAGAAACAAAAGCTGTATGCCTTCAAAAAGAAAAATGAGATAAAACTAAAGTTAACATCAAAATCTAACCCACGAGATTATTGATAATTTATTTACATGGCAGGTCTCCTGACTTACTCCCGTTTTTGAATGCCTTCCCGGAATAAGTTATCAGTGAACAGTTACTCATCGTCAGTGTATGTCAGTCTGACTTTTTTACTGTCCACCGATAACTATGTTTCCAGTGGCAAAAGTGTTATTCAAAACGTTTATAGAGCTTACAGTAGCGGGTCTGTTCAGGACTTTCACCTGATTCCCTTTTAATCACTTGCCGCGATATGCCGCTAAGTGAACCGATGTAAGAGTAATGATAATTTGTTGTTACAATTGTGGTCCTGAAGCAACTAATGCTTTAGCATCGTCGTTGTCGCAGTACTGTTCGAAGTTCTTGATATATTTAGCAGCAAGTGATTTTGCTTTAGTTTCCCATTCGGCAACATCAACATACGTGTTACGTGGGTCAAGAATTTCTAGATCAACATTGTTCAATGCTTTTGGAGCAACCAGGTTCAAAATTGGAACCTTGATTGTTTCGGCTTTTTCGATTGAGCCATCGATAATAGCATCAATGATTGCACGGGTATTTTTCAACGAAATACGTTTTCCTGTTCCGTTCCAACCTGTGTTTACCAAGTAAACTTTGGCATCGTGTTCTTTTGCTTTACCGATAAGGGTTTTAGCATACATGGTTGGGTGCAACGTCAAGAATGCTTCACCAAATGCAGGAGAGAAAGAAGGAACTGGTTCAGTGATACCACGTTCTGTTCCGGCTAATTTTGATGTAAAGCCTGAAAGGAAGTGATATTGTGCTGATTTTTCGTCCAAAATAGATACCGGAGGCAATACCCCAAATGCATCTGCCGACAGGTAAATAATTTTTTTAGCGTGTCCGGCACGTGAAGGAGAAACGATTTTGTTGATATGATAGATTGGGTAAGAAACGCGGGTGTTTTCTGTTTTTGAAGCAGCAGATGAATAATCAGGCGTACCATCAGCTAGAACAGTTACATTTTCCAATAAAGCATCACGACGTATAGCTCTCCAAATGTCCGGTTCTTTGTCTTTTTCCAAGTCAATTACTTTAGCATAGCAGCCACCTTCGTAGTTGAATACACCGTTATCATCCCAACCGTGCTCATCATCTCCGATTAAGTAACGTTTTGGGTCAGCAGAAAGTGTAGTTTTACCAGTTCCTGAAAGTCCGAAGAAGATAGCTACGTCACCATCTTTGCCTACGTTGGCCGAACAGTGCATGGAAGCCATACCTTTCAATGGTAAATAGTAGTTCATCAAAGCAAAAATACCTTTTTTCATTTCGCCACCGTACCAGGTTCCACCGATAACCTGCATTTTAGTAGTCAGGTTGAACAAAGTAAATACTTCAGAGTTCAAACCTTGTTCTTTCCAGTTAGGGTTAGATGTTTTAGATCCATTCAAAGTTACGAAATCAGGTTCACCGTAGTTAGCCAATTCGAAATGAGAAGGACGGATAAACATGTTAGTCACAAAGTGAGCTTGCCATGCAACTTCCATGATGAAACGTACTTTCATACGAGTATCTTCGTTTGTACCGCAGAATGTATCAACTACATACAATTTTTTTGCAGAAGAAAGTTGTTTTGTCACCAAGTCTTTGCAGTGCTCAAATACTTCAGGAGTTGTCGGACGGTTGATTGTTCCATCCCACCAAAGGTGTTCATCGGTTACTGCATCTTTTACAAAGAATTTATCCTTAGGTGAACGACCGGTAAATTTACCTGTATCTACCGATATCGCACCCGATGTTGTCAATACGCCCTTCTCAAAACCTTCGTTTGCAGGGTTCACCTCGTCTTGAAATAATTCCTCGTAAGAAGGGTTGTGCACAATTTCGAAACTACCCGAAATACCATACTTGCTTAAATCCAAATTTACCATTTCTTTTTTGATTTGTGTGGAAAAGGTTGGATGAATTTTAGGACTCACATTGCTCTATTGTGCTACAAAGAACCGATCAGCTTATTTGCGGATAAGCTATATACGAAACTTTCTCAGGTAACTGGCAGTCCCTGATAAGTACCAAAATAAAAAAAATGAGATGATAAAATTCACATCAAAATCTAACCCACGAGATTATTGATAATTTATTTACATGGCAGGTCTCCTGACTTACTCTGTTATTGAACGCCTTCCCATTTTAATTGACAGTTGACAATTGACAGTTGACAGTGATGTCTTATGTCTTATGTCTGCTGTTTTCAAACAGTGGCAAAAGTGTTGTTCAAAACGTTTTAAAGAGCTTACAGTAGCGGGTCTGTTCAGGATTTTCACCTGATTCCCTTTTAATCACTTTCTGCGAGATGCAGATAGTGAACCAATGCGAGTGCAAAGATAGATATTTTCTAATACAAAAATTGAAGATTGGGGAAAATCTGCGAAAACAAGTTGTCCCTACTTTTGCAAACAGATGGTATCCAGTAAAATAACCAATGTCACTTTATCTTTAAATAAAATCTAAGTTTTGTTTAGACCACTTTGTCTTTACGCTTTCTTTTATGTTTCAAAAACATATTCCATCTAAAATTAGTTGTATAGAATAAAAATAGAACTTGTTTGAAAATTTAGCTTTGACTCTACTCTTAGTATGAGGTATCAGATATATTCCATCACCCTTTTAGTAATCCTGATATTCAATATATTCAGGTTTGAAATCCCGTACATTGAGTATGCGATTTTCAAACCTTATATTGCCAAAAACCTCTGTGTAAACAAAGACAAACCTCATAGCTGTTGCGAGGGAAAGTGTTTTCGTGAAAAGCAACTAAAACAAGTCAACTCGACACACGAAACCGAGACAACCAACGAAAAGAACTCAAACAAAATTCCTCAGACGAAAGAAACCAAAGAGTTTTTACAAACTCGTACCTTACTTCCACAAGCAACCGAATTAAGTTTCAATCATCCTATCCAACCTGAAACTGTAATCGAAACCCGATACGTTTCAGTCATTTTTGTACCTCCGCAATTTTAATGTTTATTTATTAGATTTAGCTTGCAAAGTACTTTTGCAAGCCTGTTTTGCTTGTTTGTAAATTAAAAATACAGACGACCAATCCCATCGTATTAAACACTCAAATAAAATTTGCATACAAAAAAATGAAAACAATATTTTCAAATATTTTATACATTCTGGCTGTTTCAGCCATTCTTGCTTCATGTAAAAATGAAACAGATATTACTCCGGTTAATCCACTTGCTGGATTAACTAAACTCCAAGAAGGTTACGCTCTTGGTGCTTCGGCAAAAGTGCAGATTTGGGGTAAGGAAAACTTCTTTATGGGTTACAACAAACTCACGATAGTTTTACTGGATTCGCTCAATTTGACGGATACCATAAAAGACGCTCATATCCATTTTATGCCCATAATGACTATGGGAACGGGTATGATGACGATGCAGCATGCTTGTCCGACTGAAAACCCGGACGAAGTTCCGGTCAATGGAGTTTTTCCGGGTGCATTGGCTTTTGTAATGCCCAGCAGCACGGGTAATAACTGGACTTTAGCAGTAGCAGTTCATAACCACAAATACGACAAAGAGGGTACTGCTAATTTTAATATTACCGTTGATAATCCAACTCCATCGGTTATGAGCGTGTTTACAGCTCAGGCAGCAGATTCTTCAAAACTGGTGCTATCGTTGGTCGAGCCGGTTGCACCAAAAGTGGGAATGAACGACATTGAGTTTACATTACATCGTAAGGAAAGCATGATGAGCTGGCCAGCTGATTCTACTTATACTTTTGTTATTACGCCCGAAATGCCAAGCATGGGACATGGTTCACCCAACAATGTGAATCCGGTTCATGTAGGGAACGGACATTACAAAGGGAAAGTTAATTTCACCATGACAGGCGAATGGAAAGTGAACATTGCTGTGCAAAAAAATGGAAGTACAATTTCCAAGAATGCCTATTTTACGATTACATTTTAATCACCAAAGGCGGGAAATCAAAATTCCCGCCTTTAAAACTCAACTATTATGTTGAAGAATCTATTTTTCTTCCTATTAATATCCATAACCATTTCAAGTACTGCACAGGAAATCAAATTGAAAAGTGCTACTCGTGATACTGTTAAGTTGCAAGAAGTGTTGGTAACCGTTAGCTTACCATTAAATAACAATGATGTAGTCGATTTTTATCGAACAAATCAATTTTCAACACTTGACAATATTATGGCACGATTGGATGGAATGTCATTAATAAAACGTGGAGCTTATGCTTTAGAACCTCAGGTGAATGGTTTCTCTGGTGGACAATTGAATGTGACAATTGATGGAATGCGTATGTTTGGTGCTTGTACTGATAAAATGGATCCGATTACATCGTACATTGAACCAACAAACCTCAAAAAAATAACCGTAAAACAGGGTACGGGCAGTTGCCAGACTGGTTGCAATATTGGCGGAGCTGTTGATATGACTTTACTCGAACCGGAAAGTGATAGTACCAAAACTCATTTTTCATCTGTTGCTGTAGGTTATGAAAGCATCTCGCAAGGAAAGAATTTGCTTGTTTCGCTGGGCTTGGGAAAGAACAAATGGAATTGGCTGATTGATGGCGTATATCGTAAAAATGAGAATTACAGTGACGGAAACAATCGAATAGTTCCGTTTTCGCAGTTCGAAAAAACCAATATTCATTCGGCTGTAAAATATAACCCCAATAAAATAAGCAGTTTAAAAGCGGATGCACTGTTCGATTTAGCCCACAATGTAGGTTATCCGGCACTTCCTATGGATGTAAGTTTGGCAAGAGCTATGCTTTTTGCGGTGGAGTATCAACGTAAAACCACTACTGAACTAAAAGCTAAAATCTATTTCAATCAGGTGGTTCATATTATGGACGATTCGAAGCGGGACAGTTTGTATTTGTTGAAGAACAAACCTGTTGGAAAATCGGATTCGGTTTATATGCGAATGGATATGCCGGGCAAAAGTTCTACGTTGGGTGCTTATGTGCAAATGATTATTCCGTGGAATCCCGCAAACAAACTTACGGTAAAAGCAGACAATTATACCAATAATTCCATTGCCGAAATGACTATGCACATGCGTTATGTAGGCTTTGCACCCGAAACCCCCATGTATATGCAAACATGGCCAGCCATGCTGCGGAATGTGAGTGGTATTTTTGTTGAAAACAGCACGTATCTATCTGATAATTTGACTTTTGTTGCCAACGGAAGAGTAGATTACAATATTGATAACTTGCAATCGAAATACGGTCAGGAGCAATTTTCGGTGTTTAATTATTCGTTACCAAAAACACAAAGCAAGCTTGTGAAAAGTCTGAATGTATCTGCTCAATATCGTTTCTCTAATAGTATTTCGCTTATTGCCTCCACCGGATATGCCGAACGTATGCCAACTATTGGTGAACGACTTGGATTCTATCTGTTCAACGCGTATGATGGTTACGATTATATTGGCAATCCTTATCTAAAAGCTGAAAAATCCAACTTTTTCAGAGCTGATTTGCAATTCACGCAATCAAAACTAAAGGTAAATTTCAATCAGTCATTTAGCTTGATTCAGGATTATATCATGGGAATAACCAACTCACAGATTCCGGCTATGAACTTTTATGCCAAAGGAATAAGAGTGTATTCAAATGTTCCGCAAGCAAAGCTGTATAGTGCCGATTTACAGGTGTTGTATTCACCGTTAAAAACTCTAACCGTATTCTTGTTGTCCAAGTTTACTCTGGGCGAAATAAATAACAGTGACCCAATGCCATTGATTTCACCACTGAAAAACATTGTTGCAATTCAATACGAAAATAATAATTTATCCTTACAGGCTGAATGCGAATCGGCATTGGCACAAAAACGGATTAATGTAAATTACGGAGAACAAACAACACCTGCTTACGCTGTTTTCAATGTAAAGAGTGGTTATCGGTTTAGCTTTTCAAAATTAGCCTTCAATGCCGGACTGGGAGTTACAAACCTGTTGAATAAAGCTTATTATGAGCATTTGGACTGGGGAAGAATTAATCGACCGGGACGAAGTGTAGAGCTATATCTTAAAATGAGTTATTAAAAAATGAGTGTGTTGTTTTACACAGTTACTTTTAGAAAATTAAAAATTATAGTATATGGATTTTCCTATATTTCATTTAAGTTTATTGGGTGATCGGTTTCTATTTGTGATGATAGCTATCCTTCATACCATTATTAATCATGGCTTTGCCATTGGTTTAGTTCCTATAATTTCCATTATGGAATTTAAAGGATTCCTACATAAAAATTCAGAATGGGATGAGTTGGCCTATAAAATGATGAAGGTCGTCTTTATAATTACCACAACGGTGGGAGCTGCCACCGGAGTTGGTATTTGGTTTTCAGCGTCGTTGGTCAACCCTAATTCTATTGCATCGCTGATTCGGGTATTTTTCTCGGCCTGGCTTTTCGAATGGGTTATTTTTGTGAGTGAGGTGGCACTGGTGATGTTTTATTTCCTCACCTGGAAAAAATGGACCTTGGGGCTAAGTAAAGAAAAACATTTTGCAACGGGTTATTTTCTATCTATCTTTTCCTGGTGCACCATGGCCATCATTGTGGCGATACTTGGGTTTATGATGGATCCTGGTGACTGGGAACAAAAACGGACTTTCTGGTACGGTTTCTTAAACCCTATATATCTTCCACAATTAGCTTTCCGTACTTTCCTTGCATTATTGCTAGGCGGTTCTGTTGCCTTGTTTTTGATACATGCATTTACTAAACGAGCAACTGAGATAAGAGCTAAGGCTGTGAAATTTGTTTCGCTATGGGTATTGATAGTGGCTCCGTTGGCTTTAATTTCCGGTTGGTGGTACTGGTACTGCATCCCCGACTTAATGAAGAGCCACTTGTCGGTAGCATTGGGCACTATCCAATTTCAGAATTGGTATAAATTGATTATTCAAATCCTGGTTTCGGGTGTCATTCTAGCTGTCATACTTGCTTTAGTTCAGCTATTTAAACCAAAATTCAAATATGCGATTGTGTTTTACGCTATTTTGGTGGTATGGTTGAGTGCCAGTTTAGGAGTGTTTGAGCGAGCCCGAGAGTTTGTGCGAAAGCCTTACATCATCAAAAACTACATGTATGCCAATGGCTACAAGGTGGAGGATTATCCATTGTTACTAAAAGACGGGATACTCAAACATGCAGACTTTATAAGCATGAAAGTAATAACCCCCGACAACAAGGTGGAAGCGGGTAAAAATGTATTTATGTTGGCTTGCGCGCAATGTCATACTGTTAATGGTCTGAATTCCATCAGAGGTAATTTCAACAGAATGTATGGTGCAAATAAACCCTGGAACAGAGATGCTATGCACCAATACATTCGCAGTATGCATAATGCACGAACGTTTATGCCTCCGTTTCCGGGAAATGACAAGGAAATTGATGCGTTAGTAACTTATTTCAAGGTGGCTCAATATTCGTCTGATCCTGAAATAAATGTGCATGGTTTCAATGAATTGTCAATAACGAAGGAACAAAATAAGTTGCTTATAGACTTCATGAACCGCAAAGACAGCGTTCAGAAATCAATTGAGAGAAAATCAACCATCCATTAATTCAAAAATACTGACCGATGAATATATTATCAATTCTATTAGCAGCTAATATAATAGGCAAAGATGTTACGCTACCACTTCCTGTCCCCGAATGGTTGCTGATTGTGGTACTAATCCTTATGTTTTTAGTCCATCTTTTGTTTATCAATTTGATGGTAGGTGGCACAATATTGTCATTTTTCTATGAAATACTGGGGAAAAAGAATAAAGATTACAGGACATTAGCTGAAGAAATAGGCAAGACAATAACCGTAAATAAAAGTTTAGCCGTGGTAATGGGTGTAGCGCCATTGTTGGCTATTAATACACTTTATACCAAGTTTTTTTATACAGCAAATTCACTCACCGGATTGGTGTGGATACTTGTAGTGCCGCTTGTAATCATTTCATTTCTGCTTGTCTATCTGCACAAATACACATTTGAAGTTTTAGAGACCCGCCATCGTTTGCATTTGGCTATTTTGGGTGGAGCATTGGCTATCTTTTTATTCATTCCATTCATTTTTCTGACCAATATCAATTTGATGCTTTTTCCTGATAAATGGTCGGTAGTGCGTGGATTTTGGGATGCATTACTAATGCCTACAGTTTTCACACGTTACTTTCATTTTATAAATGCATCGGTTGCCATAACCGGATTATTTTTAGTTGGATATATCGGCAGGAAGAAGTATTTGTATGAAGATAAATTTAGCAATATAAGTAGAAAGGAATTGCAACGGCAATTTTATAAAATAGCTTTCTATGCCAATATTGCTCAGTTTATTGTAGGGCCAATCAACCTGTTGGTCTTGCCTTGCATTGGTTTGAAAGCCGACACGCTTTTTACCATCATTGGTGGGGCTATCATTGCTATTATCCCCACTTATTATCTGTGGAAGGAGATAAAAGGCAGCACCGAGAACGTAGGTAGGTACTTTGTTCGAATCGTTGTTTTCTTTTCCATTACTGTACTGTTTATGGGCACAGGTAGGCATCTTTACCGTGCCAATGCTGTGCGACCATATCAAGTGGAAATGAAGAAAAATACGGATAAGTATTTAGCTGAATTGAAAGCAGTTCAGCAGGAAGCTAAGGCAAAAGCGGATAAAGAAGCTAAAAGCGGGATTTCAGGAAAAGCATTATTTGAGTCAAAATGCGCCATGTGTCATGCTCCCGATCGGGCTTTAGTTGGTCCATCAGTAAAAGAGATTGTAAGCATTTACAAAAGTAATAAAGAGGGTATGAAAAACTGGATAAATACACCGGGTAAGAAAAGAGCTAACTCAGCTCAAATGCCAGCATTCAAAGGACAATTCAAAGACAATGAAATGGAGGCCTTGGTGAAATATGTGTTAGGGGACACCGAAAGATAGGAACGTTTTAGTTCTGGAGACAGATTAGTGTTTGGGTGTGAAATTAATCGCAATGCTTGGACTAAAAAGGATTATGATTAATCTTCTGTTGAAATAATCAAGCTTGTTTTATTGGATATTCGGTAAAAAGTAATAACAGCCACTCTTCACAGAGTAGCTGTTATTGTTGATTAATAAACAAATAGTTTTTATGAGAAAACTATTTTGGGGTTTCGAGCATTGCTTTTATCTCTTTGATACAATTCTCGCAAAGACAATCAGTGTATAAGTCTGCGATGTAATCTTTCACTTTTTCGTTGAGATGAGTAGTCGTACACCAACAGCTCCCATTTAGCGTACACTGGAATGTGCTTTCGCAACGCTCGCATTGTTTTTCCATAATTGATTCATTCCTTTTTATATTCTTAATACTTGTTGGCTAAATATACTTCGTGGTTCTTGCAAAGGAGAAAGACTTCTGCAACATTACTCGAATAATTGCATTCCTCTTCAGATAATACCGGCACAAACAGAGTTTCTTTTTTAGAACCGTTTGAACCTGAAACAAAGGATGCAATAATCAGAAAAAGAAATACGGAATTAAATGGACGAAGCAGTTTCATAAATTAAGTAATTTGTAAACGGCTTTCGAAAAGAAATAAAAAAGAAGATATAAAATGGGATGAAGATATACAGAATACTAACTGCATACAATAAAAGTGTAAATACAAAAGATGATACCCATTTTTAATTCTTCGGCTCTTTCCTCGAAAGCTAAAAACTTTAATGCATGGCAGGTCTTCTGACTTACTCCCGTATTTGAACGGCCTTCCCAGATGTTAGTCGATTTATTAATTGTTGATTAGTTTTGCAAACTATCAACAATTAGCTGTCAACTGTAAATACCAGTGGCAAAAGTGTTGTTCAAAACGTTTTAAAGAGCTTACAGCAGCGGGACTGTTTAGGATTTTCACCTAATTCCCTCTTAGTCATTTTCAGCGAAATGCTGATAATGAACCAATGCGGGGGCAAAGATAGATGAATTTTTATATACTATAGGTTGAAATATGACGAGATTTTGCTAATAATCCGTAGTTTAGTTTGTAAGCAATTCATTATCAAACAGAATGCTAAATTATTTAAAAAAATCCGTATCAGATGCAGATGTAAGGATATTACTAAATCTAAACTATTTTAGCATCATTCAACCCACATTCTTATAACTGTATGTAGATAATATAGAAAAATTCCATAAGTGAACATTTAGTTGTTTTTTTCATTATATCTTTGTCCTCGATTTAAATAGATGAACAAAACAGCAAGACATACTATTCAATCCCGATTTGCACTGCTTTTATTAGCAGTGTTTGTAAGTTCATTGCTTATTAAACCGGCGCATAGTTTATTGGCTCATCATGAGTTGGCTAACGGAATTTGTGTAAATCAACATGGATTATCTGTTAGCACTAATCATTATAAGGATTGTCCGATTTGTGATTTTGAATTTTGTACATTTATTCCACAACAAGAAACCGCTGTACCGCAAGCTATTTGTATTGTTTATCATCAACAATCAGCCCACGCGGTAAACTGCATCATTCGTCAATCTTTTCATCTTTTTCAATTACGGGCACCTCCTGTTTGCTAATCACCTTTTGAATTTTATTTAAACCGAGCTTTGCACAGTATTGTCAAGCTCTATTATTCATTATGCAAAGATGCTTGTCGATATATTCTCGGTGAGTACTTCTTTGTATATCAAACCCGTAATTAAAATGAAAACTAAAATAATATTACTGTTCTTAATAGTAGGACAGATTGTGGCCTATGCCCAAAACGCATCAGACGAACACATAACCGGTCATATAATAAATAAAAACTCGAAAGAATACATACCATCTATAACCGTATCTATAAAAGGGACAACAATAGGAACGGCAACTGATGCTACAGGTCATTATTTTTTAAAAAACCTCCCAACCGGAAAATTTACATTAGTCGTATCCGGGATTGGATATAAACCAATTGAAAAAGAGATTAATTTAATATCCGATCAAGCTATAGAAGCTAATTTTGAATTAGAGGAAGACCAGATTATGCTTCAGGGAATTGTGGTTTCAGCCAACCGTAATGAAACTAACCGTAAAGAAGCACCAACCATTGTGAATATTATAAGTCCCAAAATGTTTGAGAATACAAATTCAGTATGCTTAGCACAAGGATTAAATTTTCAACCCGGCTTAAGGACTGAAATTAACTGTTCTAATTGTGGCTTGCCACAAGTAAGAATAAATGGGCTGGATGGTACATATTCACAAATACTAATTGACAGTCGCCCTATTTACAGTGCTTTGCAAAGTGTTTACGGAATTGAACAAATTCCTGTAAACATGATAGAACGAGTGGAAGTGGTTCGTGGTGGCGGTTCAGCTATTTTTGGAACAAATGCTATTGGCGGTACTATTAATATTATTACGAAAGAACCAACTTCAAATTCTGTAACAATAGCAAATACTACCACTTTTATTGGTATGAAAAATCCCGACATAAATACAACCTTAAATGCAACTGTTGTTTCTGAAGATAATAAAGCTGGTATAACTATCTTTGGTTCATCAAGACAAAGAGACCCTTTTAGCTATTATAATGATGGCTTTTCGCAGATAACAAAAATGTATGTTCAAAATATTGGATTTAAAGGGTTTTATAAAACAAGTAATTACAGCAAATTATCTATTGAATATAATAACTTGTATAATTATCTCAGAGGAGGGAATGATTTTAATTTGCCGGTTCAAAAATCGGACATAGCAGAGGAAGCTGAATATCATATTCACACAGGAGCTATTAATTATGACATTTTTTCTGCCGATACCAAACATCATTTAAATTTATACCTATCTGCACAATTAATTAACCGTAATAATTATGCAGGTGCCCAACGAGATTCAGTAGGTTTTGGGATAACAGCCGGAAAAACATTGGTTTCTGGATTGCAGTATAATTATTCAATGGACAAACTGCTTTTTATGCCTGCAAAACTCACACTTGGTGCAGAATATAATATTGATAATTTGCATGATGAAATTGTGGATTTTAACCGGACAATTGATCAGAATATTAATATTGAAAGTGTTTATGTCCAAAATGAATGGAAAAATAAAAATCTGAGTATTCTTTTAGGTGGACGTATAGATAAGCATAGTTTAATTAAAAACCCGATTTTAAGTCCGCGTGTAAATCTGCGCTTCAACCTCAATGAACTGGTTAGTTTAAGAGGAAGTTTTTCTACAGGTTTTCGTGCTCCACAAGTCTATGACGAGGATTTACATGGAAATGCAATCGGAGGTACAATTTCTATGATTCAAAATAGCCCCAACCTGAAACCTGAAACTTCGCAAAGCTTCAGCGGTTCGGTTGACTTCGATAAAGTTTTTGGAAATGTTCAAACTGAATTACTTATTGAAGGGTTTTACACAACCTTGGATAATGTGTTTGTATTAAACGAAGTAGGAACTAATGCTGACGGAACTTTTATTCTTCAAAGAGATAATGCTCCGGGCGCAATTGTACAAGGCATAAATCTGGAGGGTAAAATAATTCCTTCAAATAACCTTCAATTTCAACTAGGAATGACTTTAGAAAAAAGCGAGTATAGGGTAGCACAGCAATGGAGTGATGACCCAACTGTTATACCACAGAAAAAGATGTTTCGTACCCCAAATCAGTATGGCTATTTGACGGCTAGTTACCAAGTCTTTACGGGTTTCAATGCTTCTTTGACCGGAACATATACAGGAAGTATGTTACTTCAACATTTTGCCGGATATATACCAAACGATATAGAAGTAAACTCGCCAAGATTTTTTGATTTAAATATGAAACTTGCGTATGATTTCAAACTTAATGGCAGTGCTAAATTGCAAGTAAATGGTGGCATTCAAAATATTTTGAACAGTTATCAAAGTGACTTTGATAAGGGTACATTCCGTGATTCAAAATATATTTATGGGCCTGCTTTGCCACGTTCGTTGACCATTGGACTTAAAATTATGATTTGACTTCAAGCAAATTATATTATAGGTAGCTTATTTATTCAAACAAAAACAGCGAGTCTTCACAGATTCGCTGTTCTCTTTGATTAATAAACAAATAGTTTTTATGAGAAAACTATTTTACTCTTCATTTGATAGTTTTTCAATATCAAATCCCCAGAAGCCCAGTTCTAAAGGTTCGTCGCTATAAATATTTGAGAGCAAATCATGGCTGGCCTGTATAGATGCTTTTATTTTGAAAATTAATTCATCCCGAATACTATTGTATTCTTGCGACAAACTCTCTTCTTCTATTAATTCATGTAATCTAAGTGCATTATTGACTTCCGGTCCATTTTCTTCCCAAGAGTTTGATTGTAAGTTTAGCAAAGGAGACTTTTCACCCATTATACAATGTCTTGCGTAAATCTTCATTCCTAAATCCATTAATTTTACAGGATCGTTGGGTATAGGTATTGTTTGTTCGTTGGTTGTCATAACATTCAGATTTTAGTAGTTAATTATTATGGTCGTAGTTTTTCGCTATTAGGCATAAAAAAAGCGTGGTACTAAACTCATCCTTCAGTTGAGGTACCGCCAAGCACCTACACAAACGAACAAGAATAGCCCACGCCGTTTTTAGCGTAGGCGTATCACTCGTTATCCTTGTTTGTGTTTTAAAATTGGCGGTTTTCAACTGAAAGAATAAAAGCTAACGCTTTGATAATATGTAATGCAATTGTCGCTACAATTGACGAGTTGTTATAATGATTTTAAGATTTATTGTTCTTTTGTTTTACAAACAAAAGAACAATAAATCTTAAAATAAACTTTATGCAATTTTAAAGGATTAGCTTTGGGGGATATATATTATGTTTAGTGAATTCATAGATTGATATTTAGTTTGTTTAAAATCAATAACTTGCAATAAAAAAAAGAATGTCTGACTTTCAAGTGTCAAACATTCTTTACTGGAAATAATTGAGAGTATAGTGATAGTGAATTTTTACCTCTAGTGCAAAAAAAATAATGATTTGCAAATTTATAAATATTTTTTGTTTTAAAAACGTAAAAAAATGTTAATAACGGAAGGGCACATAAGAATGTTATTCTATTGAAAAATGCAGACAACACCATTTATAACAAAAAAGCTAGAATGATCATTCTAGCTTTTTTGTTATTCCCGATTCGATTAGACTAAGCTAACCAATGATTCGCCTTCAACTTCATTGAACTTCACTTTACCTTCACGGGCTAACCAGCCCAAGGCCAAATTTAAATCTTTTTCTGTAAGTTTTGTTACTTTTTTGACGGCTTTTATATTTAATTCGCCACCTTCCAATGCTGCCCATACTAAGCCTGCATCAATTCCAATTTTCTCTGATAACATAATAATTTGATTTACAAAGTTATTGTTAGGAAATGAATATCAATGCAAATGTACAATAATTATGCTGTCAAGTATACAAATCAAATAGAAAGTCAATAAAAAACAAGCTTTTAATATTTTTTGTAGTTCAACTTTAGAATATTCGCTTCATAAATTCTCAATGGATCACCAGCTATACCAATCGACAGGACTATTAGGGGATAAGTAAAGAAATTCTTGAGCTGTTTCTTCTGCGTTAAATCTGTTTAGTTCTTATCATTAGATACGAAAACGAATTGATTGCTTGCTTTCCGATATATCTGAACATTTTTCATTTCCATTACGGTCTGACCTGCCCCTTCACTTGCCTGTATTCCTTGCTTGGGAATTAGGGTAAGTTGAATTTTACGTTCCAATGCAGACAACTCGCTTTTCAGTTTTTCAATTCCTCTTCTTTTCTCCAAGTGCCGTTTACCACCTCCCGCAAAGTAGGTAAATCTCTTTCCATTGTTACGTTTTGAGTTCTGTACTGCTCAATGAGTTTTGGAATTCGTTCCAAAGCATTCAGAAAGTTCAGAGCAGCTGCTTTGTGATCACTCATTGCAATCTGACCGTTATTGTAGGTGTATTTGAAGGCACCTTCAATAAAGAATCGGTTTAGCTTTTGATCTTGTATATCTTTCTCCGTCGCTTCCGTTTTGACAAGAACCGGAAATCCGTATAATTCACTGACAGCTATATATTCGCCTCCGGTAGTAGCATTTATTGCAATCTCCTGCAACTTTGTACCTACGCTTTTCACATCGATTGACTGTAAGCCATCTAATTGTAACAAATTGAGTATATATCCGTCTTTATCTGTTTTTACGCGAGATTGAAATGCCTCATAATCGGAAGTCATGTGAGCGATACATTCATTGTTGTGGTCAAGTGTTCGGGTATATTCCTGTAGTTTCCATGCTGACCCGCTCTTGTCTTTGTTGAACGACTTGCGTTCACTCGCGAGTGCTGCGACTTTTTTTCTGATTTGATATTGCCAGTCTACAACCGGGTTTGCTCAGCTTCACATCACTGAGTCACTATTTTTCATAGGACTGTAATCGTTCGTAAGCTTCCACTTGCTTTCGGATAACGGCAATACTATCCTTGTTTGGTTCATAAGTGAACATTGTATCCAGTTTGAGCAGTGATTCATGATTTATTTTCCCCTTCATTTGAATATAGCGATATTTCAAGTCGTTGTTCTTCAATTGGCTATTGAGGCGAAATTGCCAGATATTCCCTGCTAATGAAAGGAAAATGAATAATCCCATAGTGATAATCGTAATAGCTGTCCGGCTGTTTTTGAAATCCAGCTTAAAGCTATATACATGCTCTTTACGGTTAACGAAATGTTCAGGCAGGTTTACCATATCCATTTTTTTATTGATGGGATCAATTAGGGCTGACAGTCTGGCAAATAGTTGATCCAGTTTATTGTTGGTTTTGCCTAACGAATAAGCTGCAACCTGCGTCATGTTTCGTTGTAATTCATTGATCTGTTCTGGCGCGAATTGCCTTTGAGCGGCAAAAGTGCGCAATTCTTCCACCAGCGTTTCTATTCTCTCAGCATGTGAAGCCGTATCTGCCTGAACCTCCAGAGTTGTTTTCCTCTCCAATTCCATAATCTTTTGTTTCAATTCCTCGAAAAGTTCATATACCGCTGAAGAATTCATTTTATCTGTAGCCATAGTTTTTATTTTTATACGTGATTGATAACAATAGTTCGCTTATAATCTGCGTCCTTTTTTC
>Ga0302215_10000856_pt1 | contig 22203 bp, 12 predicted proteins | sample II_Fen_N3_1_FD_194580 | JGI IMG/M metagenome (GOLD analysis project Ga0302215, IMG submission 194580) | Peat permafrost microbial communities from Stordalen Mire near Abisko, Sweden - II_Fen_N3_1 | ecosystem: Environmental > Terrestrial > Soil > Wetlands > Permafrost | place: Sweden: Abisko... | reverse complement strand
AACCAACCGGTTCACCGGTTAAGATAACTGGTTTGACAAAAGCCGGTATTTATCTGATTCGTTTAATGAATGGATCAAACAATCTGTATGCCGGCAAATTGTTGGTAAAATGATAGGTGTAGATTTTCTGGTGTATAGATGTCTTACTGGATATAAGTAATTAATAATGAGCAATTAATAATGAAATATTTCCGGAAATATGAATATCGACAGTTAGAAAACAGGCAAATGATCATTAAATATTAGCAATTACATGGTTTCAATCACACATGATTTTTTCCGATTTATCAATTGATGCAACGAGTTGTATTTAAAATAAAATTTGGGACGTCTTTTATTCAAGTAAATTATTGAACTAAAATTGTTTCTATATTTGCAGTCGATTAATAAGTTGTTTTATTTGCAAAAAGATTTCAACAATAAGCATTCTGCTAACTACTTTGGAATCCAAACGAAATCAGAATCATTAAAATGGAAATACGTATACGGAAAATAGTAGAACAAGATTATGCAGCATTAATTTTATTGTTCAGGGAATTTGCCTTGTTTGAGAAATTACCCGATAAAATGACCAACTCCTTGGAACAAATGTTTGAAGATAAAGATCATCTTATGGGATTTGTCGCTGTGAATACACAAAATGAAATCACGGGCTATGTGACTTATTTCTTTGCCTATTATACCTGGACCGGAAAATCATTGTATATGGATGATTTGTATGTCCGACAGGAATTTAGGGCAAAGAATATTGGCACTCAATTAATCAACCGGGTGATCACTTTGGCCAAAACGGAGAATTGCAAAAAACTACGTTGGCAGGTATCTGAATGGAATCAACCAGCCATTGAATTCTATAAAAGGTTGGGTGCCGGTATTGACAGCGTCGAATCAAATTGTGATCTGCTATTTTAAAAAAAACGATATGATTATGAAAACAATATATCAGGTGGATGCTTTTACAGATACCCCTTTTTTAGGAAATCCTGCTGGAGTTATGATTATAGATGGCAGTTTTACAACAACACGTTTGCAAAACCTAGCCATGGAGATGAATCTTTCGGAAACGGCATTTATACTTCCTGAAGGCGATGCCTTCAGGATCCGTTATTTCACTCCGGAAATGGAAGTGTCGCTTTGTGGACACGCCACCCTTGCCAGTGCCCATATTATTTATGAAACAGGGTTGAAAGAAATGAATGAACCGATAAATTTTAAAGCTGAAGGTGCTGAGTTAACTGTAACCAGGGAAGGCGATCTGTTGGTCATGAATTTTCCGGTCTATGCATTGTCTCCTATTGAAACTATTATAAACTTTAAGGAAATAGTCGGTTTTGAACCCCTTGAAATGTATTCGAGTATCTACAACTGGGTTATTGCGGTTGCTGCATCAGAGGCTGATATTTTGAATGTAACACCGGACTTTGAAAAAATGAAAATAAACGGTTTAGGTCAATTGATGATTACTGCCCGGGGTGAACAGCCCGATCGTGAATTTGTAGTGAGATGTTTTGCACCTTTAATGGGCATAAATGAAGATCCTGTTACCGGTACTGCTCAATGTGCACTGGCTCCTTTATGGCATAATAAGACTGGACAGACGGTTTTCAATTCCTTGCAGCTCTCCAGACGGACCGGTAGGTTGGCTGTCCGATTGTTGAATGACAGGGTTGAAATAAAAGGAAAAGCAGTAACTGTTTTTCAGGCAGAACTGAAAGTGTAAATTGATTGGTAATGGTAAGCTGACTTGTACCCGGAAGTGATATCCACAATAATATAAAACTGATTTTTAATGTGGAATTATATTTATTCCGAATCGAACTGATTTTATCTGATGTATCACAAATAAGAAAGTCCTCATAAGTTGATACTTATGAGGACTTTCTATTTTAACAGAGTTGATTATTCTTACTTTATGGGTTTAATGACAAAACCATAACTGTATTCTTTGCCGTTCAACCGGAATTGTTCGTGAGGCAATGCACCCCAACTGGTATCACCACCGGCACCACGTTGTGCAAGGTCAACACAAAGAATGACTTCGTTCCGTGGTGTTATGTCATTCGTGTGACGATACTTCTTCGACAATCCCGGATCAAAATCTTCAGGCCAGTTATTAAGTGCACTGGCACTGATGGGTTGCAGTCCTTCTATACGAATACCCTTACCTGCATTGTTCGTCAGTGTTAGCCAGCGCAGGTCTGTTTTATATCCGTTTTCTTGCGGACGGGTATATGGAACATATTGATCGGCAACTTTACTGTTGTAAATACCAAGTAACGAAGCTGTGTTGCGGTCGGAGTAATTCTCCCACGGTCCACGTCCGTAATATGTGAAGTTCTCAAATTCTTTATTCAAACTCATGATCATTCCAAATCGTGGCATTTCGGGCAACGCATTTGCACCGGCTTTGTACTTCACCTGTACTGTCAGGGAGCCATCATTGCTTAATGCATATACCACCTGATAATCGGATGCTACATCGTTCAGGAAAAGATCTGCTGTAACCAATGCTTTACCATCAACTTCTTTTCCTGTGATACTTTTTACGGATAGGTTATCACCTGCTGTACGCCATACATTTGATTTCTTTTGCATCTCATTTCCAAAATCATTATCCGTTGGTGCACGCCAGAAATTGGGTGTCGGTTTTTGATTGAGATACCATTCATTTTCATACTGATAACCTTCCAGCAATCCCGATCGTTTATTAATAATGACAGTGGCATTACCGGCAGTCAAAGTAAAGCGGTCATTTTCATCTTTTACCTTTGTGTCACCGCTTGTGGAAGCAGTTTTATTAAAGTATTTGCCTTCTCCAAGTTTAAATTGTTCGCGTGCTATTTCAAAGTGCTGTGGTAAGACATCAGTTCCAACTCGGGTGGTGGCAAATACATTCAATAAATATTCAACCCCTTCTTTTGATGATAATTCAGGAAGGTCTAGTTGCACTTGCTTATTTGATTGTGGAGCCAGATTAACATCAAAGTTACCATGTTTTACAGCCTTGCCATTTTCAAGAACTTCATATCTGAAATTATAATTATTGAGGTTTGTATAAGCAAAACCATTTTCAACATTGATAATTCCTTTTGCTAAATCAACTTTATCGAATAGAATGTCCTGATATACTTTTTTTACTTCAAAGGCACCGGGATGCGGAGTGCGGTCCGGCCATACTAATCCGTTGTGGTTAAAGTTTTCGTCGTTGGTGTAATTCTGGCTGCCCATATCACCACCATACGCCCAGTATTTGCGGCCGGCTTCATCTGTCATCTGAAAACCCTGGTCAACCCAGTCCCAGATAAATCCGCCCTGCATATTTTTACTGCTGTGAATGATATCCCAGTATTCCTGAAAGTTACCGCTGCTGTTACCCATGGCGTGAGCATACTCACACATGATAAACGGACGTTTCACATTCTCACGTTTAGCATACTCTTTCATATAGCGAATGCCGGGATACATAGGACAAACAATGTCGGTATTTTCTTTTTCGCCGGCCTGTTCGAATTGAACCAATCGGGTCTTGTCGCGTTCTTTTATCCATTTATAAGTTTTCTTAAACACATCACCGTTACTGGCTTCGTTTCCTAATGACCAAAGGATCACTGACGGGAAGTTCTTGTCGCGTTCCACTAAACTGTATGTCCTGTCCAAATGAGCTTCATCCCATTCTTTATGGAAAGCCATGTTTTCATGACCATATCCCATACCGTGGCTTTCAATATTTGCTTCGTCTACCAGAAAAAGTCCATACTGATCGCAAAGTTTAACCCATTTCAGGTTATTTGGATAATGGCTGCAACGAACTGCATTGATGTTTAATTGTTTCATCATCCGGATATCCTTCATCATGGTTTCTTTGTCCTGATAATGGCCGGTTATCGGATTATGCTCGTGGATGTTTACACCATGTACCATGATCCGGACACCATTTACCAACAATTGTCCGTTTTTTAATTCTACTTTACGGAAACCTACCTGAGAGGCAACTGTTTCAACAAACCTGCCATTTTCATCTTTTAAAGTCAATAAAAGAGTATAAAGGTTGGGTGATTCGTTGCTCCATAATTTGGGGGCGGTAACATTCTGATTCAGGGTGACAGTTTGACTTGTTGATGCACCCACATTTATTTTTATTGTTTTAGCAAAAACATCTTTCCCTGAGGCATCCACCAAACGGGCTTCAACAGTTTGATTGTTTTTCCTAACGGTATTCATGTTCTTCAGTTTGATGTCAACTGCCAGGCTTCCGTTTTTATACCTGCTATCCAGATCCGGACGAACAAAGAAATCATTGATACGTACATTCTCGGTACTGTAAAGATATACATCCCGGTCGATGCCCGATATACGCCAGAAATCCTGATCCTCCAGGTACGAACCATCGCTCCAGCGATAAGCTTCAACTGCAACCAGGTTTTTACCTTCTTTTACATACGGGGTGATGTCGAATTCAGTAGGACTCTTGGTGTTTTCGGAATACCCTACTTTCTGACCGTTTACCCAAATATACATGGCTGATGTGCCACCTTCGAAATGAAGATAAACGCGACGTTGATCCCAGTTAGCGGGGATTATGAAATCACGGCGGTATGATCCGACCGGATTATCCGAATGATCAATATAAGGTGGGTTTTTAGGAAAAGGATACGTCATATTTGTATAAATCGGAATCCCGTATCCTTTCAATTCCCAGTTTGAGGGTACGGCTATCTCTTTCCAGTTGGTAACATTAAAATCTGTTTTATAGAAATCTTTCGGACGTTGGTCTGGGGTGGGGGACCATTGGAACTTCCAGTCTCCATTTAAAGTCATATACCAGGGTGAACGCGAATAGTCATCAGCAATAGCTGACGAAATATCAGCATATGGCAGAAACGCTGCACGTGCCGGTTCCCTGTTGATCTGAAAAACTGCAGGGTTTTCCCAATCATTTACAACCGGGTTTTCCTGTCCAAAAGCAGTTGAAATAATTGCTGCCATAATACCGGTTAAGATCCAATTTTTTTTCATGATAAATTGAGTAAATAGTTTATTGATGATTATTTTTTTAATGTTGGCTCTGTTTATATTTATTACCTTATTCCGGATCTACACCCTGAGTTGTCAACCTGACTCCCTGAGTGGCTTTTTATATGAACGGGATCCTAAGTAATTAAATAATTAATAATGAACATTTAATAATTGCCAGGACTCAGAAGTATAGGCTATTATAGATTAACAAATAGGTCATTAAATATTTACAAATCCATATTACCCGAAATAAACAGAAATACTATTAAGAGTGTTAAATTAATTTATGCTTTTTAGAAAAAATATAATTTTATATTGATTCATTTCAATAATCCTTATGAATGTCATTTTAATATCGTTATTCCATTTTTTATTATTATCCATTTTAAATCACAAAGATACATAGAGAAACACGAAGGAAAAAAAGATTTAATTTATTTCCCCTTTGTGTTATAAACCATATTCCGGTTTGGAATTTTGAATGTCCGTGGATGTGTAGAAAAATACCATCTAAGTTATTCATGCTTCTTACCTCCATTTGGGAGGTAATCGATCTACACTGATTTGCCTTTTATTGAAAAAACAGAATAGTTACTTTTTAATTATTCATAAACAGGAGCCAGAAGGAAACCTTGCTTATCGTAATTTGCGTCATATTCTTTACTGTAATCTGATGTGTATAGCAATTCAGCTTTCCTGTTCTTCGACCTTTCAATAGTAAGTGCTTTGCCGGTAGCCTTGTTTATAAGTTTGCTCCAACCATCTTTTTGCCGGATTTCTTTCCACAGTTGTAAGTCCGATTTTTTTTCGTCACTCAGTCTGGTTTGATTATTCTCTTCAGCTTCTAAGTATTTTCCTGTTTGAACATGTTTAATCCTCACAAGTTCGTTGTTAGAAGGAAAAATTTCCCAGCGCAGGTTGGGTTTTAAATAGCCAAGTTTGTAGGCTGCCACGTTGGCGGTGCTGCTTTGATTGCTTTGTAATGATAGATATTCACCCGACCATTTACTTTTGATCCTGAATTGATGTTGGGGCTCGTCCTGAGTGACCAGTTCGCCTGTTGCCAGATTGGGTATGACTTTTTTCACCCAGTCCATCTTTATGGTTGTATCGTTTTCAAAGGTCAGAGGTAAGTAAATTGACCTGGAATTGGAGTATAATGCAGGATCCCAACGATCGCCGACATACATATAACTAGTTGTTTTTTCGCCTGCAATGGGTAGAATAAAAGTTGGCTGGCTGTTGTAGGAAGTAGGAGAGCCTATGTCTTTTAATCCGGACCATGGACCAGATAACGATTCGGACCATGCATATTTTGCCTGATTCGGTTCCCAACCTGTACAAAAAGAAGTCAAGATAAAATAATAATTTCCCCTTTTCATGATGGCAGGTGCTTCCCGTTGAGCATCAACCCAGAAAGTACCCACTTTTAATTTTATACTCAGATAATCTTTCGTTAATTCGTAGAGATTCATATCCCTGTTTTCGCGGGTAGAGGAAATAAAGTATGCTTTGCCATCAGTATCTTTGTACAGATTGCAATCGCGTGACATATTATCCAGTGGTTGAAAACTTTTCAACCAGGTAAAAGGTTTTTCAATGTCATCTGAGGTGGCTACAGCAGCACGTGCATAACTATAATCGGAACTTAATTCGTAATGCATCCACATTACAAATTTCTTTGTCGTCTCATTGTAGATCACTTTCGGACGTTCTATGTTCGCATTTTTCAGTTCGGAATCCGAGCTTCGGGTTAGTAAATCACCCCTGAATTCCCAGTTAATCAGGTCCGTTGAACGGTAACACGATACCAGCACGTTTTTTTGTCTGTTTTCGCCAATCAGGTAATAATAATTTCCGATTTTAAGAAAACCTCCACCGTGTGCATTGATTGGATTCCCTTTCATGTCTGTTTCAGCAGAGCCATTAATGATACTCGTTTTTAATGATGGAATCTGTGCCTGAGCTTTAACTCCGGTTAAAAGTATGCAGGCTGCCATAACTGCAAAGAAATGCAGAAATAATCTGCGTATTTGCTCCCTTTTCATTAATAGAATATCTTTTTTGAGTGTTATTATTTATTCCTTGTGAAACCTGTTCAGTCTGAAGAATACAGGCGAATCAAATTTGATGAGAATATTTCTAATTTATACTGCAAAAATAAAGATTCTTAAAAGAATTCAGGTATAGAATCCATTCAATAAGGAAGAGAATTATCGATTTTGTCAGTTATACCGGCTGAATTGAATATAAATTGTACAAACAAATTGATACATGCATAGACGCTGTTTGAAAATCCGGAACATATAATGTCGTATTAAACAACGGATAATAAAACAAGAACAGACTGCTGATATACATTCCTGATCGAAATGTATATCAGCAGTCTGTTCTTTCAAATCAGGTACAATACTTCTTACAATTTTTTATTCTGTTTTTTATCTGCAAATCTGGACATCTCACTTGCTGCCAATAAAAATGCCCCGACCCCGAAATTAGCCGTTGAGTTGGCATCCACTATTTGACCGGGTATTGCTTTATCTCCTATGGGTTGAACATATCCTATTTTACCATTGGGTTGCAAGGCGACTGTCGACAGATACTCCCAGCCTTTCAGGGCCGCTGGAAGATATTTTTTTTCATTGAGATAACCATTGTTGATTCCCCAGATAAGTCCGTATGTAAAGAATGCAGTGCCGCTGGTTTCTTCCCCCGGAGCCTGTAGTGGGTCCAGCATGGAACGCGTCCAGTATCCGCCGGGTTGCTGCGAATTCATAATCGATTTTGCCATTTCCTGATATCGTTTTACAAAAAAACCGTGGTGTTTGTAATTTTTTGGAAGATCTTTTAAAACTTTGGCCAGGCCTGCAAAAACCCAACCATCCCCTCGTGCCCAGAAATCTTTTTTCGAATTCAGCGTTTTATGCGCCGGATAAACATATCGTGCATCCCTGAAGAAAAGTTTCGCTTCCCGGTCGTACATGATGCTACTTGCATAAGTAAAATAATCATACAATTTATCCAGATAAAGCTGATTTCCGGTCACTTTATACAATTTTGTCATGACCGGCATAACCATGTATAATCCGTCTGCCCACCACCAGTAATCATTTTGTGGTGTCCCCATTTGGTATTCCATCACTTCACGGGCACGTGCTATTTTAATGCTGTCGGGTTTTAGATTATACAAATCTATGTAGGTTTGAAAACATATTTGCCAATCACCAAACAATACGTAATTGTCTGTTTCACCATACGTATACTTCCATTTTGACTTTTCATCCGACCGGGTACCTTTCCATTGGTTATATTCGCTCCAGCTTTCAGAATAACGTCGGTATGCTTCATTGCCGGTAACAAAATAAGCTTCCATATTCCCCGTATGGTAAGCGGCATTGTCCCAGGAAGAGTTAGCTTGTTTTGGGTGGGTTGATTGCCAGTAATTGTTTGCTTTCTCTATGGAGGAGATAATCACTGATTTGGATGGTTTTGTTTGAGCGTAAACGTTCAAACAAATCAAAAATGAAAGCAATAGAAAATACTTAAGTGTTTTCATGTTATTTATTTCAGATAGTTTTATAGATTCTCTGTAGAATCAGAATCCTGATAGTATTAATTGGTTTTTATAGATGTAGATGATTGAATAATTATCAATGTGTAAAACTACAAATTTAATTTTAAGGACAGAAAACTATTCGTTCATTTTGGAGGAAAATAGCGACTGTATTTTTAGGAATCAAAAAAACAGACTATAAATCAACCTGTTTTTTTAATTATCCTCGTCCATTACTAAAACGAACCGGAATTCTAATTTACTAAAATAAAATACAAACAAATATTAGAAATCACGAGTAACAATGGGATGCAAAACCAATATATATAACGAACAAACGAAAATGCGGAACTGTATTTTATGATTTTAAACTTAAAGAGATTACTAAAAGCGTTGCGTCTGTTGCAATCTATTGTGGCTTTCGAAGATTTCTACCTGTCGGAATTGAGGTTGACTTTTCGATTTGGTAAAGAAGTGTTAGAATCTCTGATTTGAACCTCTTACTCTTCTTTTATCACTCGTCATTCATTTTAATTACTAATCACTCATCGTTTATCACTCATCACTGGCTACTACTTTCGTTCGCCTATCGTCCACATTTCGTCCACATCCGGTTCGTAATAAAAAAATGACAAATTAAAAATAAACAAATAACAAAGTAATTAATAATCAATATCTAAATAAAATTAGCTTATTAAATGCTTATTAATTGATTAAATATTGATTATATATTGATTATATCAAAACCGGATGTGGACGAAAGGTGGACGAAAGGTGAAGTAAACCGCTTGCAGGCAAGGATAGAATTTATTTTATAATGCCCCCGTTAAGATGGAAAATCCGGTTAAAAATAAAAAACAGAAATAATTTGAAATAAAGAGACTTCGTTTTATGTCTGAATTTTTATTATGTATTTGAATATCCTGGTAGTATAAATTACCCGTTGAAATAGGTTTCAAAACATACAAAACCCGGGTATTTGCATGAGTCAATTTGCTTCTGTTGGAGTTGCTGAAAACTCACAGACATTTTACTCACTATTTTATTTTTTTTAGATCTTAGTAAAATAAGGGGTTGATTGGGGCTCTTAGGATATTCGTAGGGGTGAATACCTCTAAGCCCCAGATCAAAGCTCTGAATACCCTCACTAATTACACCCGGAAGACAAAAACGAAGATTGATAAATCCGGCAGGTTTGGAATTGTTAGATAGATTTTTATATTCGCAGGATTCCTGAACTTCAGTTTTAGCTTCTCTTCGTATTCGGGTTACGAAAGTATGACCGTTCATGTTTTGGGAAAATCTATTGAGGTTTTAACGTTATCATTGCGGAAATCTTCCGAAATGTAGGATGCTTGGATATTCACTTTCTTAAAGAGGTTGACATACTTTCAACCAGATTCGATTTTACCTGCATTTTCATTCATTAATTTTAAATTTCTGAGTATGGTTTTAATAATAATACTGTAATATGTTGTGTGTGTTGATTCTGACTTTTTTGAAATTAATTTATAGATCAAATAAAAAAAATGAATATCCTCATATTTGATTATTTTGTCCACTAAAATAATACATAATACGTATATTTTTGTAGAGTGATAATTTTATTGTAAACGAACTTATTCCAAATCTTAATGGAGTTATTTATTCCATTAGAATTAAGATTTGAGAAATAAATTAACTCTATATAAAGAAATGAATCTAAAAGTCTATACTCATGAAACTTAAACTTTTTTCTGCACTATTCCTGTTTGCATTGTTTGGAATAGGGGTTATGAACCTACAATCGCAGACTGTCTCATTAGGAATAATGAAATGGGATAACAGTGATAAAAGCGTTGATGTGAATAGTCTACGAAAAATCACTTTTGGTAGTGGCAATTTAATATTGAACTATCAAACAGGAAATGTTGAAAATGTTCCGGCATCTTCTATCCGGAAAATGGTTTTTACCTCTGTTACCGGAGTAAATGACTTACACGTTGATACAAAATCCCTGGTTGTATATCCTAATCCGGGTATTGATTATATTTCCCTGAAAAATTTGCCTGCCGGTGACCTACAGGTGACCGTTTACACCCTATGTGGGAATCAACTGTTGAATCTGCAGCATTATTCCAATGTTGATCAGATAAATATCAGTGAGTTGACCAAAGGAGTGTATATTATTAAAGTTAATAATCAAGCATTAAAATTCATGAAACTATGAAAAAATACGGACTTATTATTTTAAGTGTCATTTTTATTGTCACGCTATTTGCTCAAAAAACGCTCAATATATTTAAAACCGACTTATCGGTCATCAATGTCATAGTTAACTCAGTCGATAGCCTTAAATTTAGTAACAATGATACAATATTGGAAATCCACAATACTGATAACACAGTTACAAGTATCCCTGTTTCATCAGTAGATAGTCTGACATTTACGAATAATGTCTCAAAAAATTTACCGGTAGTAACAACTTCGGCGGTGACCATGATTTCGTATACCACCGCTTTGTGTGGTTTAACTATCAGTTCAACCGGTGGAACAACAATCCTGGAGAAAGGAATTTGCTGGAGTACAACAACCGGTCCAACTATCGATAATACTAAAATAATTTCAGCTACAGGCTCAAACTCACAGGTTATTAACCTGACCGGATTAATTTCAGGAACCACTTTGTATGCCCGGGCATATGCTACCAATATTACCGGGACTTCCTACGGGGAACAAATCAGTTTTAAAACCCTGGCATATAGTTTGCCTGTTGTAACGACTGCTTCGGCGGTCTATAACTATTCAACCAATAAAGTAACCTGTGTCGGAAATGTTACGAGTATAGGTAGTTGCGGAACTTTAATTGAACGTGGAGTCTGTTGGTCAACGACCAAGAATCCGACCATTGAAGACAGTAAATATCCAAGCGGAAGGTCTGCCGGACAATATTATGGTATTATTACCGGTTTGAATTTGAATTCAACTTATTATGTACGTGCTTATGCCACAAACTGTGCCGGTACGGCTTATGGAAATCAACTGACCGTAAAACCGTTAATGGGAAATGTTACATATACGATGGGATTTGATTCCATTACCTATCCTGAACCATACAGACTGATCAAAATCGCCTGTGATAGTGCCTGTTTTTACTTTAACAGGTATACTACCTTCTCCCATAATATCTGGATTGCTTATTCCCCGGGAGTCCCGACAGCCGAAGCCAGCTATCACGGACAAGTGGCGTTTGGATCGAATACCCAGTATATGTGGGTTGGTACCGCTATGCATGAATTTGACCACTATTTTGGTTCCGGAACAACTTCCGTTTGGCAAGGCAAAACCTCGACCGGAACATGGACCGGTACAACAGCTTCTGCATTATTGAAGGCTGCCACCGGGGAAGTTCTCAAAGGAGATACTCAACATTTCTGGCCTTATGGTATCAATTACAAATCCGAAATTACCAATTTAGGTAATTCAACAGCCCAGCAAAACGGGTTAATACTAAATGCGAAACTATCGCAAGCCATGTTGGTGAATGATTGTGGATTGCCCATCAGCTGGTAAACAAAGAACTTTTTTCAGAAATTCAAAAATAAGAAATGCCCATTGAAGTTGGGTTAATTAAAAATTACAAAATAAGATTCCTACATGAAATTTAAAATTTTATCCATTCTTAGTCTGTTGTTTTTACAGGTAACTATGGCAAAAACTTTAGCTGTGTCTGATTTACCTGTACATAGTGACAAAGTTGTTATCGAAAATGAGTTGAAATCAATTACATTTCAGCAAAACTTAAAGATGCTACGATCTGATCTGGAACTCCCTGTAAAAGGAAATAAAGGCACGTTGTTAACCTGGAAATCGGATAGACCGGAATTTTTGAGTGATGCAGGGAAAGTCCTGAAATTTCCTGCAAAGGGGAAGGGAAGTTTGATTACTCATTTAACCGTAAAGGGCGGTCGTGGTAAAAATTCAACTTTCAGAAAGATAGAAGTACGCATTCCCGAAGATGAAGGCTATTCAGCTTATTTGTTCGTATATTTTACCGGAAATTCAGGGGATCAGGAGTCAATACGTTTTGCATTGAGTAACGATGGATATACCTATCATGCTTTGAACAATAACCTGCCGATATTGAGTTCTGATACTATCAGTGTTAAAAAAGCAGTTCGTGACCCTCATATTCTAAGAGGGGCAGATGGTAATACTTTTTATATGGTATGTACCGATATGAAATCGGACAATGGATGGAGCAGTAACAATGGTATGGTATTACTGAAATCGACAGACCTGGTCAACTGGAAGTCGAGTCGGGTTAATATTGGTACCTCATTTCCTGAATTCAGTACAGTCAACCGGGTATGGGCCCCACAGACCATTTATGATAGCAAGGCCGGCAAATATATGATCTATTGGTCTATGCGTTCAGACTCCAATCCGGATGTAATTTATTATGCGTATGCAAATAAAGAATTTACCGCACTAATTTCAACTCCTAAAGTACTTTTTAAAAATCCAAATGGGAATTCCTGTATTGATGGCGATATCACCTACAAAGATGGGCTATACAACCTGTTTTTTAAGACAGAAGCCAACGGAAACGGAATTAAAAAAGCTGTTTCGCCTAATGTTAACGGCCCTTACGAATTGCACGATAAAAGCCTGGAGCAGACAACTAAAGCTGTAGAAGGTGCATGTGTGTTTAAGCTGATCAATTCGGACACCTATATCCTGATGTATGATGTTTACAGCAACGGCGCGTATGAATTTACGAAAAGTACAGACCTGACCAATTTTAGTGTAGTCAATAACATATCCATGGATTTTAGCCCCCGTCACGGGACTGTTATTCCAATTACAAATAAAGAAGCATCCGTTTTAGCTCAAAAATGGGTATTTCCGAAAGATATGATCATTCATTCGGCAAAGGCTGAAAAGGTCCTTAAAAATAATATTATTATAGATTCATCCGGTAAAAAGATCTTCCTTCCTGTGAAAAACGGAACGGATCTGACTTCATTTGATCCACAACTCACTACTATGCCTGGAGTAATAATAACACCTAATGGTCCGCAAAACTTCACGAAAGGACCGGTAAATTACACCCTTTCCAATAAAAAATACAGTGCGCAATTTTCCGTTACTTCGCAACTCAATAAAAATCCGGTGCTGGATGGATATTATGCTGATCCTGAAATATTATATGCAAAAAAGACAGGGCGTTTTTACCTGTATCCAACCAGTGATGGCTTTGCGGGATGGTCGGGAAATTACTTCAAGGCATTTTCATCAGATAATATGGTCGATTGGCACGATGAAGGCGTCATACTGAATTTGGCAGGTAATGATGTATCCTGGGCTAAAGCCAATGCCTGGGCCCCTTGTATTATTGAGAAGAAGATCAACGGAGAATACCGTTACTTTTATTATTTTACAGCCGGTAAGAAAGTCGGTGTGGCTGTTGCAAGCGATCCAACCGGTCCGTTTGTCGATTCAGGTAAGCCGTTGATTGATAAAAAACCTGAAGGAGTTAAATGGGGCCAGGAGATTGATCCTGATGTGTTTGAAGATCCAACCACCGGTAAGTGTTACCTGTATTGGGGAAACGGGTATATGGCGGCTGTAGAGCTCAATGAGGACATGGTGTCCATCAAAAAGGAAACCATGAAAGTAATCACCCCAAAAGCCGATTTCAGGGAAGGCACCTATGTCATTTACCGTGATGGAATGTATTATTTCCTATGGTCGGAAGAAGATACCGGCAGCCCTGATTATAAAGTCTGTTATGGCACATCCAACAGCCCAATGGGTCCTATTACTATTCCGTCGAAAAACATTGTCATAGCCAGGGATAATTCGAAAGCTATTTATGGAACCGGTCATAATTCTGTCGTTCAAATTCCGGGGAAAGATGAGTGGTACATTGTATATCATCGTTTTACACGTCCAAAAGGAATTGAAATAAAAACACCGGGTTACTTCCGTGAAGTATGTATTGATAAAATGGAATTCAATGCTGATGGAAGCATTAAAAAAGTTCAGCCTACCATCGAAGGAATTGCACCTGTTTCTGTTGGAAAGGATGGTTTTAAAAGCACAGCACAACAATAATTTAATAATTTCCTGCATTTTAAATATGTGCAAGAACTGATATAAACTGAAAAATGATAAGCCTGACTGATAGAATGATTTTTTTATTCAAACCGAAAAAAGCCTTTCGGGAATTGACATTCATGATTTTTTTGATTCCTTTTATCCTGTCTGGCAGTAGTTGTCTTGCTCAAAAAAAGGTTAAAACAATTCTTCAAAATGGCAAGCCTATAAGCACAGATCTTTTTGGAGTTTTTTTTGAAGATATTAATTATTCCGCCGATGGAGGACTTTATGCAGAATTAATTCAAAACAGGTCCTTTGAATATTCACCATCTGACAAAAATGGTTGGAATCCATTTACTTCCTGGGAATTAGTTAAAGATGGATATGGCATAGGTACCGTTTCCGTCGAAACTTCATTGCCGGTACATGCTCAGAATCCTCATTATGTAACTCTATCGGTTGAAAAAGGGGGAGAGGGTGTCGGACTAAGAAACAGTGGGTATGATGGAATTTCAATTAAAGCCGGCGGCAACTATAACTTCTCAGTTTTTGCCCGCCAGGTAAGGGGGAATTCAGCTCCACTGGAAATAAAACTGGTTAGTAAAAAAGGAATAGTTTACAGCCGGGCTTTTATCCCTGAGTTGTCCGGTGAGTGGAAAAAATATACGGGCACCCTGACATCCGATTCAACAGATGCCGAAGCCTTGCTTATGGTAGTATCGAAAAGCCAGGGAGTTTTTAATCTGGATATGATTTCCCTCTTTCCTTCCAACACTTTCCACAATAGAGCGAATGGTCTCAGGTCAGACCTGGCAGAGGCTATAGCCAATCTGAAGCCTAAATTTATGCGGTTTCCCGGAGGTTGCCTTGTTCATGGCGATGGACTGACTAATTTATATCAATGGAAAAATACTATTGGCCCTATAGAGTCGAGAGTGGTACAACCAAATATATGGGGCTATCAACAATCTGTAGGGTTAGGCTATTTTGAGTATTTTCAGTTTTGTGAGGATATTGGCGCCAAACCGTTGCCGGTTGTTGCAGCCGGTGTCAGTTGCCAGAATTCAGGCGGTAGCTGGCGTATTGGGGGAACCGGGCAGCGTGCAATTCCACTTGAAGATATGAATCGATACACCCAGGATGTACTCGATCTGATTGAATATGCCAACGGTCCTGTCACTTCAACTTGGGGAGCCAAACGTGCTGAAAGCGGTCACCCTGAATCCTTTCATCTCGAATATATTGGAATTGGAAATGAAGATAAGCAAACTCCTGAGTTCAGGGAAAGGTTTAGTCTTATTTATGAGGCTGTAAAAAAGAAATATCCGAAGATGAAAGTCATCGGAACAGTTGGTCCTTCACCTGATGGTAAAGACTTTGAACTGGGTTGGAAATTTGCCGGTGAGTTGAATGTTCCACTTGTAGATGAGCATTATTACATGAATCCCGGGTGGTTTATCAATAATCAGAACAGATACGATTTATATAAGCGTACCGAATCAAAAGTTTACATCGGCGAATATGCCTCCAAGGGAAATAGATGGATAAATGCAATTTCAGAAGCCGCCTTTATGACCTCTGTCGAGCGAAATGGTGATGTGGTTGGATTGGCCTCTTATGCTCCTTTGTTGGCAAAGGAAGGTCATACACAATGGAACCCCGATCTGATCTATTTTAATAACACAGGTATAAATCTGACCCTCAATTATTATGTTCAACAGTTGTTTTCTGTAAATCAAGGAGATACATACTATGATAAGATTGTTACTTTCCAACAATCAACAAATCCGACTTGTTTAAATGATTTTACCCAGGCAGCTTCGTGTGTCAAAGATAGTAAAACCGGAGATGTTATTGTAAAACTGGTTAATGCCGGAAATGAAAAAAAAACAATGGATATTGATCTTTCTTCTTTTGGTATAATTAAACAGAATGCTTTATGCTACCTTTTGACTGGTAAAAGTGATGCCCTGAATAGTTTTACTAACCCTCAAAATATTAAACCTGTAAAAACAAGTTTAAAAGTAAGTAAGATGTTTACCTATGAGACATTACCGCTGTCACTTACAATTATCAGAATAAAAGCCGGCAGGTAAATCATTTTAGTTCTTCTTAGATCAACCATAACAGCATTCAGATCCTTTTTATTTAAAGTTAAAGATACACTACTGGCTTATAATTCATACTATTTGAACTGATTCTCTACTTATGTAATTCATCGAATCATTATCTTTGTTGCAATATAATTCTGGAATTATTTTCAACCCGACTATTTCATTGATTTGGGTTGAAAACAGAACCTGCAGTTTAATAATAACTGAATATATATCATTTCCTAATCTATTATCTACATGTACATAAAATCACCTTTGTCATTCCTGCTTTTCTTCCTTTTTCTGATCTGTCCTTTGCAAGCACAGACTAAACTATCCATTGATGTTAATAAAAAGGGGGTTAAAGTCAGTCCAACACAGTCGGGCCTCTTTTTCGAAGATATAAATCATGCTGCCGATGGCGGGTTATATGCAGAATTAATAAGAAACCGGTCTTTCGAAGATGCAACAACACTGGATACCTGGACTGTAACCAAACAAACAGGTGCCACAGCCACTGCCACTATTGAAACCCTGAATTTATTGAATGCCTATCAGTCCCAGGCTTTAAAATTAAAAGTGGATAATGCCACTTCTTCAGCAAGGGCAGGTATATCTAATCCGGGTTTTTGGGGTATTAATGTAGTCAACGGACAGCAATATAAATTGACTTTTTTTGCAAAATGTGATACCGCTTTTACCGGTTCTCTGGTTGCATCACTTGAAAGCACCTCCGGAGTTAAATATGCCCAGGCAACTGTAACCGGTTTAGGACAAGGATGGCAAAAATTCAGTTGCATCCTCACTGCATCCGGCAACAATACAAATGCTGTTTTTGTTCTATCCACAAACTCCAAAGGGACACTTTGGTTTGATGTTGTTTCCCTGTTCCCGCCGACTTTCAATAATCGTGAAAATGGATTACGACCTGATCTGGCACAAATGCTGGTAGACTTAAAGCCTGCATTCCTGCGCTTTCCCGGAGGTTGTTTTATTGAAGGAGATTATCTGGCCAATCGTTTCCAATGGAAAAAAACAATAGGGAATATTGAAAATCGTCCGGGACATTCCAATCTATGGGGGTATCGTACATCCGATGGCATGGGATTTCATGAATTTCTGCAATTAGCTGAAGATTTAAATGCAGCACCTTTGTTTGTGGCTAATGTTGGTCTTGCCCATAATGATAATCAGGCATACAATGCTTTAGGTGACTATGTTCAGGACGCCCTGGATGCCCTTGAATATGCAAACGGTGCAGTTACGACTCCTTACGGAGCAATGCGTTCGGCAAACGGACATCCCGAACCCTTTAATATTAAATATGTTGAAATTGGTAATGAAAATTATTCCGGAGATAATTACGGCAACAGGTATCTTCTATTCTACAATGCCATAAAAGCTAAATATCCATCTGTAAAGTGTATAGGAAATGTTGCTGCCTGGGGAACTGACAGTCCAACCTGGACATTCACCAGCCCGGTTGATTTTGTTGATGAACATTATTATCGCAGCCCTCAGTGGTTTATTGACCAGTATAAAAAATATGATACCTACAGCCGGAATGGTCCTAAAATCTATGCCGGAGAATATGCAGTCACTTCGGGATGTGGTAATGGAAATTTAATTGCAGGATTGGGAGAAGCTGTATACATGGCCGGAATGGAGAAAAATACCGATATGGTTCCTATGAATTCATATGCACCTATTTTTGTCAATGTAAATGACAGAAAGTGGAACCCGGATATGATTAATTATAATTCATCAACTGCATATGGTACCCCTTCGTTTTATGTCCAGAAGATGTTTACGAATAATACAGGATCCATCACTTTACCTGTAAAAGATACACTGAATACCATCATAAGTCCGGTCACAGGGTCAATCGGACTGGGAAGCTGGTCTACCAAGGTAGATTATTCAGCCGTTACAGTAAAAAGTGCTTCAAATACAATCCTTTTCTCCGATCAGTTTGCTAACGCCGCAAACTGGACACCTACCAGCGGATCGTGGTCGGCTACAGGCGGGGTTTATTCGCAATCAGCAACAACAACAGATTGCCGTTCAATTGGAGCAGCCATCACTGATACTACGTATACCTATTCAGTTAAAGCCCGGAAAACAAGTGGGAGTGAAGGATTCTTAATCATTTTTGGTTATAAGGATACTGATAACTTTTATTGGTGGAACATTGGCGGATGGGCAAATACAAAACATGCCATCGAACAGAATCAGGGTGGATCGAAAACAGTACTGACAGAAACAGCCGGAAGTGTAAACAACAACCAATGGTATGACATACGAATAGAAGTAACGAAGACAAAGCTTAAGTTTTATCTGGATAATGTATTGATTCACTCCCTTGATAATAATTCGAAGCAATTGCTGTATACTACAGCGACCCTGGATGAAAGCAATCATCAACTCTACCTGAAAGTGATCAATCCGGCGACAAGCGATGTAATAACCAACTTGAATCTGACAGGAGTTTCGAATGAACCGTTAACCGGTAAAGTAACTGTATTGACTTCTGCAAATCCGTTAAATGAAAACTCACTGAATGATAAAACAAGTATTGTTCCTGTAGAAACAGTTATCAGCTATCCTACGAATTCATTTAACTATACTTTCAAAGCAAATTCTTTTACCATTCTGCAATTAAATATCTCATCCACAAATGAGATTCAAAATGTAAAAAAAAAAGAGAATGAAATAAGCTTTTATCCAAATCCGGCGCATGATTTAATTCAATTAATAGGTCAGGGTGAAGGAATTATTTCGGTAAAAATATGTTCATTGATAGGACAAACAGTAATGTGCCAAGAGATTTTTAATGGCACATCAATGGACTTGTCAAAACTTGAAAAAGGTATTTATATCCTGGAAACTAAACAGGGAAACCAATTTATTTCCTCAAAATTAATGAAAGAGTAGACTTTCAAGTAATTAATAATGAACAATTAATAATTGCCAAGATGTTGGAATATAGGCTATTGTAAATTAATAAATAGATCATTAAATACCTACAATAACTTATTTCAATTTCAAAATCAGTAAATTTTAAAAATATCAAACAATTATAATTCAAAATGAAAAACTTATATCTAAAGGAATTTAAATTATCGTATAAATTAAGTAGTATGATTTTTAAATTTCTGATTCTTTTATGCGTTGGTTTAAACTCCACTAATTCATTTGCTACAGATACAACGTTGAAAATCCAGTATGCCTCGAATAACAACATAGTGACTAATTTAATTCCTGACGAAACAGGAAATGGTTATGATGCAACCTTACAAAACGGTGCGATTCTTAAGAAATTAGGACGATTCAATGTGATTGATTTGGGTTCTCAGAATGGATATCTCGATATGGGATCAAAAACAGGCACAGTAATTCAATCGTTAAGTAATTTTACGATTGCTCTGAATGTTTATGTCGATCCGACAGTTGTATTGACGAATGCAGGAAATTTTATATGGACATTTGCCAATTCATCCAATATGGGTTCAACCTCCAATGGAAATATGTTTTTTACAGCATTGAATACCCGGTATGCAATTTCAAAAACAAATTATAATGCAGAATCATCCGTGTCACGGGGATCTGCCTTAAGCAAAGGGGAGTGGAAAAATATCACCTATACACAAGAAGGAACTACCGGGACAATCTATATTGATGGGGTAAATGTGAAATCAAAAACTGTTACTCTTATGCCTTCAGCATTAGGTGCAACTACTAATAATTATATCGGAAGATCCTGTTACACGGGGGATGCTTATTTGACGAATTCACTTATTAATGATTTCCGTGTATATAACAGGGCTCTTCCGGCAACTGAAGTTGCAATCCTTGCTTTACAAAGAACAGGATTGGATAGTGCCATGATCATTCAGCAGGTTGCTGACGCCAGCAATCAGTTGATGTTGCCCGGATTAAATGCCGTTATTTCAAATATTTCACTCCCTACTGATGGTGGGAATTCGGTTGTTGTCTCCTGGAATTCATCGAATGCCGGTTATATAACCAATTCTGGCATTGTAACACGTCCGGTATCGGGAGCCGATACGGCTGTTGTCCAATTAACTGCAACGTTATCAAAAAACGGAATAGAAACCACCAAATCATTTACGGCAAAAGTAGTACCCTCTCTGTCAGACCGGATAAGTGCTCTACAGGATTCATTAAATTTATCCATCAGTGGAAATCTGAATCTTCTCAGGTCGAATCTCTCACTCTCCACAAAAGGTATTGAAGGGTCTGTCATTACCTGGAGTTCCGATAAACCAACGATTTTATCCCCGGCCGGGTTAATTGTAAACCGTCCTGCTAAGGGAACAGGAAATGTAAAAGTCACCCTGACAGCAACCCTTATAAAAGGGTCAGTGACCATTACGAAAATATTTACAATCAATGTAGCTGAAGATGAAGGGTTCTCAGCCTATCTTTTTGCCTATTTTACCGGAAATACAGGTAATCAGGAAGCTATCCGTTTTGCACTGAGTGATGATGGGTTTATTTATAATGCACTAAATGGGGATAATCCGGTGTTAAATTCGGCTACGATTAGTTCTACCGGAGGAGTACGCGACCCACATATATTAAGGGGGCAAAATAACGATTATTTTATGGTGGCAACCGATATGGTTTCAGCCCAGGGATGGAGCTCAAACCGCGCCATGGTATTGTTGAAGTCAACGAACATGATCGACTGGCAATCGAGTGTTGTGAATATCCCGAATACTTATCCTGAATATAGTGCAGCTGATGAAGTATGGGCGCCACAAACTATTTATGATCCCCTGGTTGGTAAGTACATGGTTTATTTTGCCATGAGGCTTGGTGGATCAGACTTTGCAAAAATTTATTATGCCTATGCCAACAGCACCTTTACTGCGTTAGAGTCTTCCCCAAAGCTTTTATTTAATAATAATGGCTTATCGACCATTGATGCGGATATTGTATTAAAAGATGGCATCTATAACCTATTTTTTAAAACCGAAGGGAACGGAAACGGTATTAAAAGAGCTTATTCACCCTTCCTGACAGGAGGCTATGTCTTGTACGATAAATATTTACAATCCACATCAAATGCTGTTGAAGGTAGTTGTACATTTAGAATTTATAATTCTGACAACTGGATTCTGATGTATGATATGTATACCAGCGGAGCTTATCAATTTACAACCAGTACCGATTTGATTAATTTTTCAGTAGTACCTAATCCTGTATCTTTTGATTTTACTCCCCGGCATGGTACAGTGATGCCTATTACTGCAGCCGAAAAACAAGCTTTGATAAATAAATGGAATCCAACTATGGATGTAAGTAAAGTGCCAGGATCAAAAGTGATCTCAATTTACCCTAATCCCGTAAAAGGTATTTTGTATTATTCCTGCATAACAAATGAGCAAACATTAAAATTATCGGTTATGGATTTAAATGGTAACGTAATAA
>Ga0302215_10000855_pt1 | contig 22203 bp, 17 predicted proteins | sample II_Fen_N3_1_FD_194580 | JGI IMG/M metagenome (GOLD analysis project Ga0302215, IMG submission 194580) | Peat permafrost microbial communities from Stordalen Mire near Abisko, Sweden - II_Fen_N3_1 | ecosystem: Environmental > Terrestrial > Soil > Wetlands > Permafrost | place: Sweden: Abisko... | reverse complement strand
TCACGTTACCGTGCGATTATCAAAGAATTGGGTATCAGAAAGTAATTCTGGCTTTCAAGACTTTAAAAAAGGCGTTTCAAAAGCTATTTTGAAATGCCTTTTTTTAATTATCAACCTCAACTTCGTTTCTCAACGGAATTTTGTAAAAAAGGTTTAGGGGTTGAATATCAATCTACAAATTTAGTTCCCCTTTAGGGCTTGGGTTATATGAGATTAATCTATAATATCGGCATCTATTTTTATAAACTGGCTATTTTTATTGCTTCATTTTTCAATAAAAAAGCCCGATTACTTCACAAAGGGCAGCAGGAAGCTCTGACGCTTTTGAAAGAAAAAGTAGATCCTAATGCCCATTATGTATGGTTTCATGCTGCTTCGTTAGGTGAGTTTGAGCAAGGGCGACCGGTTATTGAACGTCTGAAAGCTGAAAACCCTGAAACTAAAATTTTGCTCACGTTTTTTTCTCCTTCGGGCTACGAAATTAGGAAAAATTATAGCGGTGCCGATATTGTTTCGTATTTGCCTTTAGATACTTACTCTGCTGCCCGAAACTTTGTAAAGTTGGTTAAGCCGTCGAAAGCTATTTTTGTGAAATACGAATTCTGGCCAAACTATTTGCTTGCCTTACAACAAGCCGATGTTCCGGTTTATTCTATTTCGGCTATTTTTCGTGAATCGCAGGTGTTTTTTAAAGTGTATGGCGGTTGGTATCGTAGCCTGTTGAGGGTGTTCAGCCATATTTTTGTACAGGATAAAGTTTCGCTGGATCTGCTCAAAAAATATGACATCACAAATGCTTCGGTTTGTGGCGATACACGTTTCGATAGAGTTTATGACTTGTACTTGCAAGCAAAACAATTGCCACTTATTGAGGAGTTTGTGAAAGGTGGACAGCAAGTAATTGTTGCCGGAAGTACCTGGTCCAAAGATGAGGAGTTGCTTGTTCAATACCTGAAATTGCATCCCGACCTGAAACTTATTTTGGTTCCACACGAAGTTCATCAATCGCATATTTTGGAAATTTCAAAGTTATTGGATGGAAAATTCGTCCGTTATTCAGAAGCTAATCAGACAAATCTGGCTCAAACTAATTGTCTGGTGGTGGACATAATTGGCATTCTTTCCTCTATTTATCGATACGCCAATGTGGCTTATATCGGAGGTGGATTTGGAGTTGGCATTCATAATACACTAGAAGCTGCTGTTTGGCATGTTCCGGTGGTTTTTGGCCCAAATTACCAGCGTTTCCGTGAAGCACGCGAGCTGATTTCGGTTGGTGGAGCTTTTGCTATTTCCAATTACACGTTGCTGGAAACACAGTTGAACCGACTGTTGAAAGACGAACAAGCTGGAAAAATGGCCGGTGAGTATGTGAAAAATAATACCGGTGCAACTCAATTAATATTAAATAAATTAGCACAATAGCATATCAATATATTCTTTTAAATTATTATGCAAAAACCCTCTATTCCAAAAGGAACCCGCGATTTTACGCCACAGGAAATGGCGAATCGAAATTATATATTCAACACTATAAAAGACGTTTTTCGTCTGTATGGTTTTCAGCAGATTGAAACGCCAGCTATGGAAAACCTATCGACTTTGATGGGTAAATATGGTGAAGAAGGCGATAAGCTGCTGTTCAAAATACTTAACTCCGGCGATTTTATTTCAGGTGCTACCGATGATGAATTGTTGGGTAGAAACAGCGCGAAGCTTACCAGTAAATTTTCGGAGAAAGGGTTGCGTTATGATTTGACAGTGCCTTTTGCTCGTTTTGTGGTTCAAAACCGCGACAAGATTTCGTTTCCATTTAAACGCTATCAAATTCAACCCGTTTGGCGTGCCGATCGTCCGCAAAAGGGGCGCTATCGCGAGTTTTATCAATGCGATGTGGATGTAGTAGGTAGCGATTCGCTGTTGAATGAACTGGAACTTATTCAGATTGTAGACGAAGTGTATCGTTGGCTGAAGATTAATGTGGTTGTGAAGATAAATAACCGCAAAATTCTTTCGGGTATTGCTGAAATTATTGGCGAAGCCGAAAAAATTACTGATATCACTGTGGCCATTGATAAAATGGACAAAATAGGATTGGAGAAAGTCAACGAGGAGATTGCTTCTAAAGGAATTTCGCAAGAAGCCATTGCTAAGCTACAACCAATTTTGAAGTTGAGCGGAACCAATGCTCAGAAACTGGTTGAGCTAAAAACTGTGTTGGCAAGTTCTGAAGTCGGGTTGAAAGGAGTTTCGGAGCTTGAAACCATTTTTGGATTGTGTGAAGCTATGAACGTTCAAACTCAGATTGATCTGGACCTGACTCTGGCGCGCGGATTGAATTATTATACCGGAGCTATTTTTGAAGTGAAGGCATTGGACGTGGAAATGGGTAGCATTACCGGAGGTGGACGCTACGATAACCTGACCGGTGTTTTTGGTATGGAAGGTGTGTCGGGTGTGGGTATTTCGTTTGGTGCCGATCGTATTTACGATGTGCTGAATCAATTGGAACTATATCCTGAAACTTCGTTGGAAAACACTCAAATTTTGTTTGTAAGCTTTGGCGAAAAGGAATTAATGTATTGTTTGCCCTGGTTAAGTGCGCTACGTGCAATAGGCGTAAATACCGAAATTTACCCAGAACCAGCCAAAATGAAAAAGCAAATGAGTTATGCCGATAATAAACGGATTCCATTTGTGGCGATTGTTGGCGAAACCGAAATGAATAGCAGAAAAGTGATGCTTAAAAACATGAAAACCGGTGACCAGAACTTGTTGAGTCTGGAAGAGCTGATTGAGCAATTTAAATAAGAATGTAGATATTTAACAGAAAAGCCGGAAGTAATCACTTCCGGCTTTTCTGTTATTGTTCAGTGCTTTATTTTTTGTTATCAAGCACTTCGTTAATCTGAGCAACTAAGTCCAGTAAATGTGCTTTAGTTACGCCTGAACTTGCTGCAAGTGATCGGGTAATATCCGCTTTGAGTGAAAGCAAATGAATGCGGGCAATTCCACTGGCATCAGAAGTGTTTCTAACAATACCGGTTGCGGTAGTTGAGCTAACCATGCCAGCAAGTGCATCAACATACGCTTTTTGCAAATTGCGTCTGTAAATGTCAATCGGTTTAGAAGCGGCTAATTCAGACCAAATACTTTTCTTCAAATCGTCCAACATTTGAAATGGGGTATAGGCTTGCGTACCATTATAAGCTTCGTTTTGAATCATTTTGTCAAAATTATTTTTGCTTATCAGTCTGGCTAAAACTCCTTTTTGTGGATAGCCAATCATTGTGACCGGATCAACTCCTGCTTTCTGAATCAGGTCTTTGTTAATCAGCCAAGTTGGTGTTGTGAATAGTTGCTGAGTCAAAAATGCCATTGCTTCTTTTTGAGTTGCTGTTGGCACGTATTCATAAACTGGGCCTGCTTGTTCTACTTTTTTAGGAGTAGTGTAAATTCCACCAATGTTTCTGGATACATGAACTGCGTAACGTGTGAACTGAGTGACAATTTCAGAGTACATTTCTTTTGTATACGTGTAATCTTTATCCGGTTCTTTGGTCCACTCCATTAGGTTTGGCAATATACGTTGAAGGTTTTTAATACCATAGGTGTTAGCTTTCATGGCATTATCGCCCAAATCTTCGCTTTGATTACGTGGGTCATTTCCATCTGTCTCTGTTCCGAAAGTATAACGTTTGTCTGAAGTTAATTTCTCGATGATCCATTTATTCGACATAGGTACTTCATCCTGAGCTGTTTTGTATTGTGGCATCCATTTATAACCCCACTCAATAGCCCAATCATCGTAAACTCCAATTCTAGGGAATATCCCTGCACTTTTAATATTATCTTCTGGTTGAGCCACGTAGTTAAAACGGGCATAATCCATAATAGAAGGTGTATGACCGTTGGCTTCTACCCATGCTTTATCGCGTAATTTTTCAACAGGGATAGTGCATGACGAACCAAAGTTATGACGTAAACCAAGCGTATGACCAACTTCGTGTGACGATACAAAGCGAATCAGTTGACCCATCAATTCGTCGCTGTAAGTAACTCTGCGGGCAGCCGTGTCTATTGCAGCAGTTTGTATAAAATACCAGTTGTGGAGCAGTTCCATTACATTGTGATACCAGTTTATATGGGTTTCAATAATTTCACCACTACGCGGGTCATGAACGTGAGGACCACTGGCGTTGGCAATGTCAGAAGGTTTATAAACAATGGCCGAGTGGCGCGCATCGTCAATGCTCCAAGTGGAGTCTTTCGGCGCTTCAAGTGCATAAATAGCGTTTTTGAATCCGGCTTTTTCAAATGCTTTTTGCCAGTCGTTTACACCCATAATCAGATAAGGTACCCATTTTTTCGGTGTTGCAGGGTCTATGTAAAATACAATCGGTTTTTTAGGTTCAACTAATTCTCCTTTTTTGTATTTCTCAATATCTTCGTCTTTAGGTTCCAATCGCCAGCGGGTTATCAACGAAACGCGCTCAACTCCTTGTGGGTTTTTATCGAAATCGGTATAGCTTGTGGTAAAATAGCCAACACGCGGATCGAAATAGCGTGCTTTCATAGGAATTTTAGGCAAGAGCACAATGGAGCTGTTCAGCTCGTAAGTGAGTGGGTCGCTGTTAAGGTCTAAAGGTGATTGTGGTTTTGGAGAATAGGTCTTTACCGCACGAATTTCCAGATTAAGCGGATAAGCTTTGATGGTATCGATATAGCTGCGATCGGAAAAGAGACTTCCCAACGACAACATTTTCTTTACCCAGTCATCAAAAAATAGCACCGAATTGTCGCTATTGACAAAATCTGTTACTTCAATTACTGAGTTTTGTTTTTTCGAAACGGTGTCCTTTTTATAAGCCTTTACCTCAAACGAAGCCAAGATGGGTTGTAGGTTCGAGTTTTGAACCGAGAAATACATGCCAAGGGTATCTTGTGAGCGTTCGGAGTATGAAATTGACTTTAAAAAGATTTTATCGGAAGGTGCTTTTTCAAAACGGATTACGTTTTCGCCAATTTGATCGCCTGCATAGCCAAGGAAGCCTTTGCGACTTTGAGCAGCTGATTTTGAAATACGGTTTACAACCAGCAAATCGCGACCCAATAAGGAATCTGGAATCTCGAAATAAAACTTGTTGTCAAGTTTATGAACAGAGAAAAATCCAACAGTAGTTTTCGCCTTTTTTGTGATAACCTGCGCGTAAGGTTTTGGCGCTTTACCCGAATCATAAGGTTTGTCGGTCTTATCGGTAGTTGCTTCTTTTTTTACAGGTTTCTTTTTTTTGAAGAAAAGAAATCCGTCTTGTGCATCTACGCTCAAATTAATGCATAGAGCAATGGCAAGAAATAGACTGGTTTTTCTCATGTTTAACTGGACTTTTGTATGTAATAATGGATAAATATCTAAAAAGTCACAAATTAACATGTTTTTTTTAGAAAAACAATGCGTTTATGGAATAATTTTTAATAAAATGTTAGAGTCCATTTATTGACCAAAGCTGAATCTGATTGTTTGGGTGCTTAATACTTTATGCCAGAAACTCAGCTGCTTTAGAAAACACACTATTAAATGCCCGGTTCAACTCAGTTTTGTTAATCCCGGTATCCAGTGGAAATGGATTTTCATGGGTGTACGGACATGAAAAATCATTTAGACTAATTTGGTTTTCTGCACAATTATTTCCTAATGCCTCCACCACTCCCTGATATGGAATAACTGTGTCATGAAGTAGTGAAATCCCGCTAATCCGATTCCCCAGTCCTTGAAAAAATGACTCACGGGCTTCTTTGTTTCGTTCCGGTGAAATCATGCTGAAAAATGACTCAAAACCTTTGTCGATAAGCAGTTTTACTTTTTCATCAACGGCAAAATCTTTTGTGTAATAATCCAGCAGCCGTTTAAATGCGTACCTATCCATAATGCTGCGCGACTCTCCAAACATGGAACTGAAAATACCTCCTCCGCAGAACATAAATAGTTTAGAGTTAGAAAAAAGCCCTGCAGTATTTGTCATAAGTGTAATTTGCGACAGAAAAGCTCCAATTGAATAGGCGAAAATATCAATGTGGGCATCTTCTTTAAATAATGGATGTTGACCTTGTTTTATACTCATGGTTAGTTCTGATATATCGCTCAGGCTTTGTCTACCGGAACTATAAAATCGGATAGGGTTCTCGGTAATTCGCTCACTGAAAGCCACGTTTGCAAAGCTAAGTGTGCGGTCGGCTCCAAAGAGTTTACGTCTGGTATCGAGAATTGGTTTTAGAACTCTGGGGTTTGTCCAATTTATGGGTGACCGGTTCATGTGAAATGCAATAGGGAATAGAATTACCGGTTTTCTAGTGCTAGAGCATAGGTATTCAGCCCAACACAGGTATTTATTCCAACTGCGCTCGTTGAGTCCATGCATCAGTAAAATTGCATTATCCGTTCTAGTCATTCCCGAAGGGACAAAAACAGGATATTCGAAGAACAGGTTCTCGATAATTTGTGAGTCTGCCGGTTGAACAATCTTTTTTTCTTCAACAATAGTAAATGTGTTACTCTTGAATTTGAAAAATTGAATGTCAATGTTGGTTTCTTTGATGTGCGTGTTTGCTCCCAATTGAAATTGGGCGGTCAGTTCGCGTTGTCGTTGTTCGTAATTCATTTTTGTTAGGCTAAATTTCGTAACAAAAGAAGTCTATTTTAAATAGTATTCCAATTAAGTGGGGAATACGATGCCTGTATGGTGAGTTTCGGCTGTATCCGGGGTGTATTTCGAAATATAGGGGTGAAAGAAGAAGGAGCGGGGATGGAGTAATTTGCTTGTTTGGCTAGAATACTTTACTTTTGTGCGTGATTTTTTCTTTGCAATAAGTATAACAATGAACTCAAAGATTCCGGGGTATATGTACGAGAAAAGCAATATCATTCGGTTGATATTGTTTACGGCTGCATTTGCTTTATTATTTATTAATATATTTAAACCTTTTGGTTCGCGAGATTGGTACAAAATATCTGACTTAAAGTTTTTTATCTTTGCCAGTTTAATCGTATTGGTTGGTATGTTGGTGGTAGTTATCAGTCGTATGATAATGCTACGCTTTGTTAGGAAGAATACAATTAGTTATTTGCAATATGGCATTTGGGTATTGATTGAGATCTTATCCATGTCCATGTTCTACGCGCTGTTTACTAAATTCATTCCCAAGGAGAATGTGAACCGTGACTTTTTGCAGATTTTCTCAGACTCAACACTCCACGCTTCGCTGATATTGCTGTTGCCTTACGCTATTATGTGGCTGTATTTTTCGTGGAACGAGAAAAACTCAATTTTAGAAAAGCTTAAACTGGAAGAAAAGGTTGCTGAGGTTCCCAAACGAAATCTGATTGCGTTTTTGGATGAAAAAGGAGAATTTAAAATCTCCATTGTGCTTGAAAACCTTCTGTACGTGGATTCGGCCGATAATTACGCTACTATTCACTACCTCAATAAATCCAAGCTTTCGCACTTCCTTATTAGAAATTCATTGAAATGGATGGAGGAAAATCTGACAAAAGAATCGCCTCTCGTTCGTTGTCACCGTTCATATATAGTAAATCTGGATAAAGTGAAAGTACTCCGAAAAACCAAGGATGGTATCTTTTTGGAGCTTGATGCGCTAAATACACCTGATATTCCGGTGTCAAAAACCTACTATGAACGCGTAATGACCAAGTTCTCGCAGTATTCAGTCTGAAACTGTATGCGGTTGATATTCGGAGTCAAAAATATGTCTACATAATTATCAACAAGCCAATAAATATGGATTTAGTCAATCTTTTTGAAAGCAAGCCTTATAAAATAGGAATAGCACTTAGTGGTGGCGGAATTAAAGGTTTATGCCATGCAGGAGTGTTAAAAGCGTTGGAAGAACAGGGAATAAGACCCGATATTCTTTCCGGTGTTAGTTCGGGTGCAGTGGTTGGTGCATTGTATGCCGACGGCTATAGTCCTGACGAAATTGCTAAATTATTTGAAGATATAAGTTTCCGGCGGATGACTAAACTTCAGATTCCTGATGGGGGATTCTTCAAAATTGATACGTTTCAGCGTTTTATGTCTAAAAACTTACGTGCCAAGACTTTTGAAGATCTGAAAATCCCACTTCGTGTAGTTGCAACCAATTTAGACAAGGGTTGCAGCGTTGTGTTTTCATCAGGAAAACTTCTTGAGCCAGTTATTGCTTCGTGCAGTGTACCCGTTTTATTTAGCCCTAAAATCATTGATGGTGTACGATATGTAGATGGTGGCGTGTTTAAAAATTTCCCTGTTTCTACTATCCGAAATCAATGCGAAAAAGTGATTGGAATTAATGCCAGTCCAATGGTGGCCGATGACTATAAACCAACCATTATGAATGTAGCTGCCCGTTCCTATCATTTTATGTTTAAGGCAAATATCATACATGATAAGGAACTTTGTGATCTGTTGATTGAACCCATTGATATGGGTAATTATGAAACATTTGGTGTCGATAAAGGACGTGAAATCTTTGAGTTGGGCTATCGCACCACAAAACAATTGCTCATAAACAAATTGGACTCAAGCGTTGTTCTATAGTCCGCATGCATTTTACAATAAATACAAAAATGTTTATGTTTAATCTTTTTTTGATTACTTTTGTACCCTGTATTAACTAACAATAAACAAATACCTTATGTCTCCAGTATCAGATCGTTTGGCAGCACTTTCTCCTTCGGAAACGCTTGCCATGTCTCAAAAAAGCAACGAGTTAAAAGCTCAGGGCTTTGATGTAATTAACCTCAGTGTTGGTGAACCTGACTTTAATACGCCTGACCACGTTAAAGAAGCTGCCAAGAAAGCTGTGGATAATAACTTTTCGTTTTATTCACCGGTTCCCGGATATCCAGCATTGCGCAATGCCATTTGTGCTAAGCTGAAAGCTGAAAATGGTCTGGAGTATAAACCTGAAGAAATTGTGTGTTCTAACGGAGCTAAACAATCTGTTTGTAACGTGCTTTTGGCTATCATTGGTAAAGGTGACGAGGTAATTATTCCTGCTCCTTACTGGGTAAGTTATCCTGAAATGGTGAAATTGGCCGATGGTACTACCGTAGAGGTATATGCAGGTATTGAGCAAGATTTTAAAATTACTCCGGCTCAGTTAGAAGCAGCTATTACTCCAAAATCAAAAGCAATTATTCTTTGTTCACCGTCAAACCCAACGGGAAGCGTGTACAGCAAAGAGGAATTAAAAGGCTTGGCTGATGTATTGGCTAAGTACCCAAATATCATTATTCTGTCAGACGAAATTTACGAACATATCAACTACCTGGGCAAACACGAAAGCATTGCTCAGTTCGATAACGTTCGCGACCGTGTAGTTATCATTAACGGTGTATCTAAAGGCTATGCCATGACCGGCTGGCGTTTGGGCTGGATTGCAGCTCCAAAATGGATTGCTTCGGCTTGTAACACGCTTCAGGGTCAATATACTTCTGGTCCATGCTCTATCACTCAAAAAGCGGCTGAAGCAGCTTATACCGGCGATCAGAGCTGTGTAGAAACTATGCGTGTTGCTTTTGAGCGTCGTAAAAATCTAGTAGTATCGTTAGCGCGTGAAATTCCGGGCTTAATTACCAACGATCCTCAGGGTGCTTTCTATATTTTCCCCGACTGTAGCTCGTTCTTCGGTAAATCGTACAACGGACGTGTGATTAGTAAATCGGGCGATTTGGCTATGTATTTGTTGGAAGAAGGTCATGTGGCTTGTGTAGGTGGTGACGCATTTGGTGCTCCTAACTGCATTCGTATGTCGTATGCTACTTCCGACGAAAATCTGGTGAAAGCGTTTGGCTGGATAAAAGAAGCATTGGCTAAATTGGCTTAATATCCTTTTCACTATATATAAATAATCAGGGCGTTACCGGTTTCGGTTAGCGCCCTGATTTGTTTTAAGTATTTCGTTTATCTTTGTGTTACAAATAATAAAAATAGATTTTATGAAAACATTATATTTTCAGAATGGGGATGCTTTTCCTGCTTTTGGATTGGGCACTTGGTTGTCCAAAAAGAACGAAGTATACAATGCGGTTCTTGAGGCTATTCGGGTAGGATATAGGCATATCGATTGTGCTTATATTTATGGAAATGAAGCCGAAATAGGCTCTGCCTTGAAGTTTGCTTTTGATTCGGGGTTGGTAAAGCGCGAAGAATTGTTTATTTCCTCCAAGTTATGGAATAGCTATCATCAATCTGAGCAAGTTGAAGTTGCCATTCGTACAACGCTCAACGATCTACAACTCGATTATCTCGATTTGTATTTGATGCATTGGCCCATTGCTTTTAAAACCGGACATGATCAGGCAAAAGATGCTTCTGATTTGCTGTCATTAGAAGAAATGCCTGTAGAAGTAACCTGGCAAGCTATGGAAAAAATGCAGCAGTTGGGGCTTACAAGGCATATAGGTGTTTCAAACTTTAATATACCCAAGTTGCAAAAGCTAATGCAGCATGCTAACATACAGCCGGAAGTGAATCAGATAGAGCTGCACCCCTACTTTCAACAGCCTGAATTGGTTCAGTTTTGTCAGGCCAATTGGATGATAGTGACGGCTTATTCGCCTCTTGGTAGCCGGCATCTGATTAATGGAGAAGATAGTATTACCAACAATGAGACGGTGTTGAAAATAGCTAAAAAACATGCATGTTTGCCCACTCAAGTGTTGCTGGCTTGGGGTATGAGGCGTGGAACTGCTGTGATTCCTAAATCGGTTAATCCGGCACGAATTGCAGAAAATTTTGAATCAACGAGCGTGCAGTTGGACGATTTAGATATGGAGGAACTCGGAAAAATTGATAAAAATAATAGGTTGTCTAAGGGATTGTATAGTGTTTTTCCCGGAGGATGTTACAGTTTGGAAAGTATATGGAATGAGTAAACTCAATATTTAGTACTCGTAGACCTAATAGGATGAGCGTGACCCGTTGGAAGGATAATTTGAATAATACTCCTTTTGGTCTTTTTTCCCATCATTGTCTATGGATGAAATAAATACTGCAAGGACTATTATTGCCGCAATAAAAATCAAGACTAGTATTTTCTTGTCGTCTTTATTCATTGTAAAGTACTAGAAAGGTTAGCTGCTTATTGAATGCTTGAGAAATCGAGTTCAAATATAAATAAATAATTTCAAAAGGCTGATATATCGATGTTTGTGGTATTCTGTATTGGTTTTGTAGTAAATAATTTAATTGTGGAAGTTCGAAGAAATTTATCTATTTACGTGATCTTTCCAAAAAATGCAATAGTTGTATTTGTGAATTACTCGTTTGCTATTAATTTCGGCTGTTACACCTATGGAAACTCATGTGGAGTATACAATTGTTTACTACAAAAGGTGATAACTATTTTTGCTTAATAATTATGTTTCTGATGTTTCTGTTTGATGAGTCAGATAAATAAAGCTCTTTTTTGTTCACATATTGTAACTAAAAGCACATTTAAATTAACTATTTGTAACTATTATGTTGCTGAGTGTTTTTCTTGGAAAGATGAAAAAACCCCTATAAAGCTCAACTTTATAGGGGCGAATGATGGGTGTTACAATGCTATTTTTACGGTTTTGTTGGCTGTTTTTACCAAGTATACCGATTTTTGATTCATCGGAATTGTCAGTTTATCGCCTATAGACTTAACTGATTTTAGCTTTATTCCAACCAGATTATAGATTGATATAATTTCGTTATTAGCAGTTCCCTCAACAATAATTTCATTGTCTTTGGAGTAAATTCTTGATCCATTGTTCGAAACATCCTTATTTTCATCGGTTAACAGAATAATTCCATTAAGAGATACGGTCTTAGAATAGCTTCCTGAAACTAACGAGATGTTTCCGGTATAGGAGCTAACAGCCAATCCCGATTGTAGTCTAACATAAAGCGTTGTTGATGTCCCTACTTGCGGTAAAATTAGATAACTCACGGCTGTAAATGAACTTTCTGCTTCAGTTGATATTTCAAATTCTGCTGGAGGTGTCACAATAATAAAGGTAGACAGTGCAGTGCCACTAACTGTAAATGACTGTATGGCCGAAGGTCCTCCGCCCCAATAATAACTAAATCCAGACAATGAGCTAGTTGATACAGTAAGTCCGGAAGCCACAGTAACTGTTCCGGTTAGTGCAATTGTTTTGGTAGTTCCGCCCGTCGAAGCTAAGGTCAGATTCCCGTTATACGTACCTACGGTTAGTCCTGATTTGAGTCGTAGGTATACGGTTATAGTTGAAATAGTGCCTCCAGACTGTGGAATAGTGAATGTTGTAGCGCCTGAGTATAGGCCTGATACAAGCGATATTTCATAGCCAGTTGGTGCTGTAACAACAATTCCAGCAGTTAAGTTGCTTCCACTAATAGTAAAAGATTTTTCAGGAGAAGGACCACTTCCCTCTGCGTAAGTAAATCCGGTTAATGTGGTTACAGATGGAGTAATTGTCACTGGTGCCACAACTACTGACCCTGTTAGCAACACATATTGAGATGTAGCCCCAGTGGCTGTAAATGTTATGTTTTCAACATAATTATTTATGGCTAAGCCGGCTTTTAATCTTACATAAATAGGTGTAGATGTTATTAGGCCCTCTGAGTTTGCAATTGTGATGGTAGGTGTAGCCACAAAGGAGCTTCCTGAGTTGACCGAAATTTCATAATCCGCTGGTGGGGTAATAGTCAAATTTCTGGTTAAGTTACTGGCTCTGATATTAAATGTTTGTTGAGCCGAAGGTCCATTGCCAGGAGCGTATGTAAATCCTGTCAGGCTTGTTTTAGAGGGGTAGATTGTTGGTGATGTATTGGGAGTATAGCCACAGTTATCTATTGAAACTGAGCTGCCGGATGCAACAGAGAGATTGAAATTAAAGGTTGTTGCATCAACTGGGGCTACAATGTCGTAAGTGTATGTTATCCATGAGCCAACTACTTTTGGAAAGAATGCAACATTGGTTCCAGAGCCATTAATCGCGATTGAATCGTCAACAGATGTTTTGAGTACCTTGTTTGATGCGTTTCTAAATCTACAAAGCATTCTTAAACCATTTCCGGTTGTTGCATGGTAGTAGTAACTTAGCTTCAACGTATATGTTTTGCCTGCAGTTACAGCTACTGTTTGCGCTATAGTCGTTGTGGCTGTGGCATTAATAACACACGATGCAGCACCTTCGTTAAATTGAGTGGTGTTTTTTTTGTAATTTGCAATATTACCAGTGATAGCCCAACCTGTTGGTTGGTTGGCGTTTGTCCAAGTTTCAAATCCTGGGTTCGTTAACAAATTTTGTGCTTGAAGAGAAGATGGAAGGCTGAATGCAAGCACAATGACTAGCAGTAGTAAAATTTTTTTCATGACGTTTTGGTTTTAAAAGTGAGAATCTTTCGCCCCCGGTTAAGTTTTTAATAAACATGACCGATATATGATAGTTATCTTTCATTTAATTACCAAAGAATTGTAGGTGATCTCTACGAAATCAATATAATAAATTAGTACGATATCAACTGTATTAATTTGTTGACAAAATTAGTTATTATTTTTATTAAACGTACTTTTTATCAGCTATTTATTTGAATATTTGTGTGAATTTGGTGTGTTTGTTTGATATTTATACTTTTTAGGGCTAATTAACTTTCAATCAATAGGATTGGAGGCTAAAAGTAGTCTCGCATTAAAACAAAAGATTTCAGGAAAAGTTGCTTCTCCTGAAATCTTCAATTAAGTGTTTTATCGATGTAATTATGTTATTCGCTTAAGAAAATATAGCGGGTTACAACCAGTGCAAACAGAACGTACATCATCCAATGTACTTGTTTCCATTTTCCTGTAGCCACCTTCAAAATTGTGTATGAAATAATTCCTGCTGCAATACCATTAGCAATGCTATAAGTGAATGGCATCATAATAAAAGTCATAAAAGCGGGAAAACCTTCGGTGAAATCATTAAAATCGATATCCAGTACTGATGAGGCCATTAATACCCCTACAATAATTAAAGCCGGAGCCGTTGCAGCACTTGGAATAATGGCTGCTAAAGGAGATATTACCAAAGCCAGAATAAAGAATATACCGGTAGTTACGGCTGTTAATCCGGTGCGTCCTCCCTCACCAATACCTGCGGCACTTTCCACATATGCTGTAACGGTGCTTGTTCCCATTAGTGCTCCAAACGAAACGCCAAATGCGTCAACTAACATGGCCTTACCAATTTTAGGTGATTTACCATCCTTGTCTATTAAACCGGCTTTCCCGGCTGTTCCAACCAATGTGCCAAAGGTGTCAAACAATTCTACGAATGTGAACGTGAAAACAACTGTCCAGATTCCCATATTTAAAGCACCCTTGATATCTAAAGCACCAACAGCCAGATTATGGAAGTCAGGAAGGCTAAATGGAGCAAAGCCTTGCGGAATAACTGTTACACCCATAGGGATGCCGATAAGTGTGGTGGCAACGATACCAATCAATAAGGATCCTTTTACGTTGCGAGCCATTAAAACAGCCGTTAGAAAAAGTCCAATTAGGCATAGCAACATACCATGGTTGTGGAAACTTCCCATGCCAATGTTCCATTCAAAGAAATTCAGAGTTGTCATACCACTGTTTTTTCCCAAAGCATCGAGTGTGGGTGGAATAACCTTAGCCGAAACTACCATTACTTCTGATAATTTCAGACCAATAATGGTTATAAATAATCCAATTCCCACTGTAATGGCTCGTTTGATAGAATTCGGAACTGCCACAACCAAAATTTGACGTACTTTGGTGACTGTGAGTAAAATGAAAATGAGTCCTGAAATAAATACAGCACCAAGTGCTACCCGCCATGGCATACCAACGCCCGCCAAAGCAACGGTTGCAAACAATGCATTCAATCCCATTCCGGGAGCAAGTGCAATTGGGAAATTGGCTACAAGTCCCATGGCTATTGTCACAAAACCGGCCGAGATGGCAGTGGCAAAAAATACGGCATTTTTGTCCATTCCGGTTACGCCCAGAATGTTTGGGTTCAGAAACAGAATATATGCCATGGTCATAAAGGTGGTAATACCGGCAATAATTTCTGTTTTTACATTTGTCTTGTTCTCTTTTAGCTTGAAAAGTTTTTCTAACATGGAATAAGATTTTTAAATAATAAATTAGTTTAATAAGAGTAACTTTAAGGCGCAAAAATAGTTTTTTAATTCTTAAATAACTGCATTTTTGTGTCTTGCTTCTAACTATTTTTAAAAAAGCCAGACGAAATTGAATAATCATCCATGTTTAATGAATGGCAACAACAAAATTTATTACTTTTGCTGTTCTAATAATTATAATTGTGGACTCGAAGATGATTCTCTTTTCAATAAAATATAAAAAACTGGCTTTTTTACTTTTACTATTATTTACTGTATGTTCATATGGACAAATACCTGAAGGATACTATAAATCTGCTGAAGGAAAGAATAAGGCTGAATTGAAGACTGCACTTTACAGTATTGTTCATAATCATACCCAACTGGACTATTATGGTTTAAACACATCATTTCGTAGCAGCGATTGGCATCCTGCAACTCAGTCTGTTCCTACAGGTTATTTTTGGGATATGTATTCTAATAATATTCGTATTTCATGGACTGGAATGAACAGAGAACATAATTTGCCAAAAAGTTGGTTTGGGATAGCTTCAGGGAGTGAGAATTCAGCTCCTATCGGTTGCGATTTACACAATCTTTACCCATCGGATGCTACCGCTAATTCTGCTAAATCTAATTATCCCTTAGGGGAAGTGGTAGGCGCTCCAACTTTTACCAATGGGGCTGTAAAAGTCGGTGCGAACGGACTTACGTTTAATGAAAGCGATGCTACGTTGAAATATAACGGTTCGGTTTTCGAACCTGCCGATGAGTATAAAGGCGATTTTGCCCGCGATTATATGTATATGGTTACTTGTTACGAAGATTATGCTAAGGTGTGGCAAAATATTGGAGTATCCAGTATGTTAATTAATGGACAAACTTATCCGGTTTTTAATCGTTGGGCTGTTAACTTGTTGTTAAAGTGGAACCGGCAGGATCCGGTAAGTACAAAGGAGATTGTGCGAAATAATGCTGTTTATAATTTACAGAAAAACCGGAATCCATTTGTTGACCACCCAGAATTTGCTGAGTTTATCTGGGGGAAATACATGGATATTACCTGGTCTGACAGTGTGAAATTGCCCGAAGATGAAGTGACTTTTAGTATCAATACAACTTTAGTAGTGGGCGACTCACTTACTGCTACTTTAAATTATCCTGAAAAATCGACCTATTTTATTCGGGGAATAAATGGAGTGGTATATAAAACCGGGCTTTTCTCTTCTACCGGAGCCATTGATGTGGGCGGTCTTCACAATGGTATGTATTTGTTGGAAGTCTATTCTGCTATAAAAAAGCGATATGTTGCAAAGTTTATAGTTAGAAATTGATTGCCCAAATTGTTTCGGTTGTAGGTTGAATGTCTGACAGTTTTATGAATAAATAATACTATGAAAACAATCCGACGCTTTTGCCTGAAAGCTACTATACTATTGTGTGTGTTGCTTTTTCTGATTTTACCGACAAATCATGTGTTTGCTTCCGGTAATATGCTTCTTCCTGAAAGTGGGAGTAATGACAATCTTATTGAGTACAAGGGAGTTATTATAGACAAAAAAACCGGAGATGCACTCGCATTTGCGAGTATTAACGTGGTTGGAACCAATATCTCCAGCGTGTCGAATACCGATGGACAGTTCTCTATTAAATTGCCTCAAACTATCTCAAATGCCAAAATTCTGGTAAGCTTTATTGGCTATAGAAACAAGCAGGTCTTGTTAGCTGATTTGAAGGATGGTAAGCCTCGTGTTGAATTAGACCCCACTGCTGTTCAATTGCCCGAATTGAGTGTTATTTCCAAAGATGCTGCCGAATTAATTCGTGCAGTACTCGAAAAAAAGAGAGAAAATTACTCCGATTCTCTGGTTTCAATGACTGCATTTTATCGCGAAACTATTAAAAAGAATAAAAGCTATGCTTCGCTTGCAGAAGCGGTATTGGCTGTTGATAAGTTGCCTTACAATTCGTCCAGAGCTGACATTGTTCATTTGTATAAATCGCGTAAGAAAACCGATTATGCTAAAATCGACACACTTACTTTTAAATTGCTGGGTGGTCCTTTTAGTTGTCTGTCTTTGGATGTTATGAAAAGCCCGGAGGTGCTTTTTACAGAAGACATGATGAGTAACTATGAGTTTATTTTCGATAAATCAACTTATATAGATAAACAAATGGTTTACGTGGTTGATTTTAAACAGAAGTTCAATAATGCTGAGCCTCTTTATGCCGGAAAATTATATATCGATGCTCAAACGTTGGCACTCAAAAGTGCTGTTTTTAGCTTGAATATCAGCGATAAGGATAAAGCTGCGAGTATATTTATTCTTAAAAAACCATTGAATGCACGGGTTTATCCAATTGAAGCTAAATACAGGGTTGATTATCGGGAAAGAGGGGGTAAATGGTATTTTAATTACAGTCGTATTGAATTGGGACTAAAGATTATCTGGAAGCGAAAACTTTTTAATACAAATTACTTTTCTACACTGGAAATGGCTATAACCGATTGGGGTAAAAGTGCTGGAAAAAAAACGTTGGATTCAAAAGATCGACTTAAATCAACAGTGATTATTAGTGATGAGGCATCGGGTTTTTCTGATCCTGTATTTTGGGGTGAGTTCAATGTTATTGAGCCCGAAAAATCGATTGATACAGCCATTAAGAAGATTCAGAAACAGCTTGAAAAGAAGTAAACACAAAAAAAAGGTATCATGTTCTGATACCTTTTTTTTGTGTGAAATAAATTTTATTTTGAGAATTTATAGGTTTGATTTAAGCCATTCCCATTGGTCATTCTCAATACATAAACACCTGGTTTTAATTTGTCTATTGAAATAGTTTTCCTGTGACTTGACTAACGCGTTGGCATGAAGTTGAATAGATTGAGAGATTGGGGTTTTCTTGAGTCTCTACAATGATTGCTTTTGACGGCTGACTTATTCCTAATATAGCTGTTGGATGTTTTTGCTACTATAATATCTGCTATTCTATTTGTTTTTGTTTTGTTGAAAAATCTGAAAGAGAGTGAAATTTATATCTATAAACACTCATTTAAAAACAAATTCAGACCTGAAAGCGTTATGTAGTCTCTATAAAGGCATTAAAACTATGCTCAAAAACATATTTTTTTGTACCTTTGCACCATATTTTTCGGAAAAGATGATTTTTTCAGCTTTTTCACATTAAAATGCTATCATTATGTCAGAAGATATATTACACGAAGTCACCCAAGCCGATTATAAATACGGATTCACTACCGATATCGAAACGGATATTATTCCTGTCGGTCTCAGCGAGGATGTAGTTCGGTTGATTTCAGAAAAGAAAAACGAGCCTCAATGGATGCTTGATTTCCGTTTGAAGGCGTATCGTCATTGGTTGACAATGAAAATGCCAGAATGGGCACAACTTAATATCCCCGATATTGATTATCAAAGTATTGCCTATTATGCAGCTCCGCGTAAAAATGCACCTAAGAGCTTAGATGAGGTTGACCCGGAATTGCTGAAAACATTTGAGAAGTTAGGCATTCCACTTCACGAACGTATGGCTTTGTCGGGTATTGCCGTGGATGCTGTTATGGATAGTGTTTCGGTAAAAACTACTTTTAAAGAAAGTCTATCGGAGTTGGGAATTATCTTTTGCTCGTTTAGTGAAGCTGTTGAGAATCATCCTGACTTGGTTCAGAAATATATGAGCTCGGTAGTTCCATACACCGACAATTTTTTTGCCACACTAAATTGCGCCGTTTTTTCCGACGGTTCATTTGTATATATTCCTAAAGGCGTTCGTTGTCCGATGGAACTTTCTACCTATTTCCGTATCAATGCCATGAATACCGGTCAGTTTGAGCGGACGTTGATTGTAGCGGACGAAGATAGTTATGTGTCTTATCTCGAGGGTTGTACAGCCCCTATGCGCGACGAAAACCAACTTCATGCTGCTATTGTGGAGATTATAGCGATGAAAAATGCCGAAGTAAAATACTCCACTGTGCAAAACTGGTATCCCGGCGACAAAAACGGTGTGGGTGGTATCTATAACTTTGTAACAAAACGCGGTATTTGCAAAGGCGACAACTCTAAAATTTCATGGACGCAAGTGGAAACAGGCTCAGCCATTACCTGGAAGTATCCAAGTTGTATTTTGCTGGGTGATAATTCTTCTGCTGAATTTTATTCAGTGGCGGTAACCAATCACCATCAACAAGCCGATACTGGTACTAAGATGCTTCATATTGGAAAAAACACCAGCAGTCATATCCTATCAAAAGGAATCTCTGCCGGAGTGAGTCAGAATAGCTATCGTGGTTTGGTGAAAATTAATCCGGCAGCCGAAAACGCCCGTAATTTCTCGCAGTGCGATAGTTTGTTGCTTGGTGATAAATGCGGTGCACATACATTTCCATATATGGAAGTGAATAACGATTCGGCGATTGTTGAGCACGAAGCAACCACTTCAAAAATCAACGAAGATCAGATATTTTATTGCAATCAACGTGGTATTTCAACGGAAGACGCTGTAGGTTTGATTGTAAATGGCTACGCCAAAGAAGTACTCAACAAGTTACCTATGGAATTTGCTGTAGAAGCACAAAAACTATTGCAGATAACGCTGGAAGGTTCGGTTGGGTAAAAGATGACCCTTAACCCCTAAAGGAGAACCGGGCAAGTCTCAATTTCTGATAACTTCAAAACAATTATTATCAATCGTATAGAAAGAATAAATTTATAATACTAACTAAGCTCCCCTTTAGGGGCTGGGGGTCGTTCATTATGCTAGAAATTAAAAACTTACATGCCAACATTAACGGCAAAGAAATATTAAAAGGGCTAAGCCTTACGGTGAATGCCGGTGAAGTTCATGCTATCATGGGGCCGAACGGTGCAGGAAAATCAACCTTATCGTCGGTGCTGACAGGTAATCCTGCTTTCACTGTTACCGAAGGTGATGTTACTTTCAACGGTAAAAATCTATTGGAATTATCGCCCGAAAATCGTTCACGCGAAGGCATTTTCTTGAGCTTCCAGTATCCTGTTGAAATTCCGGGAGTAAGCATGGTGAATTTTATGCGCACTGCCGTAAACGAACATCGTAAATACAACGGGTTAGAACCCATGTCGGCAACCGATTTCTTACGTTTACAGCGTGAGAAGAAAGAGTTGGTAGAGATGGATAGCAAGTTGGCCAATCGTTCAGTGAATGAAGGATTCTCAGGTGGTGAAAAGAAACGTAACGAAATTTTCCAGATGGCAATGCTTGACCCAATGTTGTCAATTCTAGATGAAACTGATTCAGGTTTGGATATTGATGCATTGCGCATTGTAGCAAATGGTGTAAACAAATTGAAAACACCTGAAAACGCCAGCATTGTAATTACCCACTATCAACGCTTATTAGATTATATTGTGCCCGATTTTGTACATGTTTTGTACGATGGTCGTATTGTAAAATCAGGTGGCAAAGAATTGGCTTATGAGCTTGAAGAGCGCGGTTACGACTGGATTAAAAAGGAAGTGGACGGAGAATAAATGTTGTCAATAGACAGCAGACGACAGACAACCGAATCTGTAGTCTGTCGACTGTTGACTATAGTCTAAAAAAACATGGAACAACAATATATCGATTTATATAAAGCCCACCACGAAAACATTAAAAAACATTCGGCTTCGGTGCTTAACGACTTGCGCGACGATGCTTTTGCATTGTTCGAAAAGTTGGGATTCCCCACGGTGGCTCTCGAGAACTATAAATACACCGACCTCAAACAATCGCTTTCGGTGGATTACGGATTGAATCTCAACAGGATTCCTATTCCGGTAAATCCGTATGATGTGTTCAAATGTGATGTGCCGGGTATTCAGTCCTACCTTTTCTTTGTGGTGAATGATGGGTTTTACCCTACTATGGATCCCAAAGCATTAAAAATGCCGGAAGGTGTTATTGTTGGTAGTGTGAAAGAAGTGGCAGCTACACATCCTGAGTTGTTGAAAGATTATTTTGGAAAACTCAGTTCTTCTAAACAAGATGGTTTGGTGGCGTTTAATGGCGCATTTGCTCAAGATGGTTTTTTTATGTATGTGCCTAAAAACGTACAACTTACAAAGCCTGTTCAATTGGTAAATATTATGCGTGCCGACGTTGATTTTATGGCGGTAAGTCATAACGTAATTATTTTAGAAGAAGGTGCCAAAGCACAATTATTGGTTTGTGATCATACTGTGGATGAGGTTCGCTTCTTGTCAAACCGTGTTACCGAAGTCTTTGTTGGCGAAAATGCTACTTACGAGCACTATAAGTTGGAGAACACGCATACCAAAACCACAAATCTTTCTACCTTGTTGATTGATCAACGCGCTTCTTCGAATGTGTTGGCCAATGTGATTACGCTTCACAATGGTGTAACACGCAATATGATAGAAATAGACTTGGATGGAGAGGGCTGCGAAACTTCGCTTTGTGGAATGGTGATTGCTGATAAAAACCAACAGGTTGATAACTTTACGTCTATCATTCATAACAAACCGAATTGCAATAGCCGTGAGCTATTCAAATATGTGCTGGACGATTTGGCAAAGGGAGCATTTACCGGAAAATTATACGTGGCCAAGGATGCTCAAAAAACGTCTGCATTTCAGACTAACCGCAATATTTTGCTGAATAAAACCGCCAAAATGCGTACTAAGCCGCAGTTGGAGATTTATGCCGACGATGTGAAATGTTCTCATGGTGCAACCATTGGTTCGTTAGATGAAAGTGCTAAGTTTTATATGCAGGCTCGTGGAATTTCCGAATCAGAAGCTCGTTTGTTGCTTATGTTTGCTTTTACCAACGATGTGATTGAGAATATCCGTATACCGGCTTTGCAGGACAGAATAAAAATGATGGTTGAAAAACGATTACGTGGAGAGCTTTCGAAATGCGAAGGTTGCGTGATTTGCCAGTAGGCATCAGAACAAAGACAAAAGAATAAAGATACTTCCCGCAGATTTCGCAGATTTTTTTGCGTAATTTTGCGGGAACTCTTTTTTATTATTTATGAACCTCA
>Ga0302215_10000854_pt1 | contig 22211 bp, 23 predicted proteins | sample II_Fen_N3_1_FD_194580 | JGI IMG/M metagenome (GOLD analysis project Ga0302215, IMG submission 194580) | Peat permafrost microbial communities from Stordalen Mire near Abisko, Sweden - II_Fen_N3_1 | ecosystem: Environmental > Terrestrial > Soil > Wetlands > Permafrost | place: Sweden: Abisko... | reverse complement strand
ACACAAAATGATAAGAATCTATATGAGTCCAGATTTTAAGTATATTAATCTAGGATCTCACTACTTTGAAGTCATTCACGATATACCTTTTTTAAAATTAATTAGGGAGCCATTATCAAATTCTAAAAAACAAATTTTAAAAAGAGTTTTTGACATAGGATTTTCATTATTCGTAATGATTTTCATATTATCTTGGTTGATTCCGATCGTTGCATTAATCGTGAAAATTGAAAGTAATGAATCTGTCTTTTTTACACAAAAAAGATCAGGACTCAATAATGAAGCTTTTAATTGCATCAAATTTAGAAGCATGATGTCTAATAAAAATGCGGATCTTCAAATTGCGAAAAAAAACGATCTAAGAGTTACAAAATTTGGAGCTTTTATGCGAAAGACCAGTATTGATGAGTTGCCACAATTTATAAATGTCTTTCTTGGTGAGATGTCTGTCGTCGGTCCAAGACCGCATATGATTTCACAGACAGAAATGTATTCCAAAATCACAAAGAAATATATGACGAGGCACATTATTAAACCTGGAATTACAGGATGGGCACAAGTAATGGGTTCTAGGGGAGAAATATTTACTCATAAAGATATGGAAAGAAGAGTAGAAAAAGATATTTGGTACATTCAGAACTGGTCTTTTTTCTTAGATCTGAAAATTATATTTCTCACTTTTTACAATATATTAAAAGGAGACGAACAGGCATATTGATTGCAAATTCTATATATTTAGTCTGATTCTCTTCAATAAATTCATAACCACTTATTTCTAAGTGGTTTTTATATGTTTATGATACAGAGTTATATTTTGTATCTTTGCACACTCAAAATAGAAAGATGCGTACAAAATCTGTAGGAAAGAAGAAAATTAATATTGTGACGCTTGGTTGTTCCAAGAATGTTTACGATTCAGAAGTTTTGATGAGTCAGCTTAAAGCCAATGGCAAAGAGGTGGTGCATGAAGATAAGGGAGATATTGTAGTGATCAATACTTGCGGATTTATTGATAATGCAAAAGAAGAATCAATCAATACTATTCTTGAGTATGTTGAGGCAAAAAATAGAGGTGAAGTTGAGAAAGTTTTTGTTACAGGTTGTCTTTCTGAGAGATACAAGCCAGATTTGATTAAAGAAATTCCGGATGTTGACCAATATTTTGGAACTAGAGATTTGCCGATTTTATTAAAACATCTGGGTGCAGATTACAAACACGAGTTGGTAGGAGAGCGATTGACGACAACTCCAAAACATTACGCTTACCTGAAAATTTCTGAAGGTTGCGACAGACCTTGTTCCTTTTGTGCAATTCCTTTGATGCGAGGTGGTCACGTTTCTACACCGATAGAAAAATTGGTGAAAGAATCTCAGAAGCTTGCAAAAGTGGGCGTGAAAGAATTAATTTTGATTGCTCAGGATTTAACCTATTACGGTTTAGATATATATAAGAAGAGAGCATTAGCCGAACTTCTGAAAGAATTGGTGAAAGTAGAAGGAATTGAGTGGATTCGTCTTCATTATGCTTTTCCAAGTGGTTTCCCGGAAGATGTTTTGGATATCATCAGAGAAGAGCCGAAAGTTTGTAATTATATTGATATCCCTCTTCAGCACATCAATTCAGATTTGTTGAAATCGATGAAACGTGGAACTACTCACGAAAAAACGAATGTCTTATTAGATAAATTCAGAGAGAAAGTCCCGGATATGGCGATCAGAACCACTTTGATTGTTGGTTATCCCGGTGAAACGGAAGAAAGATTCCAAGAGCTTAAAAACTGGGTGAGAGAGCAGAAATTCGATAGATTAGGATGTTTCACTTATTCTCATGAAGAAAACACCGGTGCTTATGTTTTAGAAGACGATATTCCGCAGGAAGTGAAAGAAGCTAGAGTAGAAGAGATCATGGAATTGCAATCGCAAATTTCTTGGGAGAAAAATCAAACGAAAATTGGTGAAATTTATAAATGCGTTTTCGACAGAAAAGAAGGAAATTACTTTGTAGGAAGAACAGAATATGATTCGCCAGACGTAGACAATACAGTTTTGGTTGCCGCAGATAATACTTACATTTCTATAGGCGAATTTGCCAACGTAAAAATCACTTCCGCAGAGGAATTCGATTTGTACGGTGAACTTGTTTAAGATAAAATAAACCAAAACCAATGATTCAGTCGTTGGTTTTTTTGTTTTTAGGAATCAAACTTAAATGATCATTCAAAGTTGATAGCTAAGAATATCTCCTATTCCTTTCTTTCAGACACATTGAAATTAAAAGTTATTGACGTAAACTCTCCAATATTTTGTCTCTTTTTATTCTTTTTAAGATATTTTTCTTGTAATTAAAAGACGAAATTTAGATAAATTATTGATCAATTTTAGCAAAATTTAGTATTTTCAAACAATTGATTATTAGTGTTTTAAAAACAAAATCGATGTTTAAATGTCCTTAAAGCAGTTAAAACCATTAACTTTTTAGTTGAATTTTTAACGTTTTTTAACATAGTAGTCTAAAGCCCCTGATAATAGGAAGTTAGGAAATAATTTAAGATATTTTTAACTTTTATTTAAGATCTGTTAACGTTTAGAATAGGTGAGTAAAAAGTTTCAGTATACTTTTGCCCTGTCAAACAATAAAAATAATTCAAAATGATGAAAAGATTCATTCTCGTAATCATAATGATGATTTCAACACTAGGTCTTAATTCTTTCAAGAATAATGCCGAAGATGCGAAGAAAACAAGTTATGCGTCGTATTACCACGACAAGTTTAATGGTAAAAAAACAGCAAGCGGAGAATTGTTTAGTAATTCTAAACTAACCGCAGCGCACAGAACGCTTCCTTTTGGAACCGAAATTAAGGTAACCAATCTGAATAATGGAGAAGAGGTAATTGTAACGATTAATGATAGAGGGCCTTTCCATTCATCAAGAGCATTAGATATGTCTAAAGCCGCGTTCGACGAAATTGGGGGAACACAGAAAGGTATTATCCCTGTAGAGTACGAAATTGTCGATTAAATTTAATACGATTCTTAAAAATTAATAAAGCCAGCTAATTTAGCTGGCTTTAATGTTTTCAGATGTCTACTTCTATCAGTGCAGGGCAATGGTCAGAATGTACTGCTTCCTTCAGTATTACAGCTCGTGAGAGCTTATCCTTCAAAGAATAAGATGCGAAATTATAATCGAGTCTCCATCCTTTATTATTGGCTCTTGAATTTTGCCTGTAACTCCACCAAGTATAGTTGTCGGGTTCGTTATTGAAATGTCTGAAGCTGTCTATCAGTTCACATTCATTGATGAAATTGGTCATCCATTCTCTTTCCATGGGTAAAAAGCCTGAAGTATTTTTTAAACCAGCCGGATTATGAATATCAATCGCTTCATGGCAGATATTAAAATCTCCCGATATAATAAGATTCGGGATTTTTTTCTTTAAATTTTTAATGTATTCTAAAAAGTCATGGCAGAACTGCATTTTGAATTCCAGCCTTTCAATATTGGAAGCAGATGGAACGTAGACTGAAATCACAGAATAGCCATCAAAATCTGCACGAATGATTCTTCCCTCATTATCGTAGCTTTCAATTCCGCAACCGTATTCTATATGATGAGGTTTTGTTTTTGAGGCGATTCCGACACCGCTGTAGCCTTTTTTTATAGCTGAATGCCAATAACTGTAATATCCAATTTTTTCTAGGCTCTCAATGTCTATTTGATCGTTTCCGGCTTTGCTCTCCTGAATGCATATGATATCCGGACCAGCGGTTTTCAGCCAGCCGAGAAAATCTTTTGTAAAAGCAGCTCGAATTCCGTTGACGTTGTAGGTGATTAATTTCATTCTAATTTATTATCTAGTAATTTTCTTAAAAAAGTAATTTCTTCTTTAAGAGATGCAATGTGTTCTTTATCGTATCGTATAACTGCATCTTTTTGCTCCAAATCCCCACGGTTTTCCTGAATGATATTCTCGTCTTTTTCTCCAAATAGTACAGAAATACTTATATGAAGAACTTCGGCAATTTTTTCTATCTTAGGAATGTTAAGTCTTCTGTCGTCTTTTTCTAATCTCCCATAGTTGCTTTGGGAAATATCTAACTCATACGCCATCAAATCCTGTGTAATGCCCTTTTCTTCTCTACGTTTTTTGATTCGAGATCCAATATTATTCACAATGTAGATATTTATATGCGTAAAAATACTCAAAATATTTACATTATGAGTTGATTATTAATTTTTATTATATAGTTTTGAAACGTTTAAAAAAATAAAAAATAAAGAATTAAGAAAATTAAAATTTTCTTAAGTACATTAGCTTTTTCATTAGTTATGGTTGCTTGTAGTGAAAGAACAGAAGGAGAAATTACAGCAAATAATTATCAAGCAAATAGTGCTCAATCTCTAAGTAAGGTAGATAAAGCAAGCGTCTCTTTTACTTTCAGATTAGGGAGAGTTTCTAAAAATTGTGGAGGTTTTGGAGTTTGTGAATTGTCTGCTTTAGGTGTAACGATTGTCGAGGGACCTGTAAAAATTACAGTAACACACAATTTGGATTCTGAAACACCAGATTTTGCGTTGAAGGGATCGTATGAACTTAATTCCGCAGAACAACTTGATGGACTTGATGATACGACATTTTATGTTGATCAGGATTTCTATTCTTCAGATCAGGATGGTGTTAAATATGTATTTCATAAAGGAGAGTATACTTATGATCCTACAATAGGAAAGTTCGGGGGTTATGCAATTCAGGTAACTACACTATAATATAAATTGTTAACGTTATATTTTGGAAAAGTTGATTTTTTTTGAAAAAGCTAAGTTTTTTGTTGCTTTACTTTTGTTTTGTTTTGTAACAGGCTTTTCTCAGACACCTATTGAGAAATGCAAACTTTCTCAATCGCATTACGAAAAAATTTATTCCGTAACGTCTGAGGATGTGAAATGTCTTGCTCAAAATTCTGACCAACCCAACACGCTTTTTTTTACTTTTGGGAGTTGGTGTACGCCTTGTATCTATCATATACCCACTTTTTTTGTAATTAAGAAATTTTATAATGTTGATCTTTATGTATTGCTTGTCGATCCAGAAAATCATAATTTAACAAAGCAAGCAAGAGATATGGTTTTGGAGGCTTATCCTGATGCGAAAATTCTTGTCATTAAAGATATAGAAGGTCGAGGAAAATCTAAAAAGTACAAGGATTTTCTTACAAAGATAACTCCTGCACAATTTGAGAACATCGATGATATGTCAAAATTTATTGTATTGAACAAAAAAGGAGAGGTACAATTAGTAACTAACTATCAAGACTCCAAAAATGATCCTGATTGGAAAGATGATAAACCAATGGTGAAAAGGATTGTTTTGCCCTTATTAGAGAAGAAAGAAACAACTAAAGAATAACGTCAATATTAAAAAATTGAAGAAAATAAAAGTCCGTCTCACAATTGTGAAACGGACTTTTTTATGATTTATCTCGACCTCCTTTTTAGAGAACGCTTTTCAAATAAAGTATTCTCAATCCAGATCAGTCAGTTTTGAGATGAATTTTTTGAAGTGGGAAAATTGAAATAAAAGACAAAACCAAAAAAATCAAATAAACTATTTTGGTTCTAAAATACTGATAGGGATAATACATTCCTCCAAAGAAATACCACCGTGCTGGTAAGTTTCTTTATAATAATTTACAAAATGATTGTAATTTTTTGGATACGCTAAAAAGGTATTGTTCTTGGCGAAAATATATTTTGAGCTTAAATTTCCTTTAGGTAAAAATATTTTTTCAGGATTGGTAACTGCCCAAACATCTTTGTCATCATATGTTAAACTTTTTCCAGTTTTGTAACGGATGTTTGTTGATGTTTCTCTGTCTCCTACAACTCGGCTTGGTTTTTTTACATAAACAGTTCCGTGGTCAGTTGTAATTACTAATTTATAACCACTTTCTGCCGCCAGTTTGATGATTTTAATTAAAGATGAATTTTCAAACCAATTCGAAGTCAACGAACGGAAAGTTTTATCATCTCTGATCAACTGGTCAACAATATGATTATCGGTTTTTGCATGAGATAGAATATCGATGAAATTATAAACAATCACTAAAAGATCATTGTTTTTATGTTGATTAAAATCTTCATAAATCTTTTTCTCAAAATCTGCATTCAGAACTTTAAGATATTTCATTGATTTAGAATTTAAACCAATTCTCTTCATCTGATCTTCTAAGAAATCACGCTCATACTCATTTTTGTTTCCTTCTTCGTTGTCATTAAACCATTTGTCTGGAAAACGTTTTTCAATTTCTGATGGTAACATTCCCGCAAAAAACGAATTTCTTGCATATTGAGTTGCTGTTGGTAAAATACTGTAATAATAATCTTCTGAAACCTTATTGTAAAATTTGGTAAACAAAGGCTCAATTACTTTCCATTGGTCATATCTCAAATTATCAACCATTAGTAAAAGAACTTTACTGTTTTCAACCTCCGGTTTTACTTTATCACGGAACAACGTATGGCTCATCAATGGCTTATCGCCACCATTCAACCAATCTTCGTAATTATTTTCGATAAATTTCGCAAACTGAATATTGGCTTCTTCTTTTTGAGATTGTAGCAAATCTGCAAATTCGTTATCAGCAACTTTGTCAAATTTCAATTCCCAATTGACGATTTTTTTATAATATTCTGCCCAATCCTGATATGTTCTCAGATAAGAAAGTTCCATGGAAAGGTTTCTGAATTCCTGCTGATATTGAAGAATCGTCTTCTGCTCAACAAGATTATCCTGCTGAAGATTTTTCTTTAATGATAATAATATTTGATTAGGATTTACCGGCTTCAGAATATAATCTGCGATCTGCGATCCGATAGCCTCTTCCATTATATGTTCTTCTTCACTTTTTGTCACCATTACGATTTTCAAAGAACTGTCTTTCTCTTTAATCATTGGTATTGCTTCCAGACCAGAGATTCCGGGCATGTTTTCATCGATAAGCGTTAAAGCAAATTTTTCTGAATCAATAAGTTCTAAAGCCTCATTCACATTGTTTACAGGAGTTACATGGTAACCCTTTTTTTCTAAAAATACGATATGAGGTTTGAGTAAATCTATTTCATCATCGATCCATAATATCTTTTCCGACATAAAAGTTTAATTTTTTCTATAATTATTGTATCAAAACTGCGACCAAAAGCCTTTTACAAAAGCCAAATTGATAGGTTCAAAAGTTAAATCTTAGTTAAAGATTTCTCCCTCGTAAAGTCGCAATATGTGGTATGAAGATACTCCAAAAAATTGAGTATTTAAAGCATTATGAATAAAAATTCATTCGATTAAATTTTCCAATTTTCGTAGAATTGAGTTTAATACCTTAATTTTGCATCTGTCACAGTATATTCCATGCAAAACAAGCTAAAAATTATCAACGATCCTGTTCACGGTTTTATCAAAATTCCTCACGAGATTTTATTTGATATTATAGAACATCCTTATTTCCAAAGATTAAGACGAATTTCACAGACCGGACTTTTAAATTTAATTTTTCCGGGAGCTACCCATACAAGATTTCATCATGCATTAGGTGCAATGCATTTAATGTTTACTGCTTTAGAAACTTTAAAGCAAAAAGGAATTCAGATTTCTGAGGAAGAGGAAAAAGGAGCCATGTTGGCGATTTTGATGCACGATATTGGTCATGGTCCGTTTTCTCATGCATTAGAAAACATGTTGATGGATGATTGGCATCACGAAAATCTTTCTTTATTACTCATGAATAGATTGAATGACGAATTTGATGGGCAACTTTCAACTGCAATAGAAATGTTTCAGGGGAAATATCACAGAAAGTTTTTTAATCAATTGATCAGTTCACAGTTGGATGTTGATCGTTTGGATTATTTGAAAAGAGACAGTTTTTTCACCGGAGTTTCGGAAGGAAACGTAAATACCCAAAGAATTATTTCAATGATGAATGTTTGTGAAGACGAATTGGTGATTGATGCTAAAGGTGTTTATTCAATCGAAAATTTTTTGACGGCAAGAATGTTCATGTATTGGCAGGTGTATTATCACAAAACATCTGCTTTGGCGGAATTTATTTTGGTTAAAATTCTGCAGAGAGCAAAATATCTGGCTTCGCAGGGAGTAGATTTGCCTGCAACCGAAAATTTAAAGTACTTTCTGAATCGTGAAAAAAGCGAAGAAACAGATGAAGATGTGCAAAGATTTACCCAAATGGATGATAATGATATTATTCATGCAATGAAATTATGGCAGACTTCAGATGATTTTATTCTTTCTTATTGGTGTCAATGTGTTATCCAAAGAAACCTTCCTAAAACCATTATTTCTTCGCAGCCTTTTGATGCAAAGTTTGTGGAAGAAAAAATTAAAAGTACCAATGAATTTTTAGGAATAGATAATGCTCACGAACTTGTACATGAGATTGAAAGAGAACTTTTACCCTACAACACAGATAAACAACCCATATATTTGTTGCAGAAGAGCGGTAAAATATTAAGACTTGATGAATCTGAAGATCAGCTATTATCAGGTTTGATTACCAATAAAACAACCCGCTACATCCTCACTTTTCCAAGGCATTAGTGAATCCAATTTCTTAAAGAATATTAAAAATCGATATTCATCATTCTAAAAAATGTTGGTGAATAATAGAATTTGTTATCTTTGCAGAATATGGAATTCACAGCTTCGCAAATTGCGAGTTTTATTGACGGAAAAATTATAGGTGACGAAAATGCACTTATCACAGGAGTTTCGCCTATTGAAAATGGGGAAGCAGGGCATCTTTCTTTTATTGCCCAGGAACGTTTTTCTCATTATTTAGATACTTCAAATTGTTCCGTTCTTATAGTTTCGGAAAATATTTTAACCAAAGATTCTTACCCGCAGACGATTATCGCTGTGAAAGATGCTTATCTTTCCTTTCAGGTTCTGATGAATTTATATCAGGAAATGCAGGGCAGAAAAGAAGGTATTGAAGACGGTGCTTCTATTCACGAGACTGCTAAAGTCGGTGATAAAGCCTATGTTGGAGCATTTACTTACGTTTCTGAAAAAGCAAAAATCGGAGAAGGATCACAGATTTATCCTCAGGTTTACATTGGAAAAGGAGTAACGATCGGCAAAAACTGCAAGATTGATAGTGGTGCAAGGATTTATGATTATTGCATTATTGGTGATAATTGTGTAATTCATTCCAACACGGTAATTGGCGGAGATGGTTTTGGTTTTCAGCCGACGGCAGAAGGTTTCAAAAAAATTCCTCAATTGGGCAATGTGATCATTGAAGATGATGTAGAAATTGGATCAAATTGTAGCATCGACAGAGCGACAATTGGTTCTACTGTTATTGGCAAAGGAACGAAAATCGATAATTTGATTCAGATTGCACACAATGTGAAAATCGGTCAGAACAATGTGATAGCTTCACAAACAGGAATTGCAGGTTCTACAATTGTCGGCGACTGGAATCAGATCGGCGGACAGGTAGGAATCGTAGGACACATCAAAATAGGAAATCAGGTGAAGATTCAGGCACAAAGTGGTGTGACTTCTAATGTGAATGATAAAGAAACTCTTTACGGGTCGCCCGCAATCAGTTACAATGACTATCTTCGAAGCTATGTACATTTCAGGAATCTTCCTGTACTCGTAAAACGAATAAATAATCTTGAGAATAACTCAAAAGATAAGACTAATGAGTGATATGCAAAAAACACTTCAGGAAGAGGTTACTCTTTCTGGAATTGGCCTTCATACTGGTAAAGAAGTAAAATTGACCATCAAACCTGCTAAAGAAAATACAGGTTTCATCTTCGTAAGAACAGATTTGGAGGGTCACCCTCAAGTTGAAGCTGATGTGAATTACGTTGTGGCTACAGAAAGAGGGACAACTCTGGAAAAACTTGGCGTAAAAATCAATACTTGTGAGCACGTTTTAGCGGCATTAGTAGGTTGCGATATCGATAACGCTTATCTGGAAATGGATGCTTCAGAATGTCCGATTTTAGATGGTTCTTCTAAGTTTTTTGTAGAAGCAATCGAAAGTGTAGGAACTGTAGAGCAAAAAACGGCCAGAGAATATTTGGTGGTAAAAGAAGTTTTAAGCTACAGCGATCCTGCAACAGGTTCAGAAATTACAATTATCCCTTCAGATAATTACGAAATTACGACAATGGTAGATTTTGGGACTAAAGTTTTAGGAACTCAAAATGCTACGCTTAAAAATATTTCAGAGTTTAAAGAAGAAATTTCTTCTGCAAGAACATTCAGCTTTTTACATGAATTGGAAATGCTTCTTGATCACGGTTTGATCAAAGGTGGAGATATTTCTAATGCCATTGTATATGTTGATAAAGATCTTACTGCTGAAACAACAGAAAAATTGAAGAAAGCTTTTGGGAAAGATCACATTTCGATCAGACCCAACGGAATTCTTGATAATTTGACTTTAAACTACCCGAATGAAGCGGCAAGACACAAATTATTGGATGTAATTGGTGATTTAGCTTTATGTGGAGTTAAAATTAAAGGAAAAATTATTGCTACCAAACCAGGGCATTTTGTAAATACTCAGTTTGCTAAAAAACTGAACCGTCAGTGGAAATTACAGAAGAAGAAAAACGTTCCTGATTTTGATTTAAATAAAGAACCAGTTTTCGATATCAACGGAATTATGAGATTAATGCCTCACAGACCACCGTTTTTATTGATTGATAAGATTTTGGAATTATCAGATTCTCATGTAGTAGGTTTAAAGAATGTGACCATGAACGAGCCTTTTTTCGTGGGTCACTTTCCAAAAGAGCCGGTAATGCCCGGCGTTTTACAAGTTGAAGCTATGGCGCAGACAGGAGGTATTTTGGTTCTGGCAAGTGTGCCGGATCCCGAAAACTATTCTACCTACTTCATCAAAATGGACAAAGTGAAATTCAAGAGAAAAGTAGTTCCTGGTGATACTATGATTTTCAAAATTGAATTGATTGAACCCATCAGAAGAGGTATCGTGCATATGCAGGGTTACGGATATGTGGGTGATACAATCGCTGTAGAAGCTGAGCTTATGGCTCAGGTTGCAAAAAATAAAGTTGAGTAAATGATTCATCAATTAGCCGCCGTTGATAAACGAGCAAAAATCAGTAAAAATGTAATCGTAGAACCATTTACTACTATTGCAGGTGATGTGGAAATAGGTGAAGGTACCTGGATCGGTTCAAACGTGACCATTATGGATGGGGCGAGAATCGGAAAAAATTGCAGGATTTTCCCCGGAACAGTAATTTCTGCTATACCACAGGATCTGAAATTTGATGGAGAAGATACACAGACAATCATTGGTGACGACACTACGATCAGAGAATGTGTTACCGTAAACAGAGGTACAAAAGCTTTAGGCTATACCAAAATTGGTAATAACTGTTTGATCATGGCAACTTCTCACATTGCTCATGATTGTATTATCGGTGATCATGTAATCATTGTGAATGGTTGCGGAATCGCAGGTCACGTAGAAATTGGTGATTTTACAGTAATGGGAGGCTTAAGTGCTGTTCATCAGTTTGGAAAAATTGGGAAACACGTCATGATTTCGGGAGGAACTTTGGTAAGAAAAGATATTCCGCCTTATGTAAAAGTAGCTCGTGAGCCAATGTCATATGCAGGAATTAATTCTGTAGGTTTAAGAAGAAGAGGTTTTACCAACGATAAAATTTTTGAAATTCAAAAAATTTACAGAGCAATCTTCCAGATGAAAATGAATGTTTCTCAGGCAGTCTCTCACATCGAAAAAGAGATGCTTCCAACAGCTGAAAGAGACGAAATTCTACAATTTATCCAAAATTCTCCAAGAGGTATCGTAAAAGGATACGGAACGGGTAAAGAATAATTTAAATTTAAAATGATGAAAAATTCAGTTTTAGTTTGCATGCTATTATCTTCTTTTGTCTTTGCACAGCACAAAAAAGATTTGTCTTTGAATTTGAAAGATTCTTTGGCAGTTAAAAATGTGAATTCAATTCTGAATTATTCAAAAAAGTCATTTTCAAATCTGAATTCAGACCTAAAGAATTCTTCAGAAGTCAATAAAAATTTAGACCAGCTTTTAATTAATACCATCAATTTTAATACAGTAATAAATAATCGTGCAGTAACTGCAGCAGATGCAGGGACTTATTACAAACCTAGAATTGACGGGATGGATATGCTTGGAAGAAAGGTTTTGAGCCTTCAGGTCTACAAATCAAAATAAAAAAATAACATACTATAATTAAATGGCAACAAGTAACGATATAAAAAAAGGTCTTTGCATAGAGTACAGCAATGATATTTTTAAAGTAATCGAATTTATGCACGTAAAACCAGGAAAAGGTCCTGCTTTCGTGAGAACAAAATTAAAATCGGTAACCAACGGTAAAGTAATTGATAATACTTTTTCTGCAGGTCATAAAATTGACGAAGTGAAAGTAATTACGAGAAAATTCCAATATCTTTATGATGATGAGAATGGTTTCCACTTTATGAATAATGAAGATTTCTCTCAATTATACTTAGGCAAAGAAATGATTGAAAACTCAAATCTGATGAAAGCAGGTGAAGAGGTAACAATTATTTTGAAAGAAGTTGATGAAACTCCGCTTTCTGCAGAGCTTCCTCAGTCAGTTTACTTAGAGGTAGTAGAAGCTGATCCGGGTGTGAAAGGAAACACAGCAACAAACGCTCTGAAAAACGCTATCGTTGAAACAGGAGCAAGAGTAATGGTTCCTTTGTTCATTGAAGCAGGAGACAAAATCAAAGTGAGCACAGAAGACGGTTCTTACTTGGAAAGAGTAAAAGAATAATTATTCAAAATAATATGAAGCTGGAAGTATGACAACTTTCAGCTTTCATTTTTTAGGGCAGCAATTGTAGTTTATCCTGAGCTTGTCGAAGGATCTTCAAGTCGGGCTGCGAATTCAGACCAAAAAACAATCCTTGTCTAAGTTCAAAATCTTAACAAGTTTGATTAAACTAAAAAACATCATTAGAAAATATGACGTTTCATCAGCCACAAAAACTAAAAACAATTGCAGATCTTATCGGAGCAAAATATGTAGGCTCCGAAGATTTTCAGGTTTTTGGTACCAACGAAATTCACAGAGTAAAATCGGGTGAAATTGTATTCGTAAATCATCCAAAGTATTACGATAAAGCTTTAAATTCTGCTGCGACAATCATCTTAATCGATAAAGAAGTAGAATGCCCGGAAGGAAAAGCACTTTTAATTTCAGACGATCCGTTTGGAGATTTCAATAAAATCAATACCCACTTTACCAAAATCTACAATTTTACAGAAACACTTCATGATGTGGAAATAGGAGAGGGTACAAAAATACATCCATCCGCAGTTCTTGGAAACAACATCACGATCGGAAAAAATACAATCATTTTCCCTAACGTTGTGATCGGAGATCGCACAGTGATTGGTGACAACGTAATCATTCAATCCAACACGGTATTGGGTGGCGATGCTTTTTATTACAGGAAATTAGACGGAAATTTTGACCGTTTGATCTCTGTAGGAAACGTCATCATCGAAAACAATGTAGAAATAGGAAACGGTTGTACAATTGACAGAGGCGTTACAGATTCTACGATCATTGGTGAAGGTTCGGTTTTAGATAACCAGATTCAGATCGGTCACGATACCGTAATTGGTAAAAAATGTTTGATAGCTTCCCAAGTCGGTATTGCAGGATGTTGCATCATTGGTGATGAGGTTACTTTATGGGGACAAGTTGGCATTGCATCAGGAAACAATATTGAATCAGGATCTGTACTTTTGGGTAAAACCGGAGTCAACAGAGATCTTAAAAAAGGAACTTACATTGGGATGTTCGCAGAAGATTTTAAAACGTACCTGAAAAAAGAGGTGAAGCTGAGAAATCTTGAATAACAATTTACATTGGTTTTAACTAAAATCAAAGAAAAATAAGTAAATTTGTGAGCATTAATAAAAAGATAAAAAATAAATTAAAACAACAATAAAATGTCAATTTTAGTAAACAAAGATTCTAAAGTAATTGTACAAGGTTTTACAGGTAACGAAGGTACTTTCCACGCAGGTCAGATGATCGAGTACGGAACCAACGTAGTAGGTGGGGTTACTCCAGGAAAAGGAGGAAGCGAGCACTTAGGAAAGCCGGTATTCAATACTGTTGCTGACGCTGTTGCAAAAGCCGGAGCTAATGTAAGTATCATATTTGTACCACCTGCATTTGCTGCAGATGCTATCATGGAAGCTGCTGAAGCGGGTATCAAAGTAATCGTTTGTATTACAGAAGGTATTCCTGTTGCAGATATGGTAAAAGTAAAATCTTACATCGCAGACAAAGAATGCAGATTGATCGGGCCAAACTGTCCTGGAATCATTACTTCTGACGAAGCTAAAATTGGTATTATGCCAGGTTTTGTTTTCAAAAAAGGAAAAGTAGGAATCGTTTCAAAATCTGGAACTCTTACTTATGAAGCTGCTGATCAGGTTGTAAAAGCTGGTTACGGTGTTTCTACAGCGATCGGAATCGGTGGTGACCCAATCATTGGAACTACAACGAGAGAAGCTTTAGAATTATTCATCAATGACCCGGAAACTGAAGCGGTTGTAATGATCGGTGAAATCGGTGGTGGTCTTGAAGCTGAAGCTGCAAGATGGTACAAAGCAAGTGGTTCTACAAAACCAGTTGTTGGTTTTATCGCTGGACAAACTGCTCCTAAAGGTAGAACAATGGGTCACGCAGGTGCTATTGTTGGAGGTGATGAAGATACAGCTCAGGCTAAGATGGAGATCATGAGAGAAAACGGTATCAATGTAGTAGATTCCCCTGCTGATATTGGTGTTACTGTTGCCAAAGTTTTAGGAAAATAAAAAACTTGTCCCTACTTTTTGGGATGACTTTTAAAAACAATACAACTACAAATGAAAAAATTTTTATTGACATCAGCTTTAGCACTTTCTACTTTGTCTTTCGCACAGATCGATTTTAGTAGTACAAGATTTGGTGTTACTGCTGGTGGAAACTATTCGAGAGTTAAGAACGCACATAATCCTTCGGGGGCAAGATTTGCTTTTCAGGGCGGTGTTTTAGCATTGATCCCAATGGGTGGATCTAATCAGTTTTATCTTCAACCCGAGGTTACGTACTACGGAGCCGGAGAATCTGGAAAAGATAAAGATGCAAAAAATGCTGACGGTTATAATGCGGTGTATGCTAATAATTATTTGAGCGTGCCTATTTATTTCAAAGGATATTTTTCTGAAGCAGAATCAGAATTTTTTGGAATGATTGGTCCGAGATTTAATTTTTTATTAAGTCAGAATGTTAAGAACGTACCTGCAAGCAGACCTTATTATGATCCGGAGGTGACGGTTCCAAATTATCCACAGATCAGCGGAAAAGCCAACAGCTTTAATTTCGCAGTAGGTCTAGGAATTGGGTACAGTTACAAAAGACAACTCGAATTAGCTTTAAAATATGACTTAGGTGTGTCAAACACTTATCCGAAACTTATTGAAGATTTCACGAAAGACCCGAATACGGCGAAAAAGAAATCTGAACAGGTTCTTAGCTTAAGCTTAAGTTATATTTTCGAATAATGATTTTTCATTCAGAAAATAAAAACTCCCGAAATTTAATTATTTCGGGAGTTTTTTTGTTTTAATTTGAAATCATTAAATTTTTATTGAATTCCAATTTTGTTTTGTGTGCAGTCTATGTAGATAGAATTTTTCATAAAGATTTTATTCCCCAACATTCCTGTCATTCCTGAAAATTTCATCATTAGATATTGACTTTTTGAAAAATCTTCAACATAAGTAATTTCGTTTACCGGAACTTTACTGTCACTAAAAAATATAAAATTCTTACTTTTTGTGGTATAGCTTGTCAATATATTTTTCCAAGACTGTTCTTTTCGGATAATTACTTTTGAGTTGGGTGCTTTCAGAACTTCCCAGATTTCTTTATTGGTTAAAAATTCATAGGCACTCGTTCCCGAATCATACAAGAATTTCTCTTTTTTTCCATTTAAAAATCCTTCAAGAATAATTTTTCTTTTCTTGAATTTAAAATCTAGAAGGCGACTTGTGAATTCGACAGGTTGCTTCAAAATATTAAATTCAACATAGTTGTCTTTAAAATTAATAAGTGTTTTCTTGTCTTCTAAAATATCTGCGCCAAGGGTACCAATTATTTTTACAGCATCAACATTTGTCGAATTATTACCTTTGTCAAATATTATGAATTTGTCTGATATAATTTTTGTATTTCCAATGGTAAGAGAAGACTTAGCCCGATCATTTTTGATTTCGATTCCTTTGATACCTTTTATTGCATTAGAATAAAAAACTGTGCTTGGTGAACCTGTATCAAACTGCATATAATATGTAACAGAATCTTTAGAAAAACGCACAGGCAAAAGCAAAACGTTTTTATCGGAACCCATCCATTTTATCGGAATTTTTCCGCTTTCGTCTTTTAAAGTTAAATAATTTTCTTCGGGAGTGAATTTTTGTTCAAAATACAAATAACCGCCAATTAGAGAAACAAGTATAACTGCCAAAAAAGTAAGTACAATTTTCTTAAAAATTTTCATTTTATTTTTTTGTACAAGATTCTGGATTTAATATCAAATGAAAGATAAAATGATATGACAATAGTATGTCATCTTCATGACTTTAGTTACAAGAAATTGAATTTCAGTTTGATAGTTAAATCGTTCTTTCTGTTTAGACTGATTCCGTTTGTAATGACAATTACTAATTTTATAAGAAGGAAAAGAAGTAAAGGAATAATGAAAACAGGAAATTTCAAGGATAGCATCTTTTGAATAAAGGGACAAACGATCATAGAAATAGAAACGACAAATGCTAAAATGATTTGAACGGATACAATATGTTTTCCAAATTCTTTATTCTCCTCGTCTTTTGTTTTTAAAGTTAAAATTAAAGGAAAAATAACACCTCCAAAAGGAATAATAATACCAGACAGAGCCGAAAGATTAATCAGTCTGGCTCTGTCGGTATTGATATTTTCTTCATCTTTTATAAATAAATTTTCAGGTTCAGTTTCCAGGCTTTTTGCAAGAGTTTTAAGCGTAAAACCTTTAGGAATATTTCCAGCTTCTATACGTTGGATTGTCCTTAAAGAAAGTCCTGATTTTTCTGCAAGTTCAGTTTGAGTCAAATTTTTTTCTTCTCTCAATTTTCGAACTATAGTTTTCATTCTTTTAAGATAAAGTTGCTAAGTACATATTCATAAAAAGATAAAAGAGAAGCAAAAATTAACTTCTTATCCACTTCCAAAGCTCCTTCAGAGTCGCCTTATTTCCGTACATTAAAATTCCTACTCTGTAAATTTTTCCGGCAAGGAAAATCATAAAAATCGTCGTTGCCAGTAATAAGAAAATAGATAAAGCAATTTGCCAAGCTGGAACTCCGTAAGGTATTCTTGCAATCATCGCAACAGGTGAAGTAAACGGTATTATTGATAACCAAAAACCTAAAGGTCCGTCAGGATTATTCATTAATGAAAAACTTCCATACATCCCCAAAGTCAATGGTAAAATGGCAAATAAAGTAAATTGTTGTGTTTCTGTCTCATTGTCAACCGCAGAACCTATTGCAGCATAAATCGAGCTGTAAAAAATATATCCTAAAAGGAAAAATACAATGAATACAAAAATAATTAAAGGAAAATTTAAATCTAACAAACTGTGAGAAACCTGAGTTGCAATCTGAGCAATATCCAATTTATCTGAAATTTCCTCATTTCCTCCCGGAATGTTTTTCTGAATTGAAGAGAACCCTGTGTTCAGAACTAAAGCTCCAATTACAGACATCGATATCCAGACGATAAACTGCGTCAAGGCAACCATTGTAACACCCAAAATCTTTCCCATCATTAGTTCAAAAGGCTTCACAGAAGAGATGATAATTTCTACCACTCTGTTGTTTTTTTCCTCCAAAACACTTCTCATGACACGCACTCCATAAATGATGATGAACATAAAAGTAACATACATCAAACCTAAACTCAATCCTGTTTTCACTCCGAAAGCAAGATCAGAATCTTCTTTATTATTTTCAGAAACGTTGATAGTTCTCAGTTCAAAATTTTTATCAAGATTATCAAGTTGCGATTCGGCAATTCCTAATTGTTTGATCTTTTCTTTCTTAATGACGTTGCTGATATCAGAAATAATGCGTTGTTTGGTATCAAGACCTATTTTTGTATTGACAACCAGTCTTGTGTTTTTCTCCAAATCATCAAAATTATTACCGGAAATCTGAGGCAAAACTAAAATTCCATCTAGAGACTCATTGCCTTTGAGGTTTTTGATTTTAGATTTTTCATCCGCTACCGGAACGAAAATGTATTCCAGTTTATCATTAGATTTTAGCTGACCTTTGAAAAGTCCGCTATTGTCTACAACTTCAATGACGTTGTGGGATTCATTGGCTTTGAACATCAGTCCGATTACTGCACCAAATCCGATGATCATTAATGGAGCTAATAAAGTCAGTAATACGAAAGATTTTTTCTTCACCTGTGTAAGAAATTCTCTCTTTGTAATTAAATATATATTGTTCATAAATTTAAGAATGATTACCTACGGCATTAATAAAAACTTCATTCATACTCGGAATTTTTTCATCAAATGATCTTACTTTTCCCGCTTGTACGAGATCCAGTAAAATATCATTTTGATTGACCGTATTTTTCAGATCAAATGAGATTAAATTATTCTGCTCAGATAAATTGAAAATTTCATATTTATTTTGAAACTGTTGAAGTTGCTCATTGTTAACGTCAGAAAGTGTAATTCCAAAAATATTCTTCTTGAATTTTTCTCTCACGTCAAAAACTCTCCCGTCAATAATCTTTTTAGAATTGTCTATTAAAGCAACATAATCACACATTTCTTCCACACTTTCCATTCGATGGGTAGAAAGAATAATGGTAGTTCCGTTATTTTTAAGTTCGATGATCTGATCTTTAATTAAATTGGCATTTACAGGATCAAAACCAGAAAACGGTTCGTCAAGAATTAATAAATGCGGTCTGTGAAGCACTGTCACGACGAATTGTATTTTCTGAGCCATCCCTTTAGAAAGTTCAGATAATTTTTTCTTCCACCATTGATCGATGTGCAGTTTTTCAAACCATTTTTTGGCTTCATTCAATGCATCATTTCTTTTCATTCCCTTCAGTTCACCAAAATAGAGAATCTGGTCTCCGACACTCATATTTTTATATAAACCTCTTTCTTCAGGCATATATCCTATGTCTTTGATGTGATTGGGATTCAGCTTTTCTCCGTTGATGAAAACATCTCCGGAATCTGCCTGTGTAATTTGATTGATGATACGGATGAACGAGGTTTTTCCTGCTCCGTTGGGTCCAAGAAGACCATAGATACTTCCTTTCGGCACATGAATGCTAAAATCTTCCAAAGCTGTTTTTTTTCCTGCGTTGTAAGTTTTAGTAATGTGTTCAGCTTTTAGCATTAAATTGTTTTTTATAATGAGTATAAAAATAATCCGAAAGTTACGGAATTATTAAAACAGAATAAATCTAAAAGAAAAAATCCTGATGATTATCAGGATTTAATATTATTGTTTTACTATTTGAGTAACCTTTTGCGTATTGTCGCTTAGAATATAGCGGATAAGATACTTTCCGGGTTTTAATTTTTCAATATTGATCTCAGCTTTATTTGCATTCACATTATAGTTGGCAACTTGCGTTCCTAGTATAGAATAAAAGATAACTGATTTTATTTTTAGACCAGAATCTTTGGCTTTCACTACCAAAAAATCTTTGGCAGGATTTGGGTAAGCCGTAAGAACACCATCATCAGATTTTTGTGATGTGGAAGAAGGTTCTTTTATTTGTGCTTTGATATTGTCGGAAAAACCAACAAAAGCGCCCATGAATATAATAAAAAGTAAAAGTTTTTTCATCTAACGTATTATTTGCATAATTATTACTAACAAAAGTAATAAATTCTATAATCATCTACAATAGTTTTTTATAGAACTTATATTAAATTTGCAATAAATTATTCAAAAAGTATTCCAAAATGATATATTCAAGAAACAGAAGATTGAGAGTAAATGAATCTATGAGAGGGTTGGTAAGAGAATGTAGCCTTTCTACAGACGATTTTGTAATGCCCATCTTCGTAATGGAAGGTGAAAATAAAGAAGAAGCAATTTCATCAATGCCCGGAATTTTCAGAAGAAGTATCGATTTGACGGTTAAAGAATGTAAAGAGTTATTTTCTTTAGGCGTAAAAGCGGTCAATTTGTACATGAAAGTTTCAGAACATTTGAAAGACAATACAGGAAAAGAAGCCTGGAACAAAGACGGATTGATGCAAAATACCATCAAAGCAATCAAAGATGCCGTTCCTGAAATGGTAATTATGCCCGATGTTGCGCTAGATCCATATTCAATTTACGGTCACGACGGAATCATAGAAAACGGAAAAATCATCAACGATGCAACCAACGAAGCTTTGGCAAGAATGTCTGTTTCACATGCAGAAGCCGGAGCAGATATTGTGGCGCCAAGCGATATGATGGATGGAAGAGTTTTGGCAATTCGTGAAGCTTTGGAAGAAAGCGGATTTCATGATGTTGGAATTTTGAGTTATGCTGCAAAATATGCAAGTTCTTTCTACGGACCGTTCAGAAGTGCTTTAGACAGCGCACCAAAAGATGACATGGAAATTCCGAAAGATAAAAAAACGTACCAAATGGATTTTCACAACTCGCGTGAAGCTTTAAATGAAGTTTTCAAAGATGTAGAAGAAGGTGCAGATATTATCATGATCAAACCAGGTCTTCCTTATCTGGATATTGTTTCAAAAGTGCGTGAAGCCATCGATTTACCTATTGCCGTTTACAACGTAAGTGGAGAATATGCGATGTTAAAAGCAGCTGCTCAAAACGGTTGGTTAGATAATGACAAAGCGATTATTGAAAGTCTTACGTGCTTCAAAAGAGCAGGAGCTGATATGATTTTCACTTACGCTGCGAAGGAAGCCGCAATGATCTTAAATAACTAATCTTTCAAAGATATATGTAAAATAAAACACCTCATCTGAGGTGTTTTGTTTTTAAAGTTATCCGAAACATGCATTGTAATGTGGCGAACCGGGAACAATCGGATTTTCACCGCCTTTATCATAAACACAAATGTTTGACGGACACAAGTACCATCCTGCAGGGCAATTTCCATTCGCATCTGGTGGACGAATATTTCCACCGTTGATTTTCATTAAATCTTTTTTTGTTAGCTTTTTCATAATAAAAAATTTAGATTGATTTGTAAATTAAAGTTAGTAAAATTTATCATACAATCTGGAAATATTTAAATTAAATAAAAGATTACTTGAAATCGAAATCTTTTCCTTTGGTAAATTTTGCAGCAAAAGGAGTCTGATTTCCAGAATACTTCAAGACAAAATGTTTTTTAGAATCCGTATCAACTTTGGCTTCCACTTCCACATTTTGTTTCTGAAAACTGACATCCAAACCTATACCTGCTTCTTTTTCTAAGAAAATTTCTACACTTTCGGCATAAAAAAGTGAGGTGCTCAAATAATTGAATTTAATATTTTTTCGATACGTTTTTGATTCTGAATCTGTGAATTCAGAATATTTTCTCAAAATCTCAATTCCGGGAGCATCGATATTAGTAATTCTTGATTTTGTAACACCATTTACTCGCACCGAAAAACTTTTTGCACTGTTGATATTTCCGTTGATTCCGATATTAAAAAGAGATGGCAGCGAAAGACCATATTCAATCATATTTTCTTTGGTAAACTCAAAGTCGGGAATCATAGCGGCATTTTTCTGAACACTTAAAAGTTGATTTTTCACTGTTTTCAATTGTTCGTCAGAAAATAAAAAACCGATCAGATTATTGTTGGTCGTTCGCCAGTTTCTACCGTTCCACTCATAAATTTCACAAAGCAAAGTGTCTGTGGAAGAGTGGGGAAGGAGATCAATATCCTGCCATTTGAAAACTTCTTTTGCGTAAGGTCTTCGGTTGATAAGATTGATTCCGAGATCCAAAGCTAATAAATCGGTTAGTTGTTGGTTATTTTCCATAAATTTTAAATTCGGATTGATGAT
>Ga0302215_10000852_pt1 | contig 22231 bp, 14 predicted proteins | sample II_Fen_N3_1_FD_194580 | JGI IMG/M metagenome (GOLD analysis project Ga0302215, IMG submission 194580) | Peat permafrost microbial communities from Stordalen Mire near Abisko, Sweden - II_Fen_N3_1 | ecosystem: Environmental > Terrestrial > Soil > Wetlands > Permafrost | place: Sweden: Abisko... | reverse complement strand
CTACTTATCGATTTTATAAATTCAGAATTAGTCAGCTTAAAAACCAAAGAGTTCTTTTGGAGAGTTTGGTTGAGGAACGAACGCTTGAGTTGGAGGGGCAAAAGAAAATACTCGAAATACAGACCGTTGAACTTTCGAATAAAAATGAAACCCTGGTTTTGCAGAATGAAAAGATAACCCGACAAAAGAGCCAGATAATTATGATGTCGAAGAAGGTACAGGAATCTACGGTCGATAAATTGGCTTTTTTTACAAATATTACTCATGAACTACGTACTCCGATAACGCTTATTACCGGTCCAATTGAACGGGCATTGAAACTAAGTGACAATGCTCAGGTAAATGAACAACTTAATTATGTAGCGCGAAATTCGAAATATCTACTTTCGTTGGTTAACCAGCTGATGGACTTTAGAAAGGTTGATTCTGGGAATGTTGAGATTGTACTGAAAAGAGCCAATATCTTACAGTTTTTAGAGAATGTTTTGATTCCATTCGAGGCTTTTGCCAAAGAGAGAGGAATTGTAATTAAAAAATACGTACATCTATTAACTCCTAATATATTATTTGATGAAGATGGACTCCGAAAAATTGCCACAAATTTACTTTCAAATGCCATTAAATTCACACCCGATAATGGAGTGATTCATCTCTATTTTGCGGGATTGAAAGATGAATTGACAGGTAGAGGAAATCTTTATTTTTGTGTAAAAGATAGTGGTTTTGGTATCTTAGAAGATGATTTAGTGAAGATATTCGATCGTTTCTATCAGTCGAAGCAAAACATGAAGTTTCCGGTTTACGGGCAAAGCGGTACAGGTATCGGACTTTATTTGTGTAGGAGAATTGTGCAGATGCATGGTGGAGTAATATATGCAAAGAATGGTAAAACTGGTGGAGCAGCCTTTAGAGTGCTAATTCCTTATGCTATGGATAAGAAACCGTTAGTGCACTCAGTGAATTCTGAAATGAAAGCGTCATTAGAGACTGAGACTGTTATGATTGAAGAAACAGTGTTAGAAAAGAATAGGCTAACTATATTAGTGGTAGATGATAATAGAGATATGCTGGGCTATATTTATTCAATCCTTCAGGAGCAATATAACGTGTTGACTGCTGAAAATGGACAGTTAGGACTGGATGTGTTGAAAACAAACGCTGTGGATTTTATCATTACCGATTTGATGATGCCTATAATGGATGGAATTGAATTCTCGAAACGAATAAAAGAAAACTTTAGTACTTCGCATATCCCGATACTAATTCTGACTGCTAAAACGTCGAATGATAAGAAAATTGAAAGTTTCAAGCTTGGAGTAGATGAGTATCTCACGAAACCGTTTGATGAAGAACTGCTGATGGCTAGAATTGGTAATATTCTCAAAAGCCGTAAAATCAGTCAAACGAAATTTACGTTCAATATGGATGTGGCGGAGTTGAATATTGACGACGAATCTAGAGATAAGAAATTTCTGGATAAAGCAGTGCGGATTGTAAAAAACAATTATAAGGATAATTCTTACGAAGTGAGTGACTTTATTGATGACATGGGAGTCAGTAAGAGCTTACTAAATAAAAAGCTCCAGATGATTGCCGGACAGTCGGCAGGGAAATTTATTCGTACCTACCGACTAACAGTGGCTCATGAACTCATTCTGAAAAATAAGGAAACCCGAAATATGAATGTGTCCGAAATAGCAGAGGAGGTCGGTTTCAATGATCCCAAATACTTTACCCGCTGTTTTACCAAGCACTACGGTATTGCACCAAGTTCTATGCTCGAAAAGTAAGAAAGCCCTCGTTACGATAGACTTTTTCATTCCGTGGAGGAGACTTCCGGGTATGCTAAATTTCAATAGTCCGGCAACATAATTATAACCAGAAGTTAGCACACTTCAATCAACTCAAAAAGAAGAGATGATTGGAGTGTGTTTTTTTTGTTAGAGAATATTGTCAGCGTTTTGTCTTTATTTGAAGTTAAATGTGTGCTTTTTAGACAGCTAATTAAATGTATTTTGAGCTATAATTGACAGAATGGTCTTTTGTCTACTATTGATGGTCGATTTTCTACCGTTATTTTTAATCTCATATCTATTTTTGCTGAACAAATTTTAAGCGCTTTTATGTTGCGAAATTAAAAAAAACAATAAACGAATAAAATCTAATTAAAATGGAGCCTATGTAAAACAGATAGAAAAAACACTGCTGGGGCTGGTGTAAAGAGCCTTATTATTACAGTAAATTATTTAGAATTTTCAGTTACCTTAAAAAGAAAATCATGAGTAAAAATTATTTCTCAAAAAGAAGAAGAATAGCAACACTAATTACTTTGTGTGCATTCTTTGTATGTAGTGCACAAATGTTGGCTCAAAGCCAAATTTCAGGAACCGTAAAGGACAGCAAAGGCGAAACATTGATCGGTGTATCCGTATTGGTGAAAGGTACTAGTGTAGGTACCATCTCTGACATAAATGGAAAGTACAGTATCAAAGCCTCCCCAAAGGCTGTTTTACAATTTACAAGTATGGGATATGTATCTCAGTTGGTAAATGTGGACAATAAAATAAACATTGATGTTGTATTAGCAGATGACAATAAAATTTTAGATGAAGTAGTAGTAGTCGGCTATGGCACTATGAAAAAGAGAGATGTAACCGGTTCGGTAATCTCTGTAGATAATGCTGCACTTAAAAGAACAGGACAAGCAACTGTTTTAGGTGCATTGAAAGGACAAACACCGGGTGTAATTGTAACACAGGTAAATGGAAAACTTGGTACCGGCTACTCAATTGAAGTTAGAGGAAAAAATTCAATAAGTAAAGCTTCCGATCCACTGGTTATTGTTGATGGAATTATTGGTGCTGATATGAATGCACTAAATCCCGCCGATATTGAAAAAATTGATGTTCTGAAAGATGTTTCAGCCACGGCTATTTACGGTTCGCGCGGAGCAAATGGGGTAGTAATCGTCACAACTAAAGGAGGAAAAACCGGCAAAAATGTGGTTACATACGATGGTTCATACGGCGTGGTTACGCCAACCAATGTTCCGAAGATGTTTAACGGTGATGAATATATGGCTTATACGAAAGAGGCTCTTAGAAACGGTAGTGCATCAGTGAGTATCATAGGTCAGGAGAAAATCAATGCCGATAGTAAAAATTATACTGATTGGTTGGATTACACCTTGAAGAATGGAATACAAACCAGTCATACAGTTTCCTTAAGCGGTGGTAGTGAAAAAGAAACTCATATTTTATCTGTTGGATATAACAGACAAACAGGTAATACAGATGGAGAATTGTTGCAACGGTTTAATGCAAAGATTGGTGTTGAAGGCAAAGCCGGCAACTTTACTCTTGGGCTTTCAGCTTATGCCCGCAATTCGGATATCGACAATGGATCAAAAGAAGCATTGCGTTCTGCTTTCCGTCTAAGACCAATAGCTCAACCAACAGACCCAGTAACCGGACAAGATCAGTTCTTTGTTCAAACTTATCGTCCTGATCGTTTCACCAATCCTCGGTTCGATGCAAAAAACGAGAATACCAACATAAATCAAACAAATATTTTTGGTAACGTTTTTATCGACTATAAAATTTTTGAAGGCTTTACCTTTCGTTCAACTTTTTCTCCATATTTATGGTCAAGTAGAACTGGATATAGTGCTGACACATTTACTAAAACCAATAAAGGCGTAAACAAACCCAAAGGTGAATTGACAAATGCGTTTGGATCATCGTATACATGGGATAATGTGTTAAATTATACTCATTTGTTTAATCGCAAGCATAGAGTTAATGGTATGTTAGGAACAAGTACCTTTGATAATAAATCAGAGAATTCATATATTAAATACAAAGATTTACCATATAATTCTGAGTGGTATGCAATTCAAGATGCTGCAACTATTGAGGCACGCTCATCCGGGTATACTCGCGAAACCATGTTGTCATATATGGGACGTTTCAATTATTCGTATGATGATAAATACTTAGTTACGTTTACCGGTCGCTACGATGGCTCCTCGAAACTTGCCGAAGGTCGTAAATGGGGCTTCTTCCCATCGGCTGCGGTTGCCTGGAGAGTTTCGCAAGAGGGTTTTATGAAAGAAAATACTACTATTAATGATTTAAAACTTAGATTCAGCTACGGTGAGAGTGGCAATAATGTTGTTGCGCCTTATTCTACTATCTTAGGGGTTAGTGCTACTCAATATGATTTTAATGGAACTAGTGCTGCCGGACAGTATCTGAGCAGAATCCCGAACAATGATTTAAGCTGGGAAAAAAGTAAAGAGTTCAATATCGGTCTCGATTTCAGTATTTTGCAAAATCGTATTTCAGGAACAGTTGATGCATATTCTAAGGATAATGTCGATTTGATTATGCCAATGAGTATTCCACAAACCAATGGATTCTCAAATATTAGCGCTGTGAATGTGGGTTCAACAAGAAATCAGGGTATTGAAGTGAGCTTAAATACTGTGAATGTTCAAACAAAAGATTTTACATGGAGTACCAACTTTAATTTTGCGAAGAACACAAACAAAATCATCGATATTTTCGGAGATAAAAAAAGTTACCCAAATCAAGGGTTGTTTATTGGACAACCGGTAAGTGTTATTTATGATTATCAGGCCAATGGAATATATCAATTGGGTGAAGAAACTTTGGCTGCTAAATATGGATTTGTACCGGGAGCTGTGAAAGTGGTTGATCAAAATGATGATGGTAAGCTTGATCCGGAACATGACAAGGTAATTTTAGGATCAAACACTCCTAAATGGACAGGTGGTATTACCAATACATTTACCTACAAAAATTTCGATTTGTCTGTATTTGTTTATACCCGCCAGGGTGAAATGAGGTATAGTACTTTCCACAAGGAGCTGGCTAATGAGTATATGGGTGAAATAAATCAATTGAAAGTAAATTACTGGACACCCGAAAATCCGACTAATGATTTCTATCGCCCGGGTATAAATGCCGGCTGGACAGGCTTGTTGCTTTACAAGGATTGTTCGTTTGTGAGGGTTGGGAATATCACTTTTGGATATAACATTCCGGAATCAGTACTGAAGCCAATACATGTAAGCAATCTGAGAGCTTATTTTACTGCAGTTAACCCATTTGTATTCACTAATTATACCGGAATTGACCCTGAATATAGCAATAATGCTTCTTACGATGGTGGAGTTTCAACTTCAACTTATATGTTTGGTGTTAGTGTTAAATTTTAAAAAATAAAAGATATGAAACGACTAAAAACAATAAGAGTTTTTTGTGGAGCTTTGATGTTGTTATCAATGACTTCATGTTCCGATTTCCTGACTGAGAGTCCAAAGGGGTCAATGAATGCAGATGAATTCTACAAGACGAAAGATGGTTTTGAATATCTGGTTAAGGCTGTTTATGATCCTTTGAGATGGGTGTCAAAAAATCATGATGCACATTTTTATGGCACAGACTTGTTTACTGTTCCGGGATTTAGTGATCAGACATTTCTAACTCATTTCAATGATTATCATAAAAATGCGTTAAACGCATCGAACAGTGCTATATTTTTGTTATTCACTGATTCTTACTCATTGATTCAACGGGCAAATACCTGTATCAACAGAGCTAGTTCGGCAGATATTACTGAGGCTATTTTCAAACAACGCACTTCAGAAGCTCGCTTTTTACGTGCATATGCCTATTTTACATTAGTAGAAGAATTTGGAAAGGTACCTTTGCTTACAGAAGAAGTGAAAGTGCCAAGTTTTACTGCTGAACTGGCACCAGAAAAAGATATTTATACATTTATGGTTTCTGAGTTGGAAGCTATTTATCCTCTTCTTCCTGCCAAAGATGGAGGTCAGGAGTGGGGACGGGTGAATCGTGCGGCGGCTAAAACCTTGTTGTCAAAGGTGTATCTGACGAGAGCTTATAAAACTTTTGCTGAGACAGGTGATGCGCAAAAGTCTTTTGACTTGGCTAAAGATATCATTGATAATGAAAAATATACCTTGCTCCCTGATTTTGCAGATGTGTTTAAAGCTACTAATGAGGTAAATAATGAAGTTATTTTTTCGGTTCAATGGAGTACTAATGTGGAGCTTAACTGGACAGGAAATAATGATTACAGTGTCTTTTTACCATATTTACAGAATATTCCCGGATTGACTTCTAAAACAAATGGAGTGGCTCAACGTATGACAGGAACCTATGCTCCTACACGTTTTGCATACCGTTTATTTGACAGGTCATGGGATACTCGTTACGACAAAACTTTCAGAAGTGCATATATCGCGAATGAGAAAGGAACTTCTCCTCAGTTCGGAGCTGTAAATGTAGGCGACACAGTTATTTATTGTACTTATCCGGATCAACCATGGTCTGCTGCTAAAAAAGCAACAAAAAAATACTTTGTTGTGAATATTGATGAGTATTATGAGAAAAAACTTTACGATTTATATACCAACTTTCCATATCCGGGAATTGATAAGTTCAAAGACACAAAAGCATTGTACGATGATAATGGAAACCTAGGTACACGTGATCATTTTGTGTATCGCTTGGGTGAAGTTTATTTAATTGCAGCCGAAGCTGCGTTGAAAGCAGGTAAGCCTGATGTTGGGCTCCCATATATCAACGAAATCCGCAAAAGAGCTGCTATTAATAAAACAACTTATCCTGTGTTGACAACGCTGACTATCGACAATATTCTTGATGAACGTGGTCGCGAATTATTAGGCGAAGAAAGTCGTTTTATGGAATTGAAACGTACCGGAAAGCTTAAAGAGAGAGCTATAACCAATGGTGCTAACGAACGTGCAGCAAGAGCTGGCTACTATAACGACAACTATTTGTATCGTCCATTGCCTTACGATTGGATGCGTTATCTTAGAAATACTGTTGAGCAAAACGCCGGTTATGACTACTAATTTTATAGGTTGATTATTAGTCCAAGAGGGTTTGGCACTTATTGGTTCCAAACCCTCTTTTTAAAAATACATATAAAGTATGAGACGCTATTGGAAGAAAGACACTGTTTGTGGTGTTCTGTTATTATTTCTTATTTCAGTAAATCCGGTTTTCGGGAGCGATTTTATTAATTATGTCGATCCAAGAATTGGAACTGCTGCCAGTACAACCAGGAGTGCTGGTAAATTTGGCAAAAGCACAGAGGAATACGGGCAGACACTTCCAGCTGTTTTGGAACCGAATGGAATGAATTTCTGGACTCCACAAACACAGGATTCGGAAACAAAATGCATAGCACCATATTATTATAAAGATTCACTTATTCAGGGATTTAGAAATTCGCACTGGATAGTCGGCGGTTGCACGCAAGATTATGGTTCGATGACTCTTATGTCCACTACTGGAAAACTAAAATGTTTGCCCTCAGAAAGAGGCGGGTTATTTTCGCATAATCAGGAGATTACTACACCTTCCTATTATGCAGTTCAATTAAAAAATTACGGCATCCGTGCCGAAATGACAGGTCAATGTCGTTCAGCTATTTTTCGCTTTACATATTCAGCAAATGGTGATGCTTATTTAATCGTCAATCCCAATAGCGATGAAGGGAAAGGATATATTGAGATAGATGTAAACAAAAAAGAAATACGAGGATATAATCCGGTGCACCGCATCTATCAGGGCTGGGGTGAGCCTGCCGGTTTTAGCGGATATTTTGTGGTAAAGTTTAGCAAAGAGATTGAATCATACGGAGCTTATCAAGGTTCCGATACATTCGCCGGGCAAAAGTCGATTGGGGGTAAACCCAACATTGGTGTATTTATTCATTTCAAAGTCAATAAAGGCGAACAGGTGCTAGTCAAATCGGCTTCGTCGTTTACAGCTATAGAGGCAGCTCGGAATAATCTGACTGCAGAAATCCCTGATTGGAATTTTGATGCTGTAAAGGCAAAATTGACAAACAGCTGGGAACAAAAGTTGGCTAGTATAAAAGTAGAAACATCCGACAAAGAGAAAAAGATAAAATTCTATAGTGCCTTGTATCGCTCTTCATTTTTGCCTCGTGTGATGAATGATGTCGACGGTTCATACCCCTCTTTCTCCACCGGAACTCCAATTAGGAAAAAGGCAAAAGGCAATTATTACGATGACTTTAGCATGTGGGATACCTACAGAGCATTACATCCTTTGTTGAATATCATTGCTCCAGATAAATCGGCTCAAATGATGCAGTCGCTGGTCGATAAATATGAACAAGGTGGTTGGTTACCTATTTTTCCCTGCTGGAACAGTTATACGGCAGCAATGATTGGCGATCATGCCATAGCAGTTTTGGGCGATGCTTATGTCAAAGGAATTGCCGATTTTGATATTCAAAAAGCTTATGAGGGTATGCGCAAAAATGCTTTTGAATCGCCTGCTGATTTTCGGGATTATAAAAACGGAATGGGTCGCCGTGCATTAAAATCTTATCTCAAATATGGATATATCCCGTTGGAAGATTCGGTTAAAGAAGCCTTTCATAAGAATGAGCAGGTCTCCCGAACATTGGAATATGCTTATGACGATTATGTGTTGGCGCAGGTTGCTCTCAAACTGGGAAAGAAAGATGATTCTCAAAAGCTGATTGAACGTGCTCACAATTATTCGAATGTAATTGATCCAACTACCGGATATGCTCAGGGGCGTTTTGCAGATGGGAAATTTTTGAACGCAAACAACGCATTTAATTTTGCAGGTTTTGTTACCGAAGGGGCTCCCTGTCATTACACCTGGTATGTTCCGCAAGATATCAAAGGATTGATGGGTTGTATGGGTGGAAAGGCTAAGTTTACAGCAAAACTTGATTCAATGTTTAGTGAGCGCAGGTACTGGCATGGCAACGAACCGTGTCATCAGGTAGCATTTTTGTTTAATTACGCTGGTCAACCCTGGAAAACTCAACAGCAAGTGCGTCATATTCTAAACAGTGAATACTCAAATACACCGGGTGGTTTGTCGGGTAATGATGATGCCGGACAGATGTCGGCCTGGAGTATTTTTGCGGCCATAGGGTTTTATCCGGTTTGTCCGGGAACACCTTATTATGTGCTTGCCAGTCCTTCGTTTCCAAAGGTTTCTATTCTACTTGAAAATGGACGGACGTTTACAATAACTGCTAAAAATGCGACTGATGATAATATTTATATACAATCTGTAACCTTGAACGGAAAGCAGTATACAAAAAATTATATTTCGCATGCCGATATTGTATCGGGTGCTAAGCTAAACTTTGTAATGGGAAAAGTTCCGAATAACAGTTGGGGTGCAAAACCGGAAGATTGTCCTCCTTCAATGACAAAATAAAAAAAACAAATTACACTAATGAATAAATTTTTCACGACCCTGTCTCTCTTTATTGTAAGTGTTACGTTGGCAGCCAAATCTTATAATGTAAAAGACTTTGGGGCAATTGCTGATACAACGGTTCTTTCCAGTCCTTTTATTCAAAAGGCCGTTGATGAATGTGCTGCCAATGGTGGCGGTGTTGTGGTTGTTCCTGCAGGAAATTATTTGTGCGGCTCTATATTTCTAAAAAGTAACGTCGAGCTACATTTGGAGGCTGGTTCTACTCTTTTTGCAAGCAGGCGAAGTAGCGACTATCCGAAAGCGAAAGTTAGTATAGGAGCTTCGGATGCTGATCGGGTGGACATACTGATTGCAGCGATGGATGTAGAGAATATCTCTATAACGGGAACCGGTTCACTCAACGGACAGGCAGTACGTGAGTCTTTTAGACGAGAACCTCAATTGGCTTTGACCGATTCGGTAACCGGACGCGAAATTGCCAATGCTATAAAATATGGCGTTGATTATCAAACTAAGTTTAGGAAAGTGCCCCCATGTCCGGGTCTTATCAATTTTACAAATTGCAAGAATGTGCATATCGAAAATATTCAGGTTGTCGAATCTTCATTCTGGTCGGTACATTTGCAATGGTGTGATCGCGTCTTTGTAGATGGCATCTATATTTATTCGGCTCCGTCAAATGGAGTGAATGCCGATGGGCTGGATATTGACGGCTGCAGCAATGTGATGGTGAGCAATAGCGTGATTAATACCGGCGATGATGCACTTTGTCTTAAAACAACATCTCAGGATAAAATCTCAAAACCATGTGAAAATGTAACGGTTACCAACTGTATATTCACTTCTTCATCGGCAGCAATAAAACTTGGTACTGAATCATTTTCCGATTTTCGAAATATTACCATCAGTAATTGCATTGTAAAAGATGCTAATCGGGGCATTAATATGATTATTCGTGATGGAGGTGCGGTGAGTAATGTCTTGTTTTCGAATATTGTTATCAACACAGTTCGTAAAGCAACGTTTTGGTGGGGTAATGGAGATGCTGTGTGGATGACCATTCAAGCCCGCAGAAAAGAAAAGCCTGCGGGGAAAATTGAGAATGTAAGTTTCGACCATATCATTGCACATAGTCAGAGTGGTGTTCGCATTGAAGGCTTTGACAATGTGGTAAATAATATTCGTTTCAATGATTTTCAATTATTTATGGAACCGGAGAATGCTAAAGATAAACGTTCGCGCAACGGCTTCTTGTTTAATGGAGTTGCCAGGCTTTTAATGAATGACTGTGCTGTAAGCTGGAATACCTCCCAAAGTGAAGATGTATGGGAAAGTGCATACTATTTCGAGAACGTAAATGGACTAACTCTTAATCGTACATTGGGTGAGCAGGCACCAAATAAAAGATACCCTGCAATTAGAAAGAAGAATACCAGCAATGTTTCAATAGATGGAAAATCACAAAAATAAAAAATGAAAGTGCAACTAAAAATCACCGGTCTGGCTTTAGCTTTAGTCCTTTTATCGTGCGGAAACAGAGACAAATTTTTGTTCAGAAATTCTGCTGTTGCAATGGAGAAGCGAGTGGATGATTTGGTGTCCAGATTGACATTAGAAGAAAAAGTAGCACAAATGGGCAGTTCTGCTCCGGAAATTAAACGCTTGGGCATTACGGCCTTCGATTGGCAAAATGAATGCTTGCATGGAGTGGGCAAGTTGGCCGAATATAAAGTTACGGTTTATCCTCAGCCTATTGGTATGGCTGCAAGTTGGGATGCTGCTTCGATTTATAAGATGGCTGATTTTACAGCTGAAGAAGGACGGGCAGTAAACAGAGATGCAAGTCAAAAGGGTAGATTTGGAAGCTATTACGGACTTACCTACTGGGCTCCCAATATAAACATCTTTCGTGACCCAAGATGGGGGCGCGGACATGAAACTTTTGGAGAAGATCCTTATTTAACGGGTGTTCTCGGGAAATCGTTTGTGCATGGATTACAAGGCGATGATCCTACTTATCTAAAAGCTTCGGCATGTGCAAAGCATTTTGCCGTGCATAGTGGCCCCGAGTCGTTGAGACATGAATTCAATACAGAGGTAAGCACCTATGATTTATGGGATACTTATCTTCCAGCATTTCGCGATTTGATTGTTGATGCTAAAGCAACCGGAGTAATGTGTGCATACAATGCTTATGGAGGTAGACCCTGCTGTGGTAATGACTTGCTGATGATGGATATTTTACGTAATAAATGGAAGTTTACCGGATATGTAACTTCTGATTGTGGCGCTATTGACGATTTTTATAAGTACCACAAAACTCACAGCGATACCATTACTGCTGCTGTTGATGCCGTTTTGCATGGTACCGATTTGGATTGCCTGAGAGATACGGTATTCAAAACACTTACTAAAGCTGTAAGGACAGGACTCATTGACGAAAAAAATATTGATATTGCAGTAAAAAGACTTTTTACTATCAGGTTTAAGTTGGGCTTGTTTGATCCGGCCAGCAAGGTGAAATATGCGAATATTCCACTCTCGGTTCTTGAAAGCCCGGAACACAAAGCACATGCTCTTAAGCTGGCGCGGCAGTCAATAGTGTTGTTGAAAAATGAATCGAATACCCTTCCTTTAAAGAAAGATCTGAAGAAGGTGGCGGTAGTTGGACCCAATGCTGCTAATAAAATGACTTTGCTGGGAAATTACTACGGGTATCCAAGCGAGATTGTAAGTGTTCTGGATGGAATAAAAGCAAAGCTAAGTCCGCAAACAGAAGTCTTTTATGAAAGAATGACGGATTACATTGCTTTAGACTCTTTTGTAGTTGAAAATCATAATAATGAGCTGGCATATAACGGTAAATCCGGGTTTCGGATGGAGTATTATGACAACCAGAATTTTTCCGGAAATGCCATTATTAGTCAGGAAAACGAGACTGATATTATTTACAGAGGTGAAACCAGATTTATCAATGGTATTAATTCTACCGCTTTCTCAAAGCGTATAACTACTTATTTTAAGCCGACTGAGACAAGTACTTTGACCCTAAATATTGACACAGACAAACGGTTTCGTTTATTTGTAAACGATAGTATTTGTATTGACGCATTGCGCGGAAAGGCTAAAGCTAAGGGGATTTATACCAGGCGGTTTGTAAAGGGGAAAGAGTACAAAATCGTTGTTGAAACTACTTTTAAAGGTAGAGATGGTTATTTCTCTTTCAATATAGGTAAAATTAAAACGCCTTCGTTGCAAGAACAGGCAGCAAAAGTGAAGGATGCAGATGTAATCATTTTTGTGGGTGGAATCTCTCCATCTTTAGAAGGAGAACAGAATGGCGTAAATTGTCCGGGGTTTGAGGATGGCGATAGAACTACTATAGGCTTGCCTCGTATTCAGACCGAATTAATGAAAGAACTCAAAAAGACCGGGAAGCCTGTGGTTTTTGTGATGATGACTGGTAGTGCTCTTGCTGTTGAATGGGAGAATGAAAATATACCGGCCATTGTAAATGCATGGTATGGTGGGCAGTCTGCCGGTACTGCAGTTGCAGATGTTTTGTTTGGAGATTATAATCCGGCAGGCCGTTTGCCTGTTACGTTCTATAAGAGCGACAAGGATTTGCCTCAATTTACAAATTACGCTATGGAAGGTCGTACTTACAGGTATTTCAAGGGTGAACCGTTATATCCATTCGGCTATGGTCTGAGTTATACTACATTTAATTATAAAAATCTTGTGGTTCGGGATAATGTTAGTACGTCTGATTCGCTGGTTGTGTCGGTGCAGGTGAGCAATACCGGACAAAGAGATGGAGAAGAAGTTGTTCAGCTTTACCTGACTCACCTGAATGGATTCTCATTTCTTCCTCTTAGATCCTTAAAGGGCTTTAAACGAATATTTTTAAAAGCGGGTGAAACCAAGGAAGTTCAGTTTACTGTTGATAATAGAAGTCTTGCTACTTTCAATCAGCTGGGACAATTAATTGTGAAAGCGGGAGGTGTGCGAGTTTCGGTTGGAGGTTCGCAACCCGGTGACAAGTCGAAAGCGGTTGGTACCTGCGTTGAAAAGGACATTGAAATTACAGGAGTCGAAAATCAGATTCAATTTTAGCAAATTGGGTTTGGCTTCAACCTACATCATTTTAATTTATCTTGTGTTATGAAAAAGTTGTTTTTAATTACCATCTCGTTTTTATTATTGGGGCTTAGCTCTTGTAATTTCGGGGGTAGAAGAGGAAATCTAACCTTTAATGTGCTGGACTATGGTGCTAAAGGCGATAGTGTGACGGATGATTCGGAAGCTTTTCAGAAAGCAATCGACAAGTGTTCCGAAGCGGGTGGGGGACGTGTTCTCATTCCGGCGGGTCGTGTATTTATGACAGGGCCTTTTCATCTGAAGTCTTATGTTGATTTTCATGTTGAGGCTAATGCTAAAGTGTTGGCGAACCCGGATGAAGCAGTGTATACCAAAAGTGCATTCCTGGCTAATCGTGGCGAGGGTATGATTTGGATTGGGGGTGAGAATGTCGAACAGGTAAGCATTACCGGCAGGGGTGAGATAAATGGCAATGGGGTGTCGTTTATGGGAAAAGAGCTTCTGGATTCATACGAGCTCAAACCGGTTGATAAATTTGATCCGCGACCACATTTACTTACTCTTGTTGGTGGGCGGAACATCCGAATTGAAAATGTCAGTATCAAAAATTCGGCTTACTGGACTATTCATCTTGTTGGTTGTAATGATGTGGTAATAAAAGGCATTACGCTTCTCAATAATTTGAAAGTGCGCAACGGCGATGGTATTGATATTGATCATTCGAAGAATATTCGTATCAGCGATTGTTATATTGAGTCAGGTGATGACTGTATCTGTCTGAAAAATCGTCGGGAATATGCTAAGTATGGTCCTTGTGAAAATATTACGGTTACGAATTGTACCATGACTTCCCGGTCGTGTGCTGTCAAAGTAGGATCCGAAAACATGGATCGAATAAGTTACGCAACTTTCAGCAACTGTATTATCAGAGCCAGTAACCGTGGTATTGGTATTCAAAACAGAGATGAAGGTACGATAAATAATATTGTGTTTTCAAATATGGTTGTTGATTGTAAGTTCTTCTCAGATGTATGGTGGGGCAAGGCAGAGCCAATCTATGTTACTGCTTATCGTCGTGCTCCGGGAAATCATAAAGATGCCGGATGGCGTTTTCCCAGAGGTAAACGCGAAGGCAAAGTGGGTGAGGTCAGAAACATTTTCTTCAGTAATATAAAGTGTGAAAGTGAAAACGGAATTTTTGTCGGTGCAGAGTCAAACGACAAAGTCAGAAATATCTATTTCGATCAGGTAGATGTGCTAATCGTTAAGCGCACCACATATCCGGGCGGCACATTCGATAAGCGTCCGTGCATTGGCGATGGTTTTATAAAAGGGAATACCTCCGGATTTTTTTTAGATCAGGTTTCAAATATCACCATTCGTAATTCGTCGGTCAATTGGGGAGACACCCGACCCATGTATTTTGCCCATGCGGTGCACAAACAGAATGTGACCGGACTTGTAATTAGTGATCTGTCCGGGGAATCGGCTTTCGTGGACAAACCAACAAATTAAAATTTCAATAAATAGCTGTAAAAAAGAATGTGCCAAAACAAAGACGCAAGAACCAATTCAATTGGAGTTTGCGTCTTTGTTTGTTTATATTCAATAGCTGTTGTGATTAACCAGATGTTCTCCGATATAGCCCATAAATAGTGGATATCCCGATAGCTCTTCTCCAAACTTTTCGATGAGTTGTTTCGAGTAAATAGCCTGAACGTTTTCGTTCTGTCGTAACAAACTTTTAAAACCCCAAAGGTGAATAACACAGCTGTTCGACAAAGAGAATGGGTCGGATAAAAGGTGAGTGATTGGTAGCAGTTGGCGGGCAGCACATATCGACAGCAATCGTTGTTCGGCAAAAACCATTTGCGAAACCAATTCAGCCGGTTTCTCCATGTTGTGAAACATAAACCGTTTCGACTCGCTTAGATAGAAATTTTTAAATGATTCGTCTTTGATGTATAAAAAAGCTGTATTGGAAGGCAGCACGTTCCAATTGTAGTCAGCCGGAAAATGATAACCAGTTGGTTTTTTCAATAATGAAGGATGCAGATAAGCTTCGGGATGCAATGCTTCGGAATGTAGAGCGGTAATGGCGGTTGGATCCAGTAAATGCCGGATGGGTTGTGTAACAATAAGATCGGTATCGAGCATTACGCACGGACCGGCTTGTGCCTCCATGGCTATCAGTTTGCCTGCTGCCCAAAATATTTCGGGGTCAATAGGATAGTTGTTGTTCTCAAGCAACTCTGTGTCGATACCGCCATCCCAAAGTGCCGACAACTTCATGCTTCGGATAAACCCTAATCCGCACTTGTCGGTGTACAATTTGATACTTCCATTGTACTTCTGCCACATCAATGCCGAAACCATCATCGTGAGTATCTCGGCACTGTTCATGCTAAAATGCTTACCGCTTAGCGTGATGGGTTTCGTCCACAGAACATGGAATGCAGTAATGGCGTGTTGTTTCATGTTGAGTTTATAAGCCGATGAGATGACCGCCAACAATACCACTCCCGGGAGATGAGGAGACGCAGTTTTTACCGTGGCAGCACGCGCTTGATTTTATGATTTCGACCATAAAGTCGTGATAGGGATAGCTAATTCTCAAAAGATTGAAACGGTCTTCATTGATATAACAGGTTTGTGCTTGTAACTTTAGGAAGCGATATAAAAGAGGGCTTTTTGTTTTGCTATATTCAGCGAGCAATTCAAAGAATACGTTCAGATGATACTCCAACTCCGAATAATTCAGGTGCTCATTTTCACTATATTCTTTTAGCCATGCCTTGCTTCGGTCTAAATTATTGGGCTGATTAATAACGTCCTGTACAAACGCAAAAATATAATGTTGCATGGCTATGGAAGCGGTTGGATGATTTCCTTTTTTGAAATCTGATTTGATACTCATTGCCCGATTTTTTTTGTGAGGAATATGAAGCGTCCATTTAAGTTCCACAAATATACAGAATAGTTATTTATTTGCAACCTAATGCTTGAATTATTATTGATGACGTCTTTTAGGTTCACTGTTGGAGTAGTGGTCGTGCTACCACTATGTGACTACACTAATGACCGTATCTAGTGACATTAGGGTGTCAATCCCAATTCCGTTGCCCGTTTTTTGTTTACCAGCTTCCCATTTCTTGCTCCGCAATAATCAGGATATGATGAGAATTCCCAGTCTTCGGGTCGTACTGCCAACTGTGCTTTCACAGGTTTTTGATGAATATAAGTAGTAGTCATAATATAATGTCGTATTTTTCATAAAGAATGGAACGCGGATTTGACGGATCTAGCGGATGAAAACGGATGATATTTATACGGATTTAAAACAGATTTAAGTCATGCAAGCATGACTGATAAGACCGCAAGTCTTTGAAAATCATTTCGACTTGTCGAAATTAAAATCCGTTTCTTCTATCCGCTAGATCAGCGTTTATCCGCGTTCCATTCTTCTATTTCTTCTTATTTAATTATAGGACATTATATCTTTCCTGCTACTTATATGAAAGCTTTTTTGAATCAAGTAGTTTGAATACCATTTTGAATTGTTGTTCAACTATAAAAAGCAAAAGTGAGGGTGCGACTTGAAGTCGCGCTCTCACTAGTAATCTATTAATAACCCTTGTTGTTCTTACGCAATCAGTACTGTTATCAATGTACTCCAAGGTCCGGCCAGTTCGGGATGCTTGGTGTTGTTCCAACGGAAATAGATGTACAGATATTTTCCCGCATTTTCCGGTCCTAATGGCAATGTAAAGGCGGCCTTGGTCGATAAATCTTTTGTCAACCCCACTGCTTTGACCGATTCGGGAGGTGTTGTGCCTATCAGATAAGCATACTGCACACTGTCGCCACCATCCACTATAGAAGCCCGGCTGGTGCTATTGTGGCACTTCACCGCAAATGATCCGCCGCCCAACATTTGGAGTGCTGCATTCACACTTTCGCTGATGGGTGTAGTAGAAGTAGAACGAGTTCCTTTTTGCAACACTCCTTTTTTAATGTTGAAGGTTTCCATGTCTACAATCGTCACATTGGGCGAAGCCGCGATGCGGTCAAGAATATGACTTGTTTGATCCAACATTACACATCGGTCGATAATATCCACCAATTGATCTTTCACAGCCGTTGTCCGACTGTTTTTCTTATCACTGTACTTTGCGTACAATGGGGTCCATTCTGCAAGAAACGCTTGCCATTTAGCTGCCTCGTCGGGTAATATACCTAAACGTTCAGCGTTGTTGCCCCTACCTGGCGTTAAAAATGCACAAGTAGTGATGATATACAAATTAAAACCATCAATACCCCTTGGGATTCTTGATCCATCTGCCATAACATTCAATTTTTTAATTCTACTTCCGTTTATGATCTCTATTTATTTGTCCCTGTCTTTTTCCCTGTTTTTTGTTCGGATAGTGTGACTTTCGACGGTTCAAAGATATTGAAAGTTTTGATTCGAAAAATTTCAATTGGCTGAAGTATAGCATTTTGTGGAAAGTAACTAGCTTTTGTTGGAATAAACTAACTGAAGTTTGATATAAGCTAAATAGTTTGGATGACAAATAAGGTTTTGTCTGGTGATGATGGTTCATTCTACTAAGGTTTGACCTTGTTTTTCTCAATATTTTACCTTAGAAGAGAACAAAAAAAGAAAATTGAATACCTTATTCAGTTGTTTTTAGATAATAGAGATCAAATAATAATAAGAATATAATGTCACATTTTTTCAAAAAGAATAGAACGCGGATTTGACGGATTAAGCGGATGGAAACGGATGATCTCTCTACGGATTTACAACAGATTTAAGTCATGCAAGCATGACTGATAAGACCGCAAGTCTTTGAAAATCATTTCGACTTGTCGAAATTAAAATCCGTTTTCTTATCCGCTAGATCAGCGTTTATCCGCGTTCTATTCTTCCATTTATCTTGATAGGATGAAAGGACATCATTTCTTTCCCAGTACTTATATACCCCGTAGTACATTAATAAAAAACTATTTTGTTTTATCGGGGCTTCCGCCCCAAACCCTGACTTACTTTTTGTCTTAACACAAAAAGTAAGCAAAAAACACCTCACCTGTCCGTCAACTGACGGACACCCTCTCCAATGGGAGAGGGAAGAAGGAAGAAAGTGTTTGACTACGCCCGCTTCACTCGAAAAACCTACGCTCAGTTGGCTAAAACCGTCCAAACTCGCTCCTTCGTCGCTCAAACAGGACAGTTTCAAACGCCACCTTCACTTGTTTTTCGGTTCATCGGACGAGGTCAGTCGCTACCAAGCTGTGTGCAGTTTAATAGCTCTTGTATTTCTATTGAGAATATATATAAAATGCACTATGGATGTATTTTATATATATTCTCAATAATTCTCACCATTTATTTGCTCAAGATATTCCGGTGCGCTGCACCTTTAGGTATTCTTGTCATAAATAACTACAAAGATTTGGGTGCGCTGCACCCTCAGCAAAGCCACAGAGTGGCGAGATCTTTGTAGAAATTTTATTTTATGGATAAATCTAAGGTGCAGCGCACCGAAATCTAATTTTGTAGAAATAGATTTAAGTAATAGTTCGAATATAATGTCCTATTTTTAAGAAGAAATAGAACGCGGATTTTACGGATGAAGCGGATGAAGACGGATGATATTCATACGGATTTATAACAGATTTAAGTCATGCAAGCATGACTGATAAGACCGCAAGTCTTTGAAAATCATTTCGACTTGTCGAAATTAAAATCCGTTTCTTTATCCGCTAAATCAGCGTTTATCCGCGTTCTATCTTTCCATTTATCTTGATAGGATGATAGAACATTATTTCTTTCTCAATACTTATTTATTGCTTAGCGCTTTCTTTACCCGCTCCACAAATTTGCGCGATACCTGCACCTTGTCAGGGCAGTTGGCAAATGAAATGACCATGGCATTGGAGTTACCGGTCAGATTCGTTACCCAACGGCTATTGACTATAAACGATTGGTGGGTTTGGAGTAGTTGCGGATATTCATTCAGTTGCGGCAGCAGGTCTTTGATGGTTCCTAAGCATTCCAGCACTTTACATCCACCTTCACCGACGATATGAAATTGCAGACTGTTCACATGCTTATTGATATACATAATCGCGTTAAGCTCCACTTTTAGTCGGTTGTACTCCAATATTGTTTCGCAGGGCGGTGCGGTGGATTCCTGATAGTCAATCACAAGTATTTCTTCCCGTGCCTGTTTCTCAGCACGCCTTGCTTGTTTTGCAGCAGCAACAGCACCGACAAACAGCATGGGTATTATTCCTAATTCAACAGTATACAGCTCCACTTGCACGAAAGATGCTATCGATGCCTGAACGTAAGGTAGTTTCAGCACCGCCAATCCCCAGTTGAAAGCACCACTCAGTAGGAAGAAAACGATCAGCGCACTTATTTCATTTCGGAGCCGCCAGTTGTGTTTGGCAAAACGGCGGGAGAAAATGCGCGGTAATAGCTGGAAAATAACGAAGTATAGCACCAACGGTAATACTCCAAACCCAACAAGGATGCACCACTTGTGCTCACACTCCCAGCCGGAAAGATGATAAGGTTGCTGGTGGATAAGGCTTATAGCAATAAAAAAGGAAGCGGCTGTTATGTACAGCCAACCGTATCTCTCGGTGAGGAGGTGCGGATGTTCGCGGTCGAGATATTTTCTTATTTTAGTAAGCGCTACCAATCTTTGTAAGAAAACAGAAAACAATCAGATAATTATATAATCACTTGGCTTAAAGGTCTTATTATGCTGTAAATCACAACTCATATAGTGTACACTCGCCATTCCCTGGCATCTGTCGCAAGCTCAAAATAGATGACTTTTCGCTCTACGGTGCGTACTTTTACTCCAACAGTGCGTACTATTACTCCAACAGTGTATACTTTTACTCCAACAGTACGTACTTTTACTCCACTAGTGTATACTTTTACTCCAACAGTACGCACTGTTACTCCACTAGTGCATACTTTTACTCCAACAGTACGCACTGTTACTCTACCAGTGTATACTTTTACTCCACTAGTACGCACTGTTACTCTACCAGTACGCACCGTAGCTTCAAAAACACGCACCCCTATTTCGATGGCAAGTAAAGCTTAGCCACTGGTGTACAAAGCCGTAGTGCTGTTAATCAATGGAAATACAAATATATAAAACATTTTTAAAATAACACTTAACTTTGTGGAATTATTTTTAGTGGAAGGGAAATGGGAGGGTAAAATAGTGTTGGCTTCACTCCAAGTGAAGCCAACACTAAGTGGGAATCTTAAATTTTACCTTTCCGGTAACCTGAACTTATCTGATAAACCATCGGCTAAGAGGAACGGAAGTGGAATTGTTTGCATCAGTGGGGGTGTGGCTTATTATATTGGCAGAAGGACTTTTTATATTTGTAGTACGACTTGAAGTCGTGCTACAAATTGACATACCAGGCTTTCGAAGTTGTGTTTAGAGGGAAAGGAGGGTTATTGGTACAACTTCATGACATTGTTGTATACTTTTTTTATTTCAGTCCTAAAAGATTCTGGTAAGATTACTTCTATATCTTCTCCCATTGATAGCAGCTCTTGTCTGAAGTCGAATGTAGGCTTAATAAAATATTCGAAAACGGAAAAACTCGCTTCCGTTTCTATCTCCGTCTGGGAGTGATGTAAGGGTAGTGCTCGTACATATTTAGCCTGACGAGCGAAAACTTTAACTCTAATGGACTGAGGAATGATATCTACATCATGTATAATACCATAACAATCATTGAAGTACTCTTCGGGATTAAAATCGGTTGGCATTTTAAATGTGCTACTGCTGAGTATAAGACTCTCTACACGGTCTAGTGCATAAATCCTAAGTTTGTCGCTTTTCCCAATCACATACCAGCGTTGCTTAAACACTTTTATAAAATAGGGCTGCACTTCAAATTCAATTGCACTATCCATCCAATGAGATTGATATTTCATGTTCAATCTTATCCCATCACGCATAGCTTCTATGATGGTTGTGAGATATTGCTGACCGGAAGGAATTTTCTCGAAGATGATACGTTGCTTTAGTTTATGGCTCTCATTTATCATATTATTGACAGCAAAAGAGTTTAATAACCAACGATGCATACCTCCACTTTCCAATTCTTCAACATTTTCAATAAAATACTCATAAGTACTTAGATTGCATTCAATATTGATCCCAAACATTTCTTCAATAGCTATACGGTGATTATGAAATGTCCGTTTTGGAATAGGATTTCCATCCGATATGGAACTTTGTATCCATTTCCGATTAATATCTTCCAATGTAATTTTTCCACTGCGGTAGATAATATCGACTAACCAAATGTAACGGCTAAAGAGAGTTGAGGCCATAATAGGTGATTTTAAGTTTCTGGTATAAAGGTATGAAATAATTTATGAGGTCTTTATTATATGCAAGTTGACTTCATATTTCTTAAATGACTCAACCCGTATCATCTCACTACTTGAGATTACAGCAATGAGTTTATCTTTATCACTTTGCTCTCCTTTTACTGCTTTTGCAGTTTCAATTACGATAATATCATCCCAGAACATACAATTTACTTCATGTTTAGAGCAATTGTAAACTACATTCAGTTCGTCTATTAAGAGTTTGATGAGTTTATTCTCAGATAGTTTTTCCAGTATTGAGCTTGCAAAATGGTAATAATCTTGATAGCGGATATACATGAGGTAGTAAATAAATGTACTAGAAACTGAACTCTTTGCATATGAATCTCGATTTGCTTTATAATCAGAAATAGATTGATTCAAATCA
>Ga0302215_10000850_pt1 | contig 22284 bp, 20 predicted proteins | sample II_Fen_N3_1_FD_194580 | JGI IMG/M metagenome (GOLD analysis project Ga0302215, IMG submission 194580) | Peat permafrost microbial communities from Stordalen Mire near Abisko, Sweden - II_Fen_N3_1 | ecosystem: Environmental > Terrestrial > Soil > Wetlands > Permafrost | place: Sweden: Abisko... | reverse complement strand
GTCGTGCCTATTTGATGATGGAAAATAATCAGAAAGCCATTGAAACCTACCAACGATTACTCGATAATCAACCGTCCAGCGACCTGGCTCGAAAAGCAGCCCTTGAAATTGGTATGATCTATTTTAACGATAAAGATTATGCACGCGCTATTTCTTCTTTCAAATACGTTATAACTAAATATCCGGGTACGGAAGAATCGTTTACTGCACTTGAAAGCCTGGAAACTGTGTATGTAGAAAGCAATGATGTTCCTTCTTACCTGGCATATACAAAAACGCTGGGACTGAAAATCAGCAATTCTACCGTTGTGCGTGAAGATTCGATTTCATATATTGCTTCCGAAAAACAATACATGAATGGAAATTATCCACAGGCTATAACAGGGATGCAGACTTATCTGTCTAAATTTTGTCCGGGTGGAAGATATTGTACAACCGCTCAATATTACCTGGCGGATAGTTATTACCGTACTGCAGATAAAGTCAATGCCCTGAAAGCTTATCAGGCCCTGCTTGATATCAAAGGAAATCAATATTCAGAGGAAGCATCCATTCGCTGTGCAGAAATTACCTATGACCAGAAAGACTATGCTTCGGCACTGAATTATTTCAAACAATTGCAAGCAGGCGGACAAACCACCGAAAACAAGAATATCGGTCGGTTGGGTGTATTGCGTTGCAGCAATTTCCTGAACGATTATCAAACCACCATCACCATTGTGAATGAAATTATGGCCGAGCCGCATTCAAACGCTGAATTGAAGCAGGAAGCGTTGTATAACCGTGCCAAAGCATACCTGGCAACAAACAAAGCCGATGAAGCTACTGCCGACCTGAAAGTGCTGGCAACCGAAACGCGTACTCCAAATGGTGCTGAAGCCAAATACCTGCTGGCTAATTTATATTTCGATCAGACGAAATATAAGGAAGCAGAGTCAGAAGTAATGGACTTTGCAAAAAAGAATACTCCTCACCAGTTTTGGCTGGCACGAAGTTTTGTATTGTTGTCGGATGTTTACATGAAACAAAACAATGATTTCCAGGCTAAGCAATATCTGATTAGCTTGCAGAAAAACTATACAGTAGCCGACGAAATCCAGAAAATGATTACCGACCGCCTGGCTGCTATCAGCCTGCGTGAAAAGGAAACCATTATTAATTAAGCTCCATTGCTTTCTACAGAAGGTTTAAGAGTAATACTAAGTTGTTTGTTGAAATCAGAATATATTATTAATTGAAAATTAAATGAAGACCTCAAAATACGTATCAACTATCTTTTTGTTTTTGATTGGTTCGGCACTTTCGCTTCAGGCGCAGGATACTGTTATAAACCGGAGTATCTCGGTGGAACGTGAATTCAGGCCGGTGATCCACGATGCAGGAAAAATTAATTCAACGCCTCAGGTGTTGGAACCCAATGTGGTTAAATCTCCGGCAAATTACAGTAATTTCAATTTGCCACTCAATGCTGAATACAATATTCATATCCTGCCTGCTGCCGATTTAGCGATTGATAAACCTCTTGATATCAGTAACGGTTATGCCCGCCTGGGGTTTGGAAATTACCTGAATACGCTGGCTGATTTTGCTTATCCGTTTATCAATACACCGGATATCAGGCTTGATTTTTCGTTGAACCATTTGGCTACCTTTGAAGAAAAAAGAATGCATACAACCACACGGGTCAATTTATCATTCGATAAAATTTTTAAAACCTTTAATCTTTATGCCGGTGTAGGCGGTGGACATGAGTATTTCAAGTATTACGGAAACCAGTATAACAGTACCGGCTCCATTACTGATTTAAGGGCATTGAATGCGACTTACCCGGATGCTGTTTATGTTGAAAATAACCGTCAGGGGATGAATAATGACCCCCAAATGTATAGTTTAACTAACTTAGCCAACGACTCGACAGGCGATACATTCTGGCGTTTTAACCTGCAAGCCGGAGTAAGGTCACTTCCTTCAGCAGCAGAAATACGATATCAGGCGGAAATGAGATACCAGTCATTCAAATCAATCAACGGGCTAACTGAACATATGGTGCATACAACGGCAGGATTCAGCTCGCCCAATGATAAGAACCGTCTGGGACTGGACCTCGACATGTACAACATGATGTATAGTTCTGTCAATATACCGTTATTCAATTACTGGGATAACTACACAGTGTTAACCCTGAATCCGTATTATAATATTGAACGTCCGGAATACAATGTACGCTTGGGAATAAAAACAAGCCTTTCGTTTGTGCATGGACGATTTATCAGCCCATCAGCCGATGTACGTGGTGAGTGGCGTATAATTCCTGAATACCTATCCTTGTATGGCGGACTGACAGGTGATTATGATGTGAATACACTGGATAAAGCCTTTAGTGAAAACCCGTATATGTATTCTGATCTCAGGCCGTTGGATACCTATACACCCGTAGATTTCTTTGCGGGCATTAAACTCAAACCTCTCTATAACATGTTGCTGGATGCCTATATTGATTACAAACAACTAAACAACCAGTATTTCTTTGTTAATAAAGCATACTCATTAGTTTCTTCTTCCAATATTGTTCCGGCAGAGTATAATACATTATACACGAATCGCTTTAATCTCATATACTGTGGAGCATCGCAACTGAAGATGGGATTCAGGGCTGCCTATAACTATAAAAAACTGGTGAATGTAGAAATGAAATGGGCTTATAACGGTTGGAAAGCCGATAATCAGCTATACGCGTGGAACAAGCCTAAGTATGATGCGCAACTGAACACCGATGTTCATATCAATGAAAATTTAATGGTGTCGGCTAATATGTATTACGAAGGCGTACGGTTTGCCCGGCTTGGGAATGTAGCAATACCAATGAATGATAAAATAGATATCAACCTGGGAATTTCATATTCATACAACAACTGGCTGACAGTCTTTGGTAAGATCAATAATGTGATCAACAATCAATATCAGAATTACTACGGTTATGATGTTCAGGGAACAAATATGATGGTTGGGGCTACGTTTTCTTTTTAGATCAGAATCAAGTATAATAATATAAGGCGGGAGAGATTTCGCCTTTTATTATTAAATAGAAATAATGAATGCATGAAAACTAGTACAACATTTGTTTTTCTATAATCATACAACTCATTCATTAACTCTGTCTGAAAACCTACTTTAATACTTATTCATACAACATCACACAAAGAAAGTGTCAATCCGTAACCTGAACATTTAAAACCCTGACAATTCTTAGTTAAAGCACCTTGAGTTTTTATATTATCAACCTGACGTGTAAAATTCCAACATTTATTTCCTACATTTGTACTGCATTAATATACAAAATATTGTGTAGTCAAAGGGTTTAAGCTTTCTGATTTCTCTATCATAATTAAAAATACAAATCAATTACATGAAAAAACTATTCGCTCTTTTGCTTTCAATCAGCTTATTTGCCGGATTAAAAGCTGATGAAGGCATGTGGATGCTGCCATTAATTCAAAAACTGAACATCCAAAAAATGAGTGGCATGGGTCTAACCCTGACAGCCGAAGATATTTACAGTGATAAAAATGTAAGTCTCAAAGATGCCGTGGTTATTTTTGGGGGAGGATGTACAGGTGTAATGGTTTCCAGTCAGGGATTGGTTTTTACAAACCATCATTGTGGTTTTGATGCCATTCAAAAACACAGTACGATTGGTCATAACTACCTGAAAGATGGTTTTACTGCCGATAAAATGAGTGACGAAATTCCTTCACCCGGATTATCTGTCAAGTTTCTGGTTAAAATACAGGATGTAACCGAACGTATCATTTCTCAGTTGCCTGATAACATGCTTGGTCAAAAACGAATTGACAAGCAGGATTCGATAGTCACTGCCATTCAGTTAGAAACAGAAAAAGGGACGCAGTATTCAGCAAAAGTGAAACCCTTCTACTCGGGCAATGAGTTTTATTTATTCGTTTATGAAGAATTTACCGATGTACGTTTCGCCTTTGCACCTCCTACTTCCATTGGTAAATTTGGTGGCGATACTGATAATTGGATGTGGCCACGTCATACAGGCGATTTCTCGGTATTCCGGGTATACAGTGATAAGAATGGCAAGCCTGCTAAATATTCGGCGGAAAATGTGCCTTATTCACCTAAACGCTTTGCTTCAATATCCAATCAGGGCTATGTACCGGGCGATTACACCATGATTGTGGGTAATCCGGGAACTACAACCCGTTATTTGTCATCATGGGGAGTGAATAACCGGATGAAAGCTGCCAACCAGGCACGGATTGATGTTCGCGGTGCCAAACAGGATGTCTGGCATTCGTTCATGCGAATGGATGAAGCTATCAACATAGCTTATGCAAGTAAATTTGCAAGAAGTTCCAATTACTGGAAAAACAGCATAGGGATGAATAAAGCCATTATCAAACTGGGTACCATCAGTGAAAAACAAGAACAGGAAAAGATTTTTGCCGAATGGGCAAATGCTACACCTGAACGTAAGGAAAAATACAAAAACGTGCTGAGAACTCTCGAAGATGGGTATACCAAAATTTACCCGTATACCCGGGCGATGAATTATCTGATTGAATCACTAATGAGTGGCGTGGAAATGCCACGTATTGCCACTCAGGTGGACCGGTTGATCCGTAAGAATCTTTCGCAGGATTCGTTATTGATTCAAACGGCAGAAATCTATAAAGACTATTATCCCGCAGTTGATCAGGCTACCCTGGTAGCCATGCTCGATATCTATAAAAAATCGGTTGATGCCGATGCCTTGCCCGAAGTATATACACTCATTGAACGTAAGTTCAAAGGTGATTACGCTAAATATGCCAGATTCGTTTTTGAAAAATCCGATTTTACTACGCTTGAAAAAATAACAAAAGCCATATTGAAGAAAAAGGACGATTTTTCAAAGGATCCTGCCATTATTTTTGCAAAGGGTATTCGAAGAACTATGGATAATATGCAAAACGATGAATATGTCAAAAACAAGGAACAGATTAAAGATGCAGAACGGCTGTTTGAAAATGGTATTAAAGCCATGGCAGCAGAAAGCGGAAAGCCAATGTATCCTGATGCCAATTCAACCATGCGTCTGACATTCGGAAAAGTGGGTGGGTACGTGCCAGCCGATGCAGTGGATTACAGGTATTATACTACCACCAAAGGTATCCTTGAAAAAGAAATTCCGGGTGATGAAGAATTTAATGTTTCTCCAAAACTTAAAAAGGCAATTCAGGAACAGAATTTCGGTGCTTATCTGGATAAAAAAACAGGCGAAATGCATGTTGCTTTCCTTAGCAATAATGATATTACCGGTGGAAACTCCGGAAGCCCTATCTTCAATGCCAAAGGTGAATTGCTGGGACTAGCCTTTGATGGCAACTGGGAAGCTATGAGTGGTGACATTGTATTCGAACCTGACTTGCAACGTACCATTAGTGTGGATGTCCGCTATATTTTATTTGTTATGGACAAAATTGGTGATGCCAAACGGTTGGTGGATGAACTGAATATTAAATAGACTAATTTTACAATAAAAAATGCCTCTTCTGAATCTATCGGAAGGGGCATTTTTTATATAAAAGCCTCTTATTCCGCCATACGGATCAAAAAACGATATGAAACAAATATCAATTTTGAATGAAAATGTTCTGCCACAAAGTCACAAAGTCACAATAAGCTTTGTAAACTTATGTTCTTTACTTCGTTTCTCTTTGGGAATTTGTGATTTTGTGGCGGGGGAGTAAATTTCTTGAGGGATCATCCTCTTATAAGAGTCTTTATTTCTTGTTCTAAAACAGGTAGGTAACGATTCACTATTAGCAAGATAACATCTTCAGAAACGCTATCATTTCCATGAATAATCCAGTTACGGGTATCCACAATCTTTCGTGAATCTGTTATTTGAATGTCTGGATTGGCCTTTAGTAACCTATCCATGGCCTCTCCAATAATTTCAATGTTTCTTTAACAGCTTTTCTTGTTTTTAAATCCTATTGAAAAACATAGAAGTTCCTTTCTTTTGGTAAGAAGTCGTAAATTTCTTGAATTGACTGCTCTATATCTTTTAAGCAGGCTAATGAATCAAATTGCTTATTATATTCCATAGATCAGTGTTTTTGAACGATCAATATTCTCACGAATATATGGATTTTTTATTGCTTTGTTTTCAAGTAAATCTATTGGTCGTTTTAATAAGTCTTGTAATGCAAACTTTAAATTGAAATAACTGTCGGCATAATCAAAAGGGTCGTTAGAATCGATATCAACAACCAAATCTATATCACTTTTTGTCGTAAAACGATCTGTCAAAACAGAACCAAATACGTACAATGATTTGACTTTGTTTTGAATACATAAATTATTTATTTCTTTTTTATATTTATCTAAATACATGCTAAAGAGTTTTAAATAAATTGCAAATATATATATACTTCATGTTGAATTGGTACAAAATCATTCAATAAATTCTATTCTGATACGTGATAAAACTTAGTTTTGACTAAATTCCTTTTAACAACGATAAAAGAGTAAATATACTTTAATTAATCAGAAGACAAAAAATGCGCCTTCCGGATATCCGGAAAGCGCATTTGTTTTACTACCAACTACCAACTACTTACTTTTCTTAATCCATTCATCCATTGCTTTGGCAGCCCTGCGACCATCACCCATCGCTAATATTACGGTAGCTCCGCCACGTACAATATCACCTCCGGCAAAGATAATCGGAACCGCTGATTGCATGGTGTCATTATCCACCACTACAGTGCCCCATTTGGTCACTTCCAGCCCTTTTACCGACTGCGGAATAAGTGGGTTGGGTGAAACGCCTACGCTGACAATCACTTCGTCTACTTCGATTAATTCTGTTTTGCCTGGTATTTCTATTGGTGAACGGCGACCTGAAGCATCCGGTGCACCCAGTTCCATTACCTGAAGTACCATATGTGTTACACGTCCCTGTTCGTTTCCTTTGTATTCAATCGGATTGTGAAGGGTCAAAAATTCAATGCCTTCTTCCTTGGCATGTTTCACTTCTTCCAGACGGGCCGGCATTTCTTCTTCCGAACGGCGATATACCAGGATAGCTTTCTCAGCACCCAACCTGCGGGCAGTACGGACAGAATCCATGGCTGTATTTCCACCACCAATAACAGCTACTTTTTTACCTTTGAATACAGGGGTATCCGATGCGGGATTAGCAGCATCCATTAGGTTTACACGTGTCAGGTATTCGTTCGACGACATGACTCCTACCAGGTTTTCACCTTTGATATTCATAAAGCGGGGTAATCCGGCTCCACTGGCAACAAATATGCCTTTGAATCCATCCAGTTCCAGGTCCTCAATAGAGATGGTTTTACCCACCACGCAATTGGTGATGAAATGAACTCCCATAGCCTGCAGGTTCTGTATTTCCACATCAACGATATCATTGGGCAACCTGAATTCGGGAATACCATATTTAAGCACTCCACCGATTTCGTGTAATGCTTCAAACACTACCACTTCATATCCCAGTTTTGCCATGTCACCGGCAAATGCCAGTCCGGCAGGACCAGATCCTACACCGGCAATCTTTATGTTATTTGCCGGAGCAACTTTAGGTACAGAGATATTTCCGCTTATGCGTTCGTAATCAGCTGTAAATCGTTCGAGATGACCGATAGCAACAGCTTCTTTTTTCATTTTTAAATGGATACAAACACCTTCGCATTGCTTTTCCTGTGGACAAACGCGGCCGCAAACTGCAGGAAGGGCAGAAGTTTCTTTTATTACGCGGGCTGCTTCAAGAAATTCGCCCCGTTCAATGTTTTTAATAAAGGTGGGAATGTCTATTCCAACCGGACACCCTGTCATGCATGATGGGTTCGCACAGTCCAGGCAACGTTTGGCTTCTTCCATAGCCTGTTCGGCAGTAATCCCAAGGTTCACTTCTTCCACCCTGTTGTGGCTTCGGTATTCGGCATTGAGTTCAGGCATGTGAACTCTTTCAATATTGGTACGGTCTTTGGCTTTAATGGCGTTGCGCAACTCAACTCTCCATGCTTCGGCTCTATTATCGGTTGTTTCCATTTTTTATTTCAGTTGTCAGTGAACATTGATCAGTATACTTTTGTAGAGTTCATCCTGATGAAAGCTCATTATTTTTTATCTTGATTTATAGTTTGTTTATTTATTCCGGTAATTGAAAAATTGTGAACAGTAATTTTTTAAATCAATCATATACTAATCGCTAATTACTGATTACTTGTTTTTCAACGACGATTGGTAAATAAGATTTTCTTCCCGTTCGATATCCCTGTATCCGCCAAGACGCATCAACATTTCATCAAAATCAACCTGGTGGGCATCAAATTCTGGACCATCCACACAAACGAATTTTGTTTTTCCACCTACACTCACCCTGCAGGCTCCACACATGCCAGTCCCATCGACCATTACCGTATTTAATGACGCTAAGGTAGGTACTTCATATTTCTTAGTCAGCAGGCTCACGAATTTCATCATGATAGCCGGTCCGATTGTTACGCATAAATCAACCTTTTCGCGGTTGATAACCGATTCAATACCATTTGTAACCAATCCCTGTGTACCGTATGAACCATCATCGGTCATTACAATGACTTCATCGGAATTTTCACGCATTTGTTCTTCGAGAATAATCAAATCCTTGGTACGTGCTGCAATAACTGTAATGATACGGTTACCTGCAGCTTTTAATGCAGCCACAATCGGCATCATGGGGGCAGTACCTACACCACCACAGGCACAAATCACCGTGCCGAATTTTTCAATGTGAGTGGCTTTACCCAACGGGCCTACCATGTCGGTAATATAATCACCTTCCTCGAGGGCGCATAATTTCGATGAGGAAACACCCATTTTTTGCACTACTAATGTAATAGTTCCTTTTTGTAAGTCAGCATCTGCTATTGTTAGCGGAATACGTTCACCTTTGGCACCTATTTTTACCATAACGAAGTGACCGGCTTTTCTCGATTTAGCAATCAATGGAGCTTCCACTTCAAACTTAATAACATTAGCAGAGAAATACTCCTTGCTGACAATTTTATTCATTTGTGATAGTTTTTTTTTAAATGAAGGTGCAAATTTACAAAAAATATGCCTTATGGCTATATAAATTGTTATAAAAATTCAGCTTTTTATGACAAAATTGCAAACAATTTGTTGAAATTAATACGGATTGTGGCTAATTATACAAAAAGAATTTACACTGTATAATCAGTTTTTTTATTTTCGTAATACCATGTGTTTGTAATGATCGACGGTCAACCGCAATATCAGTGAAATTTAGTTACCCACCGGCAGATAATTATGTAGTATCAGATGTAGGAATGTGTATATTAAACGGGATTCTATCTTTATTCTTTGGGACGGGGATAGTCAATATCGTTACAAAACAACATGTCGATGGGCTGAAAGAGAATCTAAATGTTCAATTCAACTCTGACGGCCAGGCCATTGAAATATCCCATATTGTCTGTAGCTGATAATAATTTATTGAATAGCCAATCTGAGTTCAATTACTGTTATCCACGGCATTGATTTTAATTCAAAATAAATGTTACATTTTAATTTATTTTATTGATAATATGAACAAATATAGAATAAAATTGTTACAGTTTGATTGTTATATATAATTATTGTATATTTTTGCATTGATTACCAGATTATAAAATTTAAACGAGTTCAATTGATACGGAATTTTTTATAATTTTTTCACAGTATCTTCACAGGGTTGAAAAGTTTAATTGTGACTAAATATTTACTTTTGATTTGATTATTTAAATTAAACCGGATAGTATGAATAAGAAAGAGTTACTTATTGCAGCACAGAAAACGGGAAAAGCTATGAAAGTGAAATATACCATTGGTAGTCAGCCGAATCATGCCCGTGAGATCATTCCGCTTAGAATTGAAGACAATAAAGTTTATGCCAAATGCCTGAATTCTAACTCTGAAAAATCTTTTTTGATTGATAAGCTTACTCTGTTGACCGATCAACAGTATAATGACCATCCCAAATGGGATCCAAATTCAGGTTTCCTGACAGATTATGAGGAATATGTACTGATGAAGAAAAAACGGAATAAATATTTACGCTATTTTTCTATTGTTTTTGTTATTCTGGCAATATTTCTTATTTATTTTTTTATTAAGTCAAAAGCATAATTCCGGATTCTATTTTACCTGATTTATTTTAACAGGTACAGTCGGAGAGATAATTGATGGATAAATTGATATAGTATTCTTCGTTCCCGAATTTTCTACAATTTATTGATAATTTGAAATTATTATGAACATTTTTATGACAGTTTGGTTGTAATAATTAAAAATTATATTACTTTTGCATCGTCTTATCAAATGACACACGTTATGAACAATCGATTTTTTACATTCTTTAGTTTTTACTTTTACTTTAGTAGGTGAGAGCAGGATACTATTTATGTAAAAAACAAACTATAATTAATAGATAATACATGAAAATCCTGCTCATTACTGAGCGGGATTTTTTTTTAGGACAACAAAAAGCATATGAAAAAAGTAGCTATTCAGGGCGTAAGCGGTGCATTCCATGAGATTGCTGCCAGGCAATATTTTGAAGGAGAGGAAATTGATATTCTTCCTTGTATTACATTTAAAGATTTGTTTAAAGCTCTTGCCGCAGACGAATCGTTGTTAGGAATCATTGCTATCGAAAATACGATTGCCGGAAGTTTACTTCAAAACCATAACCTGCTCCGGGAAAGTGGTTGCATGATTGTGGGTGAACACAAACTACGGATCGAACATAACCTGGCGGCATTACCCGGACAACGTATTGAAGACATAGAAGAAGTGTATTCACACCCGATTGCTTTGATGCAATGTGAGGATTTTCTGGATGGTCACCGTCATATAAAAGCGATTGAAAGCGAAGATACTGCTCTGTCGGCCAAAGAAATTGCTGATAAAAAGATCTCGGGACGTGCTGCTATTTGTAGTTCACTTGCTGCTGAAAAATACGGACTCGAAATAATTGCTAAAGGGATTGAAACCAATAAACGTAATTTTACACGCTTTCTGATGATCGCCGAACCTTCACTGGCTGGTATTATGATCAACGGAACGTTACTTGATAAGTCATCACTGGTTTTTACATTGCCTCATGAAGAAGGTAGTCTGGCTAAAGTACTCTCGATATTATCCTTTTATCATGTTAACCTGACAAAAATACAATCTTTACCTATCATTGGAAGGGAATGGGAATATCAGTTTTATATTAACCTTACTTTTGACGATTATACCCGGTACCGGCAATCACTTGATGCGATCAGGCCTTTGACTAAAGACTTTCAATTATTGGGTGAATATAAAGCAGCTGTTACACCGATAGATTAGTTTATAGTAGGTAGTAGATAGTAGGTAGAAGAAATAAATCCTTTCATGAATAGTAATTTCGTCCCGGCGAAAATCAATAATAATAAGAATATGAATATACAACCAGCCAACCGGTTAAACAGCGTTACTGAATACTATTTTTCCGCTAAATTGAGGGAAGTAGGCGAAATGAATGCTGCAGGAAAGAATGTTATCAACCTGGGAATTGGGAATCCGGACCTGCCACCATCAGAAGCTACGATAGAAGCGCTTTGTGATGAAGCTAAAAAACCGAATGTTCATGGTTATCAGAGTTATGTGGGGATACCGGAATTACGAAAGGGCTTTGCTGACTGGTATAATAAATGGTACGGTGTGGAATTAAATCCTGCCAGTGAAATTCAACCGTTAATTGGTTCAAAGGAAGGTATACTGCACATTACACTGGCTTTTGTCAATCCGGGCGATAGTGTATTGGTCCCCAATCCGGGTTATCCAACCTATATGTCCGCCAGCCGGTTGTGCGAAGCGAATGTAATTTCGTACGACCTGGATGAAAATAATGCCTGGCAACCTGACTTTGTGGCTCTGGAAAAAATGGATTTAACGAATGTCAGGCTGATGTGGGTGAATTATCCAAACATGCCTACCGGTGCGAGGGCTTCCGTTGAATTGTTCGAAAAACTGGTTGCTTTTGGAAAAAAACACAGCATAGTGATTTGCAATGATAACCCCTATGGTTTTATTCTGAACGAAGAGAAATTAAGTATCCTGTCAGTAGAAGGTGCCAAAGAGTGTTGCATCGAAATGAACTCCATGAGTAAGGCTCATAATATGGCTGGTTGGCGAATGGCTATGCTGGCTACCAATGCCGAATTTATTCAGTGGATACTGAAAGTAAAATCGAATGTCGATTCGGGCATGTTTCGTCCCATGATGGTGGCTGCTGTAGCTGCGTTGCAGAATACGGAAGAGTGGCATGCACGTATGAATAAGGTCTATGCAGGGCGCCGTGTGGTGGCCCATCAAATAATGGATGTACTCGGGTGTACCTATGACCGTGATCAGGTCGGAATGTTTATCTGGGCACGTATTCCTGATAAATATTCCGATTCAGGTGTACTTGCCGATGAAATACTTTACGGTAAAAATGTCTTTATCACTCCGGGATTTATTTTTGGAGATAAAGGAAAACAATATATACGTATTTCTCTTTGTTGCCCGGAGCCAATTCTTATGGAGGCGCTAAAGAGAATAACAGACTAAAATAATAGCTTCAAACTTTTCAAACTTCAAACATTAAACTTTTTAAAATATGGAATTCGAATCAATATTATTACCTGGAGTTGATACCAGACGTCCACTGATTATTGCAGGTCCGTGCAGTGCCGAGACAGAAGAACAAGTAATGAATACGGCACGTGGTTTAGCGGCTAATGGTATCAAAATTTTCAGGGCCGGCATCTGGAAACCACGAACTAAACCGGGTGGGTTTGAAGGAGTAGGAGCAGAGGGCCTGCCATGGCTTAACAGGGTTCAGAAAGAACTGGGCATGTATACCGCCGTGGAAGTAGCCACAGCCAAACATGTACGCGAAGCACTGGCCAATGATGTGGACATTTTATGGATTGGTGCCCGTACTTCAGCGAATCCTTTTGCAGTGCAGGAAATTGCCGATGCGCTTGAAGGAATAGATATTCCTGTGTTTATTAAAAATCCCGTAAATCCCGACCTCGATTTATGGATTGGTGCCATTGAACGGGTTTATAATGCAGGTATTCGTCGCATTGCAGCCATTCACAGAGGTTTTAGCACCTATGATAAAAAAATATACCGTAATTTGCCTCAATGGCATATCCCTATTGAACTGCACCGCCAGATACCTAACCTGCCTATTATTTGCGATCCCAGTCATATCGGAGGCAAACGTGAACTGATAGCCCCTCTTTGCCAACAGGCCATGGATTTAAATTTCGACGGATTGATCATTGAATCGCATTGCCATCCGGATAAAGCATGGAGCGATGCTGCCCAACAGGTAACTCCGGATGTGTTGGACCTGATACTGAATAACATTGTTATCCGCGATATGACTCAGTCCACGGAAAGCCTGACTGCATTACGTCATCAGATTGATGAGCTGGATACCAGTTTACTGGAATTGTTAGCACGACGGATGCGTATATCAGATGAAATAGGAGTCTATAAAAAGGAACATAATATGCCTATTTTGCAGGTGCAACGTTATGATGAAATACTAAAGAACCGCATTGCACAGGCTATTGAGATGGATATGGATGGTGAATTTATGAAAACGGTACTTGTTGCTATCCACGAAGAATCGGTTCGTCATCAACAGGAAATTATGAAACAATAACCATTCTTTCATTAATATTAAAAACTCCACTGGATTTTAAATCCAATGGAGTTTTTTAATTATTGAACAAATAAATATTTCAATTGGAATCTTTGTTGTTTTTATGAACTGACGGTTTATGCCTGTCACTTTTGTTTTTCATTTTATCCTGACGTTCTGTACGCATGGATTGATACTTTTGGAATTTTTCAGGTCCAAGGATGTTGGCTAATTGTTGATCAGTTGTTTTGCGTTGTGCTTCAAACTGTGATTTCATTTCTTCCCGTTGCTTTTCAACCTTTTGCATCTGTTCATGACGCACTACAACCTGTTTTTCGAATAAGGACTGTAAATCTGCTTTCTGCGAATCAGTTAATCCCAGCATACTGGTCATTTTGGCAGCTTTTGCTTCAGGAGAACCCTGTACAGTACCTTCATGTTTATTCCGGTTGTTTTGCCATTCACGACCCTGATGGGCAGTTTTATTCTCTTCGCGTTTTTCTTTTATGTTTTCTTTGACTTCAGCTCTTTTGTTGCTGTATTTTTGAAACTTTTCCGATCCGATGATCTTTTCAAGGTCTGTGTCCATCGATTTGCGTTCTGAAGCAAACTGTGCTTTTTGTTCTTCCTTTACCTTTTTTACAATTGCAAGATGTTGCTCCATCTTAACTTTTTGTTTTTCGAATAATTCCTGAACTTTTGCTTTTTCAACATCCGTTAGTGCAAGTGCTTTTGCCATTTTATCTGCCCTGTTTTGTGCTGAAAATTGAGTCGATTCAATGCGGTTATACTCTTTATACTGATTTCTTTTCCCGAGTAAATGGTCTTGTTTCTCATTACGACGTTCAATTATTTTAGCTTTTCGTTCTGAACGATCGTTCTCAAGTTTTTGAAATTTATCCTTTCCGATTATTTTCTCCAGTTCTGCATCCTGGGTTTTACGTTCTTTCTCAAACAACGCTATCCGTTCTTCCCTGACTTTTTTTATTTCTGCCTGATGTTGATCCCTGTTGGCCTCCTGTTTTACGAATAATGCCTGGACTTTAATTTTTTCTGTTTCAGTTAATCCAAGTTTCTTTGCCATTTTCTCTGCCTTCATTTCCGGCGATACCTGAAGTCTTTCGTCCTGCTTTGATTCATTCCTTTCTCCCTTTTTATCCTGGGACCTGGTTTGTTCCTGACCGGTAGTGGCTACGTTAAACATAAACATCGATGCTACTACTAACATTGCATACTTTTTCATACTTTATTTATTTTAATGTAAATACTTCAATTGATTTTCTGTATGCTTTGACCAACCGAAAATCAAATAGTTTAATATGATAATGAATAGTTCAGTTTAATTAACAGGAATATAATTGGTTGTTGATTTAATTGCCTGATTTAAGTATGTCTCTTTTTTGATGAATATAAATTACGGATTTCAGGCTAAAAAAAACTCCCCCGATACGTATTGATCAGGGGAGCAAATTTGATTTTTAAATTACCGGTTTACTTGAATTCCCGGTTAAAATTAAAATGAAAAATGAATAAATTGAATTAATTATTGGCATTCATTTTCTGACGACGTTCTGCCTGCAATTTTTGCCATGTCTCGAATTTTTCATTTCCAATAATGACTTTTAAATCCTCATTTTGAGCATCACGTAACGCTTTAAATTTTACCCTGAAATCAGGACTGTCTCTGCTAACTTCAGTTCTGAACTTTGCAAAGATCACATCGTTTTTTTCAAAAACTTCCTGCACTTTCGCCTTTTCAACATCCGTTAAACTTACATCTTTGGCCATGTTTTCTGCCCTAACCTGAGCCGAAAGCTGTTGCCTTTGACCATGCCTTACTTCATTCTGTCCGCCTGTTTGTGCTGGTGGTGCCTGATCCTGAGCTACTGAAGTCATACTGAATAGAAACAGGGAAGCCAATACTAGTTTTGCATACTTTTTCATAATACTTTTTTTAATTTTTGAAATTCACTCTATTAAACTCATTCTATTTGACTCTGACAAAGCCGGAAGGTTTAATTGGATTTGAAATTGTAACGTATTATTAACGAAATCGTTTGAATAATAGTTGGTGTTATTCTTCAATTAGCAAATGTATAAAGTTTTCAACCTGTAAAAATGCCTCTGTCATTATCTTTTCAACAGGTCCTCCTATTTGGGATGCCACTAACACTGAATTCATCATGGATATATACGTTTTCCCATCATCTTTCAGGTATACAGATAGTTTACAAGGCAGCATTCCCGAAAATACCCGGGTATCATTATTTTGTAAAATCTGTGAAGCAAGTTTTGGATGGCAGAGCTCTATCACTTTTACGGGTAAAGTTTCAATACCGCTTTTGCTGAGTGATGCCTGTAAATCAAGTGTGACTGAAATGTTCCAACCACCGGTCAGAATAATTTCTGACAACTTTTCGATTGACTGGTCAAAGTTATATGGACTCTTGGTTTCGATAAATAAATTTTTCATAAGAATAAATTATTTATAAGTAGTTAGTAACTCAGTGTCTATTGTGTATTTTGAATTGCATTTATCTGACAAAATAAATTATCAATTTTCAATGACATTACTTGTTTTTTAATAATACTTCCCTGATTGCTTTTACAAATGCAACTTTTGGTAAAGCGCCTTGTGCCATTTGAGGTGCTTCCCCCATTGGGCAGAATAGAATAGAAGGTATACTTCGAATGCCGAATGAAGCTGCCAGTTCCTGCTCAGCCTCTGTATCAATTTTGTAAATATATATTTGTCCTTCATATTCCTTGGCCAGGTCCTCCAGTATCGGAGCGATTGTTTTACATGGTCCACACCAGGACGCATAAAAATCAATAATACATGGTTTGTCTCCTAAATACTTCCATTCCGAAGGATTTGCCTCATAATTAGAAACTTTTGTCAAAAATTCGGCTTTGGTTAAATGAATTGTTCCCATTTTTTTTACTTCTTTTGATTGGTTATTTTCTGTTGTTTTATTTTCTCTGTTTTTGCCGGCACATGCCGTAAAAACGAATGTCAGGATTATTCCTGCAAAAAGAATTTTTTTCATGTTGTTTGTTTTAAGTAAGTCATGCTGATTTTAGTTAATCGTTTATGAAATTTAAAAATATAATACCGATTAATTCTTATTTATCAGGTTCGTATTTTTTAATTTTAATTTCAGTTTTACTCTCTTTACTTATGTTCGTATTACAACTTCCACCCGGACAATTGATGTTTAATGTTGCTTGTAACCCAGGAATAATTCCACCGGCCAGAAAGATCGTTTCACGGTTAAAATAATAAGCCATGGCCAACGCTCCTGCCGGCACCATGCGAATAATACGTGCAGTATCCCAACTATTCAACTTACTCCTGATGTGTTCCTTGCTCTTTCTTTTTAAACATATCGGATATTAAATAGCCCATTACTGCCCCCCATAATATGCTCATGAAAGGATTTGAGGTGATGGGACAGGTGCCACTCATGCAACCCACAAAATAATAATATGCAAACCCGCCTGCTCCACCAATCAATCCGCCGGTAATTCTTAAAATGTACTTTTTTATTAATTCTTTCATTGTGCTTTAATTTTGACTGTAATTATATTTATGCATATATAAACATGTATTCATATATACGATTAATTTTTTTTACTATACGCAATTGCAGATGCGGATACATTCAATTATTTGAACGATTTGTTTGTTTTTCAACGAGTAATAACAGTTTTTGCCATCCCTGCGACAATTCAGAATTCCTTTGGCACGCATGTCCGTCAGGTGATGCGAAAGGAGTGACTGTTCACAATTCAACTCTTCAACCAGTTGCGAAACAGTCATTTCTTCCTGCTCCGACAACATGGAGATCACACACAGCCGGGTGCCGTTCGATATGGCTCGGAGCGTATAAGCGGCTTCTTCCATTTTTGTCACTTCAATTCTTTCATTCATACTTATAAACTTTATGCAAATATATGAACATATATTCATATGTATTCTATGTTTAAATCATTTTTAATATAATAATTCATAACTGAAAGAAAAATGTCATGAGATATAGCTGAATGAATTGGTTTAGAATTTTGTTGAATATATAATTCACTTAAGGGTATAACGTAAGCTTTCGATATAACAAAAAAAATGACCAAACTAATAATGATAAGAAGCCGAATTACTAGATAACCCGATTATTTATCTTTGTTGGTTTTGTGGCTATTCCATCTGATAATCGTTTTACTCCATTTTTTTATGCTATTTTTCAATATAATTGTAGATATTATACTGAAGAATAAAGGTTATAAAGATTTAATATAGTCCTTTTATTTACCGTTTCAATACCATTTTATGTAATAGGAGCATTATAATGTCATAATAATTAGTTAGTTGTAAATTATTTTTCTAATAGGTACTTCTGTAATTTTCATTTTCTCTTTGTAATATTCCCCTCCACTACGCATTCACTACGCATTCACAACGCATTTTCAAAAGATAAGAACATATTAAGCAGGCTATACGGTCTTATTACGGCGATATTACGCTCTAATATTAGACCGTATCGTCACCGTAATACGACCGTAACATCACCGTAATATCACCGTAATATCTTATAATGCGAAGTGAATGCGAAGTGAATGCGTTGTGAATGCGTAGAAGGTTAAGTGAAAATGCATTGGATAAATCTGAATAATTAATAATTCATTGTTTGAATTCTGATTATCGAAAATTAATCCGTTGGAGTATTTCGTAAATAATCCCCGGTTGAGCCTGCGAAACTAGGGGTTATGAATGAAATAAAAAAGAGGACTCTGAAAAAGTTCACCAATATAATCAGGAGTTTAAGTGTTTTTTATTTGCTATTTATTCCAGTTTAGCAGGTTTCACTGAGGTTATTCAAAATTACACCTATTGTGTAAAATGTCGCTTCATATTTGATTGTAATTGCCAATCCGGAGGTGAAATTACAAATGATAGAAAGTTGGGTGCATATGCCGATACCCATTTAAATTAGTATCAATACTTTTTTTTAACAAAATAGCAATAAAAATTAAAAAACAAATAGAGCGATGATAAGGAAAGATTTAAAGCTACTATATGTTGATTTAATTTAACAAAATGTCTGACAAAAGAGAAAATGATAAAAAATTCATATAGTTTCCATTGGATTTGAATGCTAATTTTAAAGATTAAAGTATCTTTGTAAGCTAATTTACAAATAATGAGTCATTCGTCAACAAAAATATGTGAGGATTTTATATCCGAGTTAAACGAAGCGATCGGGGATATCAGGGCTGAAAGTATTTTCGTTCTCACGGACGAAAATACACGTAGATTTTGTTTACCCCTTGCCATGCTTTCAACGAAATTGCAAGGGAGTCATAATATTTGCTTACCGGCAGGTGATGAACATAAGAATGTTGATTCGGCTGTTGAAATATGGAAGTACCTGAGTGAAAACGGTGCAACCCGCAAATCTCTGATGGTCAACCTGGGAGGCGGAATGATTACCGATATTGGTGGATTTACTGCTTCCACATTTAAACGCGGGCTGAGGTACATCAATGTTTCCACAACTTTGCTTGGGGCAGTTGATGCGGCTACCGGTGGTAAGACCGGCATTAATTTTTCGGGACTTAAAAATGAAATCGGTGTATTTGCACCTGCCGATACTGTTTTGATAAATATAGACTTTTTCAGGACATTAGACGACAAAAATATCCGTTCAGGGTATGCTGAAATGGTGAAACATGCGTTGATTGATACCCGGGAAGAGTGGGAAAACGTGTTGAAGTTTGATCTGGAAAATGTTGATTTTGCGACATTGAAAACTTTGCTTGTACGGACTATTCGCATCAAAGAGCGGATTGTGGAACAAGATCCGCATGAAGCACATATCCGAAAAGCGTTGAACCTGGGGCATACATTCGGACATGCCTTTGAAAGCTGGTCGTACACTACTGATAAACCGGCTTTACACGGATATGCCATCATGTGGGGAATGCTTTGCGAATTGTATTTGTCGCATATGAAACTGAATTTTCCGAAAGAAGAATTATTACGTCTGAAATATTTAATAAAAGAATATTACGGTACCTTTAATTTTAATTGCCAGGACTATGAGTCGCTTTTGGAAATAATGACCCACGACAAAAAGAACGAATCAAAAGAAATAAATTTCACCTTGCTGGCTGATATCGGCGATATCCGGATTAATCAGACAGCAACGAAAGAAGAAATTTTTGAATGCCTTGATTTCCTCAGGGAGGGCTGAAAAGAATTTACAATTTACAATTTAAAATTGTGAGTATGAAAAAGACTTTGATAATAGGTGCAAGCAGCAATCCCGAACGATATTCGTATCTGGCTGCAGAGCGGTTGCTGGCTCATGGTCATGAGATAGAGTTGATAGGGAAACGTCCAGATGTGGTGTTTGGCAAAATAATTGATACTGAGAAAATAGCTTTTAATGATATAGATACAGTCACATTGTATCTTTCTGAAAAGTTTCAACATGAATATTACGACTATATCATTACAATGAAACCTTCGCGGGTTATTTTCAATCCGGGGACTGAAAATCCTGAATTTGAAGAATTACTGAAAGCAAACAATATTGAGGTGGTAGAAAATTGCACATTGGTCATGCTTCGTACCGGAAGGTTTTAACGCGAATGTCACAGAGGTTGAAAAGGATAACTGAAAATAACTTTACTGCTGATTTATTCGGCTTTTGAATTATAAAAAGAAATATGAAAATAGCTTTAATAGGTTATGGCAAAATGGGCAAAACCATTGAGAGAATTGCCAAAGAACGCGGACATGAAATTGTATCCATTATCGATGTGGATAATACCGATGATTTTGATTCAGATGCTTTTAAAAGTGCTGAAGTTGCAATTGAATTTACCGCACCGCAGGTAGCCCTGAACAATTACCGACGTGCTTTTGCTTCGGGAGTAGCGGTAGTTTCGGGTACAACCGGTTGGACTGATGAATTACCGACCTTAAAAAAGGAAATTCAGAAAGGCAATAAAACGTTGTTCTGGTCATCAAACTTTAGCCTGGGGGTCAATGTATTTATGGCAGTGAACAAATACCTGGCAGGGATTATGAATCAGTTTCCAACTTACAATGTCGAAATGACGGAAGTACATCATATCCAGAAACTGGATGCGCCAAGCGGAACAGCTATTACCCTGGCAGAAGATATTTTAGAAAAACTGGATAGAAAAAATACCTGGGTAAAAGAAACTCAAACGAGCCCATCTGAAATGGCTGTTAAATCAATTCGCGAAGGCCAGGTACCGGGCATTCATACGATACGCTACGAATCGGAAGTTGATTCGATTACCATCACTCATGATACAAAAAACCGGGAAGGACTGGCACTTGGAGCAGTAGTTGCAGCGGAGTATACTGCAGGTAAAAACGGATTTCTGGGCATGAAGGATATGTTGAAGTTTTAAAACCCCTAACCCCTAAAGGGGATAAGGAAGAGTAAATTAAATTGATTATTAATCGCTTATTAAATAAATATTGAGTTATTCAGTTGCATTACGTCCTTACGTGTTTTGTAACATGTAACCTATAATTCGTAACCAAAAAGAAATATGAGTGCAGAAAAACAAACATCACGTTTCCAACAACCGCTGAAACAATGGATCAAATGCAGCGTTTGGTGCTTAATTTACATTTTATTTATAGCCTGGGTCGGTAATTACTGGTGGCTGATAGGTCTGCCAGTCGTGTTCGATTTATTTATAACAAATTACATTCCCTGGACCTGGTGGAAAAACACGAAGAATAAGTCCCTGTTAAGTGTTATGGGCTGGGTGGATGCTATTGTATTTGCATTGGTTGCCGTGTATTTTATCAATACATTTTTATTTCAGAATTATCAGATTCCTTCTTCTTCGCTTGAAAAAAGCCTGTTGGTAGGTGATTTCCTTTTTGTGAGCAAAGCCAGCTACGGACCACGTGTACCCAATACCCCGCTTTCTTTTCCATTGGTACAACATACATTTCCACTATTAAATTGCAAATCATTCATTTTACATCCACAATGGGATTATCACCGCTTGAAAGGATTTGACAGTATTAAAAGAAATGACATTGTGGTATTTAACTTTCCGGCCGGTGATACAGTGGCTGTGAAACAACAGAATCCGGATTATTACTCTATTTGTTACAGTGAAGGGTATGGTTTTCTGAAACAGCAAAATTCAGCTGTTGAACCTTCTTCGGCACAATGTTACAGTACAGGGAGGGAAATAGTAAAATCTAAAACAGCCGATTATGGAGATATCGTGTATCGTCCTGTTGATCGTCGTGAAAATTATGTGAAACGTTGTGTAGCCATTGCCGGTGACTGGATGCAGGTAAAAGATAATCAGGTATTTGTAAACGGAGAGAAACAGGAAAAGATTCCCGGAATTCAGTTTAACTATTTTGTACAGACTGATGGCACCATGTTGAATCCTGACTTGCTGGATAAATTGGGAATCAGTAAAGACGATATCAAATTGTACAATCAAGGTGAGTATATAAAGGA
>Ga0302215_10000847_pt1 | contig 22316 bp, 17 predicted proteins | sample II_Fen_N3_1_FD_194580 | JGI IMG/M metagenome (GOLD analysis project Ga0302215, IMG submission 194580) | Peat permafrost microbial communities from Stordalen Mire near Abisko, Sweden - II_Fen_N3_1 | ecosystem: Environmental > Terrestrial > Soil > Wetlands > Permafrost | place: Sweden: Abisko... | reverse complement strand
ATTCCCTATTGCTGGCGCAACTGCAGTTACATATGCAACTGATGGTGTCGTAAGTTGTGGGCGATGGATTACTGTGAGTACTACACCTGTTCAAAATGGTGTTGTTGGTGCTGAGACAAAAGGTGCCTGGCAAACTCCAGTTACGCTTACCGTTAATCACGATACGGGTACAGGGGCTGCTGTATCTAAGACCATCTACTATGGTTTAGCCAGGTTCAACGGTCTCTGTTGGCTTACGCAAAACCTTGGCGCTGCCACCGGCGTGACAACACAAACACCTACTGATTGTGGTTGGTATTTTCAGTTTGGCCGGCATGCAGGACACTTAAGTTTTGCTCCTTATTGGGCCACAATACTGATCCAAGAACCCATAGATTGGGGAACTTATACTGATCCATGTATGAACGAATTAGGTGTCGCGTGGAGGCTACCAACATCTGACGAATTTACTGGTGTGAACACCACATTCCAAAATGGTTCTTACGGGGGTGTTCTTAAATTAGGATGTTGTGGAGCCATCGATGACCAAAATATTCCGGAAGGTGTAGGAATAGCAGGAAACTATTGGACATCAACAACTAGCTCTATTCCCAATGCCTTCGGTGAATGGGGTAATGAATTATGGTTTGTGTATAACGGCACTAAACCAATGATAACAAGCCTACGAAAGCGTATTTCTAGTTCCGTTAGATGCGTGAGGAATTAAAAATCCATAAAAGGTGTCCTGTTCTCCTTCAGGGGGGCGGATTAGGTGGTGTACAACTGTCTGAACCGTGATTTAGCAGATGAATCAGACTATACGGATACGTTGATTGCTGGACTAGTGAGGGCGCGTCTTAAAGTTGCACTCTCACTAAAAAAATCAGTTAACCAGCCCTATCCTCCGTCCGTAGTTGGATAATCTCTAAAGGGGCATAAGCAGTGGATTGCCGGAGGAATAGCGGTGGTATGAAGACCCGCTAATCAGGTCACACGTGCCTGTTTTTTTAGGTATATACAGAAACTACCCCGAAAGGGATTTAAAATAAAGTATTAATATATGAATGAGTTATGAAAAATACACTTAAATTGTTCCTTGTTTTGACATTGCTGGCGGGTGCGCCTGCTGCTATGGCTCAGTATGGTTTTGGCACTAATAGCCCGGATGCTAGTGCCGCTGTAGACATTAGCTCTACTACTATGGGTTTTCTGCCTCCTCGGATGGCTGCCGCTCAAATAGCAGCCATTCCTAATCCAGCTGATGGCTTGGAAGTTTTCAATAGTACCCTGAACTGTTTGTCATTTTGTGTAGGTGGGCAGTTTCGTTGTGTGGCTCCATCCACTAGTACTTCGTATACAGTATCTATTACCACGCAGCCGGTCTCATCGGCTTCGGGGACTACGGTTGCAACTAAAGTGACTACCAACTCCGGTGCCACGGTGATTTACCAATGGTACTGTGCAGACGATGCGTCTGGTACTAATTTTCGACCCATTGTAGGCGCCTGCTCGGCAACTTTTCCTAATGATGTTTCTTGCTGACGTTATGTAAAAGTGGCTGTTAAACCTACTCTTAATGGTTCTGTTGGTGCTCAGGTGATGAGCACCACCTGGATATCCAGTACTGCTACGTTTGCTGTAAATAGCATAACCTATGGTTTAGCGTTGGTTAATGGTCGTTGCTGGATTAAACAAAACCTGGGTGCTACTGCTATACCCACAGCATTTAATAACGTTGTCTCCACTGGTTGATACTATAAATTTAATAGCAATACAGCCTACATAGGTGCAGGTACTACGCCCGCCAGTGGGTGGACAAGTGCATCAGATACTGGCACGAATGATTGGTTAGCCGTTAATGATCCCTGTGCCCAGCTTGGAACGGGGTGGACTCTCCCAACATACAACGACTTTACTAATGTCGGCATTGCTGCTACCGGAGCCTTTGGTCCATCACTGTATTTTGGAGGAACTGGAACCTTGCTTCAAGACGGAAAACAAGTGAATCTTGGTGGGTGGAATATGACATGGACGTCTACGAACGTTGATGCTGGTAATGGTAAGATCTTAAACACAGGCGGAAATGGAGTAAATGGGAGTTTCGGAAGCTGCACGAAAACCTTCGCATTGCCCGTGAGATGCATACGGATACAAAATTAAAAATACAACACGCCCGTCGTTTTTGCTGCAAACGTAGGGTGCTACGAGTTAATATATTAATGAGTTATGAAAAATATACATAAATTGTTCCTTGTTTTGACCTTGCTGGCAGGTGCGCCTGCTGCTATGGGTCAGTATGGTTTTGGCACTAATAGCCCTGCTGCTAGTGCCGCTGTAGACGTCAGCTCTACTACTAAGGGTTTTCTGCCTCCACGGATGACTGACGCTCAAATAGCAGCCATTCCTAATCCGGCTACTGGCTTAGTGGTTTTCAATACTACTACGCGTTTGTTAGTATATTCTGTGGGTGGGGCTTGGGTTAACATGGCTCCCTTGACTAATACAAGTTTAACCACTGGTACACCCACCATAAGCCTGTCGGGTACGGTTCTAACAGCAACGGTAAATGGGGTTCCTACTGACGCAACTGTAGATTATCAGTGGTACGCTGCCGACGAAGAAAATGGTACTAATGAATTCCTCATACCAGGCGCAGTCCTGATTCAGTACGTTAGTACTGCTGTGGATTGTGGTCGGTGGGTTAGTGTCCATACCACCTGTGTTCAGAACGGTACCGTAGGATTGGCTCAGTCTAGTGCTCGGGCAAAACCCGTCCCGGTTTATTCCTCCCTCGGATACTATGACACCGATGGGAAGGTTAAGCTATTTAGTTACGGTGTCGCCAGGTATAACGGTCGATGCTGGCTTACCCAGAATTTGGGCTCGGTAGCGCCCGCTACGACTAAGACTCCAACCTCGCAAGGAGTGTTTTACAGGTTCGGTAGTAATGTAATGTATAACGAGGATTATGACTGTAGTACGCTAACTGCACCAGGTCCTGGCGTGACTTTTGATCCAATAGATAACCCGTGTACGAGGACTCTCGGTAACCAATGGCGGATACCAACCTCGACTGAATGGGGATCCCCCAGTGATAAATATAGTCAGAACTCGTATGGGGGCGTATTGTTGCTCGGTAACACCGGTTGGAAGAACTCATTTTTAGGAATAGATAGTGCTTGTGGTCTTGGTGGACGTTGGTGGATGAGTGATGTTAGTAACCGTGCTGATGGCCAGACTATCTTTAGGTATATAGAGACATCCCTACAGGCGGGATCAATCATTGTTCCTTCGATGAATGGAGTTGTATCAAATTCTTACGTTGTTATGGGAAGTCTGCGGTGTGTTTCTGAATAGTATAGAGAAATATTGACCCTGTTCGCCTTCAGGGGGTGCAGTTTAGCCCAAGGGTGTACCCTTGGGCGGTTGATGACGGTTTTGGTGGGTTGCTTTGGGGCTAAGTGCATGCTTAGGTGTTTAGTTAGGTGCTATATAAACTAGACTTGCTGTGGCAGCCTGTACCACCGGACAGTTAGCCGTAAACAGTGATTTGTTATCAGTACAAAGTGATAACAAACAGTGAATTAGATAAAATACACGCCCGCAGAAAAGACAATGCAATGGCTCAAAAGTTTAAAAATGGAGGTTTTTTGCCTTATTATAGGGCTAAATGCGCGCGGGAGGATGTAGAGCTGTCGGTGTACCTGCGGCACAAGTTTTTGCCCCTGGTGCGCCGCCAGTTTTCGCAGCATGGGTTGGTGGAGTGTAGGCCAGCCAGTAGGCTGGCTTATCTGCGCAAGGATATCAAGACGCATCGCTTTTTCTTGCGCTTCGATGTGAAGCTGTTTTACTCCTCGGTGAGCCAGCCTACAGTTGGTGACATACTGTTGAAAAATTACCGCTGTCTATCCGGTAAAATACCTCCGAAGCGTATGCGTATGCGGGTCAACTTTTGGTTTAGCAGCTATTTTCCAAACAAACTTATAGCTTCGGTCTGCCGCTTGGCAGTAAGCTGTCTGCCTTTGCCGGGCCCGCCCTTTTGCTAGGGGTTTGTGTCGCTATCGGCGGGTATCCGTTTTTGTGCTATCAGGATGATTTTTTGGTGCTGTTACCGTCCCAGGCGGAAATTGAGCATTGTGTTTTACGGGTAAATGCCGAACTGAAGCACCTAGGACTAAGGCTCAATGTGTCGAAACTTAGTTGGGGTCGGTTCGCTAACACAGCTGTTTCGTTTCTGGGCTTGCGCTATGCCGGTGGTAGCTTCGGGGTGGATGCCGAGAAAGAAGAAGCTTTTAGACAACATATAAAACAGCTCACCTCGTTGACTCGCAAATACACCAACCAAGCTGCTTTTATCAAACATCTCAACCGTGCTATCAACGGTTTTGTACATTATTATTATTATTGTTATTGTTAACGTGCGTCTGTGCGTTTACTGTTTGGTAAGCTCGACGCCTATATCCGCCAGCGGGTTGGCCGATACCTCGCCCGGCTGCGCTCCACGTCGGATAGACGGGCTAACCTGAGTTGCACTACGGAATACCTCCTCCGTGAATTACGCCTCCGCTCGTTGGTCGAAATCTATGATGGATTGAAACCGGCTCCTATACGTAAACCCTCCGCTAAGTTCCCCGACAGCACGGTCCCTGCTTTTGCATTAAGCCGTACCGAAGAGTTACTGGTGCAGCAAAACAAACTACTGAAAGAACTACTGGCTGCACAACTTGACTCGCAACAGCTTCTTGCAGGTTGGTAGCCGTTAGTTTTTTTCTTTGCTTAGTTCCCTGCAATGACTAGACGGCTTCCAGTCCCAGTATGCTTGAAATGTGGATAGGCTAAATGCCTAGAGACTGTCTGTTTTGATTCTGCCGTCGCATAAGATGCTTACCTGTTACCCCTCTGGTTAAATATATCAAGTGATCAAATTATCATAGTTTGTAAGTTCAATAATCCGGATTCAAGCGTGCTGATGTCGATATATTAAATTATTTAACTTTACCATAAGTATTTAAATTGTATAAGTTGTATTAGAAATGGTATGATATTAGTTATTTGATTTTTAGAGCTATAAAATCTGCAGTTTTAATTATTGACATATTGCTTCACAGCGGCCGAAATAGCGTGTACGCTCATGCAAGAAGAAAAAATGTACATGCATTCTGACGTGATAAATAAGATATCATGCATGATAGGTAAATATATGTTCGGCTCAGCCCTCACTCGGCGCTGTGACGTACCCATAATGTACCCTAAGTCTTGCTCCAGATGTTGGCTGATAAGTGTATTTTTGTAAATTATTAATTTGTGACTCAGTATGCGAATTATGGGGGATAACTGAAGCTGCTTTTAACCATTTTTTGTATATTTATCATGTTTAGTCGTACTAACTTTTGTTGTGTTAGTTTGCGGCAGCAACCGCCAACACAGTAGTTGTATGTGCTTTTTCAGGAGCTACGGGGAGAATGGGTTGACAGTGGCGCCCTGATGGTGCTTGAGCTTTAATACTAACCCTGTCTGTTGCCAACTCGCTTTAGGGTTGTGAGGCAGAGTAAGTATGTTGGCACATCAGTAACAGATAGGTGCTTGTAGTATATTTACAACGCTACCTCTGTAATTTTAATGACGACCATGGACCCGTGCCTCGAAGAGCCAACGAGGTGGCGCGAAGAAATTGAAAATTTCTGGAACATAACGCAGAATAACATTCAATGCGTTTAATAATAGCCTTATAAGCTATTTGTTTTGTATAAAGATTATGAATATTTTAGGATTAGAAAAAATAAATGCGCAATTTTATAAAGCGCTGTACAGGATAACCAAAAAGGTTGTAATGCACGACCCAATGGTTGAAATAGATAAAGTGACCCGATTTACAACAGGCACTACTATAACAGGATTCTTGACCTGCGGTGATAATTGCCATTTCGACGGTACTCTGAATGGTGATCTTGATGTGGGAAAAAAACTTGTTTTGGACAAAAACTCAAAAGTGTTTGGTGATATCTCTGCCACCGACTTGTTGGCTAAAGGTAAAATCACTGGTTCTGTTAAGGTGAATAATAAAACGGTTTATTGCAGTACTTCTACCACGACCGGCCCGTGTTGCGTAACCAATGTGCTGGTTATAGAGCAGGGGGCTGTCATAAATCTGGACAGTTTGTCGATGCAGCGCATCGGAGTTCCATGCTGTATGCCCGCCAAGGGACCAGGACTAAATCAACGAGCTTTTAAAAAGAAGAAGATCATTGCGGAAGCAACTCTTAATACAACACCGGAACTAGAGGCAAGGATCGAACCGAAATATAATCGCGAGGACAATATTCCGGCTGATATACTTTTGTTACAATTTTTTCAGAATAAAGACGACGTAAATTAATTTACAATTCACAATAATAACTATTTTGATATGGAAAAAACTTTCATGATTCCCAGTGTTTTTGAAGAAAACTCAACGGTCTTTTCTAAAGTGGCCGATAATTTTGTTGACGGTATCCGATTGGTAAACTTTAAAGGCAAGGATTATATCATAGGTAACCTGGCATTAAAAGAAGGCAGTGCACCCCATAAGCTTATTAATAGCTCGCCTGATGATATCGATTATCAACTATTGGGCCTTACTGCTATGCTAATTGCCTCCATGGGCTCTTATTCCAAGCTGGTGCTAACGATTGGTTTCCCCAATACCACCTACCCGTTGTACAAAAAAGATGCCGCGATTTTTTTTCAGGGGCATCATTTAATCACTTTTGATGGCAGAACTTACGGCAAAAATGAAACAGAGCGCATTGAGATTCAAATTGATGATCTTACTGTATTGACCGAAGTTGAAGGCTGTTGTAAGTCGGTAAAAAACACTTTTAAAGAAACCGAAGATTTCTTTATTGCCAGTCTGGGTTTTGGTACGTTCGAATTAGGACTTCATACAACCGCTGGTATTGTTAATCGCACGGCCTATAGTACCAGAGGTATTTCGTATGCAGTCAATCTGCTCGAAAACGAACTAAACAAAGAGTATTATCTGAATTTGCTCACCGAACAGCAAATTGAACGGGCTTTTCAGCGTGGCTCTATAGTAGCTAACCGCAAACGTATTGATATTGCGGGTATCAGAGCTCGAGCATTGCAAAGTTATTATTCAGAGGTTATCTCGCCCTCTATCCGCAAAAAGTTTAATGACGAAGATTATGTCAATACCCGAAAAATGTATCTGGCCGGTGGTGGTGCGATGTATGGCGAATTGGTTGAACTTTTTAAAAGAGAGTTTCAGGATATTCTGGAAATAATAGTATATCCCGAACCATATATGTGTGCTTCCAAAGGATATTGTCTTAATTCGATGGAAAAGATAGCCAGGCTTACTGAAGCCGAAAAAGATGAGCGGGTAGCTTATGTTGGCATCGACTTGGGTAATTCAAACACAGCCATTGTGGTAAATGTTATAGGGTAATCAGCACTTTGATTCCTAATCTCCTATATTTACTCCCTGCCTGTTTTTTCAATATGATGCAAGCTGGTTGCTAGTTGTGGCCTAAGAACCATGAATATTCAAATTAACTACCTAATGATAGCTGAGTTAAGCAATAGAATTACCGGCCTTATTGTATACGGAATAATATATTCAAACATAAGATGAAATAGCGTTTTTTAAGCATTATGTTAAATGGAATAGTGAAAAGTAATATCATTACAAATATTTAAAAGTATTAAACGTATATAAAATCAAGGAAACTAATTTTAATTATCTGTGCGTTGGCTTCAATGCATGTATATGGCCAACAAATAGCTTATGTGTACACCGATAGTGTTTTATTATCGCTTCCCCGCTATGCCATTGCGACAAATAAGCTCGATAGCCTAAAAAACTATCAAAAAGAGCTTGAACAAAACAATGTACAACTTCAGGAACGTGTTGATAAATTGCTAAAGCCCTATAGTCAGACCGATAAAGAAAGCTTGTCTGCGTTGAAGTTGCGTATGTCCCCCATAGATACCTTAAAGTATGTCTGTAATGCTTGATGAGAATAAGATTTTTCTGACCAAAACAAAAAGCTATGATAATTTGCTGAAGTCCGTATATGCCCGCGATATCCAGCCTATGTTGGATCAGGTGGCGCAGGTAATTTCCGGATATGCCATAAAAAATAATTTGACAGCCATATATAGTATTGAGCAGTTGCAATCAACATTGATAAACGACGGAATGCTACTAAAGCAATTATTGAGCAGCTAAGAATAAAGAAGTAATGTCAACATTCTAATTAGCCATTTGAAACACATAGCGGTAAGATTTTATGAGTCCTAAGCCTACTCCGCTAGATAGGTAAGTCATAAATGTGTATAATAGTGTCTTCGGATGACGCTGTTAGCACGTCGCCTCCGCTTTTAGCTGGAATACTTAGCAGGTTTGTTGACATTAGCACTGAATCGTTAAACGCGCATTCTTATGTGATCCGGATATATAGTGTAGTTGTTTAAAAAATTAATAGGAGAGTTAGTAGCAGAAGCTTTGGTATGATATAAATATCCTTGTAACCCATAAAGCGATGCCATAATGTGATGTAGACGCAAAGTTCGTGTCGTGTGACGTTGTCGGAAGCTATTGATTAAGAACATAATACTCTAAAAAATGTAGTAGTCACGCCACGCTCAACGCGATTAGATGTAGGAATGAATCTAAGCATTATCTCCTGTCGTGTTAGGACAATGTGTTAGGCGGAAATGTCAGATAAATTAATACCTGTCATTTGAAACCCCAAAACCCTGTATTTTTTCAATAAAAATTGTTGGTGTGTCTTGACTATATATTTAAAAATATCTTCCTAGTGTGATGTCTCGCCTATCATAGAAAAAGTATAGAAACTCTGGCTTAAATATATACAACTAGACAGCGATTATCCTATGTAATATAACAATGTTAATTGACGTTGTGTCGCTCTATCGACCATCATTAGTCCGAAACTATCTGCAGTCTACAAATCATACCAATTAGTCTCACCGTTTTGAGCTGGTATAATACAGACTATTAGTATTTATGTGAGTTTGCGAATACATAGAGGAGGTAGCAAGTAAGAAAATATTAACTAAAATTACTACATCAATATACAAATCCACCCGATTTTTTCGGGTTGCAGACCAGACCGAAATGGTGGTACTGAACAAGCTGAATGCGCAGTGGGGATAACCCATATAGATTGTAGTGTCTTAGATTGTTGTTAAAAAAACAAAGAAATATTTACAAGTTCTATATTATAGACTTGAAAACGTTTCTTTTAATTCTAAGTATAATACCTTGAAATTCCAGCAAAAAACCTCTGGTACGATACGATACTAATAAGCTGACTTACTCCTTCACCTCTAAACATTCATTAATAAATCCGAGGGGTAATTCTTTTAGGTTAAGAACATCGCCATCTTTATATTGATCTAAATCAATTTTTACATCCCGAGATTTTTGTTTTACATCAATATCAAATACCTTGATTTCTGTGCGACGATTTACTTTATGATCTTCTTCTGAACAGCGAACCCCATCCGAACAACGATTTAAAAGTTTTGTCTCACCATAACCTTTGGCAATAAGTCTGGTTGAATCAATACCATGACTTATCAGGTAGTTTTTTACAGACTCAGAACGCCTTACGGATAATTGGTAATTGTATTCTTTCGGTCCACGACTATCAGTATATGAACTGATTTCTATAGATATAGGACGTTTTTGTAGAATATTAATTAAACTATCTAGAATCGGCGTAACAAGAGGATTTAAATCCTCTTTATCAAGAGCATAATAAATTGTAGGTAGTTTCCAAGCATAATTAATCTTCAATTTTTCTAGCGAGAAATCAGTGCTAGCCTTTTGTACGGTATCATTTGGCTCAATAATAGAGATAGCCTTAGAAGGCAAACAAAAGTTTGAGAAACCTTTAACCATTGCTTTCACAATAACTTGTTTCGCTTCCGGGATTTTAAATGTATATTGTCCTTTCTTATCTGTTTTTGCGATATAAACTTTCCCGTCAGTTTTATTTAATAAAAATAAGGTAGCTCCTTCAATTGGCAGATTAGTTTGCCTGTTCAAAACCTTATTTTCAAAATAAGATATTTTTATCGGTTCTTTGTAATAAAAGCTATATAAATCGTTGTTATGACTTAATCGATCAGATGTAAAATAACCCTTCAAACCTGTACTATCTTGAGTCCACCCAAAATCATCTCCTGAACTATTAATCGGATAAGCTATATGTTCCGGTTTGCCTTCTCCGGCAAGTGCATCTTTCAACGGAATCCGAAATATATCCAAACCACCCAGACCTGGTAAAGCATCGCTACTGAAATACAAATATCCATCTTCTGTAATGGTTGGAAAAACCTCATTACCACCTGTATTTATATTGTCCCCAAACAGTTTCATCTCACCCCATTGTTTATCGCTACTATCTCGTTGTGAATAATATAAATCACAACCTCCTCTACCTGTAATTATATTGCTAGAAAACACCATTAAAGTTCCTGCTCCATTTACAGCAGAATGCATAACAGAAGATTTTTTAGCATTACCGAATGGTAAAAATTTGGTTTTGAATGACCTCTTATTCTGAATTGCTTCTACCAAACGTAAGCGGTTTATCCCGACCTTATCAGGATCAGAATAATTGGTTGTAAAATAGAAATGATTATTTTTATCAACAGACACAGTGCCTACATTGTATCGCATCTTGTTCATTCCTTTTAATAAATTAGCTATAGACTTAGTTTCCCCATCATGATAATACTTGTAGAAAAAATGATGAGATTCGTCAAAAAAAGGATCATAATTCTTCTTTTGATCTATAATGTTCTTCAAGTTAGCTGCTCCACCAATACTATCACCAGACAATTCAAGAGGTGTTGAAATTAAATCAGATTCATTTACTGTCCACAACCGATCGTAATTAATTTCTGAACCTTGAAAAGCATTTTCGTCATTTCTATTAGGCCTGTTACTACTAAAAAGAAGAACACTACCAACTTTGACTGGAGAAAACTCTTGATAGATTGTATTCACATTCACAAAACCCAAATGCCAGTTAAGAGAATCCTTTTGCATTAATCTCAACAAGGAGTCATTTCTATAAGTAGAAGACTTAGATTGATACTCAACTATTCCAACCAGCCATTTTGACGCGAGTTTATATTGATGTTCTCGAGCAAACATCTCTGCAATTCGAAATTGCTGTTCCTTTGTAGCTCCGTTATTTCCATTTGGAAACAACCGCTGATAAACAAAAAAAGCGTTATTATAATCTTTAGATTGCCAATAACATTCTGCTAATTGAGCAAGCGCATGAGAATCAGAGATTCCTCCACTCAAATAATTTTCGTATTTTTTGGCTGCAGCATCATATTTAAACTTTAAGAAATCTGCATCCGCTTTTTTCAAAGCTGATCGACTGGCTCCTTTAGTTAGTAAATTATTTTGTGCCGATAATTGGGGTACAAAAACAGCATTAGCAAAAAGTGATACTACGAAAACAATATGAATTTTAGTAAACATCTTCATAACAACAACCATAATTTTCATAGGCGTAAAAACTAATAATAACGAGGCGAAACAATATACTGGCTCTTTGGTCTGTTAAATTCGCATCTAATCATTAATTCATGTGATCCAGCACTTAACATTCCTAAACTAGATGTCAGATAATCGTACGCATATCCAATGCTAATTTGAGGAGCCACCTGTATCTGAAACATACCCACAATAGCATCCTTCGGCCTGTAGCTAATTCCAAATCCAATTGTATTTGAAACCCATGCATTAATATTTAGGTTGTAAGAGAAAGGCTCCCCTTGAATTTGTTTCAGCAAAATGGATGGTTTAATTTTCAGGTTGTCCGAAGCGGTAAAAATATAACCTGCCGCCAGAAAATAACGACCATCAGCCATAGTTATCTTATTAACATCATTTTCTATCTTAGTTTTTAATAACGCTGGAGCCGACAGACCGACATACCAGTCCATATTAGCATACAAAAAACCAAGTCCGGCAGTAGGAAAAAATCCTGTTACATCGGTTTGAAATCTGGGATCTCCACCTTGATAGGTTCCAACTTTCGAATATAATCCTTGATAATTCATAACGCCAGCTGACATCCCAAAAGCCATATAAGATCTTGTAAATTTTATTCTATAAGAATAAAAAGACTGAAATCCCTGACTGATTTCGACTCCCAAATGATCACTATACAATTGAAGCCCGAAAGAGACTGGCGTATTTGATTGATGTAAGCCATCTCCGACATCTTCACTTCCTCTATCCCAAGACAAAGAAAAACTCGTAGGTGCACCCTCAATATTGACCCATTGTTTACGATACAAAGAAGTAATATTATCTCCAGCCCGACTTCCGGTATAAGCCGGATTAATATTAAGCATATTATTCATGTACTGCGAGTACATAATCGCCACTTGAGCATGGACACTTGTGACCGTTAAAAGGGATAACAAACAGATTAAGAACTGAACCAAATGCCAATTAAACAAAACGTGCCCAGCATTGTTAATCGCACGTAATATTGCAAACTCCCTTAATTGAATTAGAACTTTTTTTTTCATAATATTGTTAGATAAATTAAGCACATAGATCTAAAACTATTTTTTCCACTGGTGGTTCCGAACCACCCTGTGGAAAAAGTATATCTCCTCGTCCCTTCCTACTGGCGTAAGGTTATAAATTTACTTCCCTTCTCAACAACCTCGCCTGTTACAGTACTTGTTAGTTTATATGTAAAATAATAAGTACCATCCGGCAGAACACCACCTAGCATCCCTGATCCTTTGCCATCCCAGTCATTCTGGTAATCAACGTTGTCATAAACAGGAGATCCAACAGCGGTAAACACGTGTATTTCGACTCTGGTGTTCTTCACTCGTTTAATGTAAAGTAAATCATTTATACCATCTCCATTAGGTGAGAAACCATCTGGTACAACAATACGAATCAACGGTAGTGATGTCTGAGTCGGATCAAATGAACTATTATTATCTGCTCGTGATTTTAAGCTTATATTGTCAAATGAAGCTTTACCTTTCAGTATGGCCTGATTAGTTATAGAAATAACCTCATCTTGTCCCTGCGTATCAACTTTCACTTCGAAAATAATAGAATCCTTTTGACCGGGCACCAATGAAAGTACATCTGCCAGCGTCATAATATTGCTCGAGCCATTATACAACCCATTAGCTTTTAAAGCTCCTGTAGCCGAAATTGAAGTTACGGTATAGGTACAGCCTTTATCTTTTAATACAGCATCTAGATTATCTTCCACTTGTATATTGCTAATCGGATCAGGTGTATCATTATCCAGAATCATAGTATAACTCAAGCTAAAGGTTCCATCACTGTTCGCTGACGGCTTACCTGCTGTCTTTATAAATTCAGGCATTGGTTGTATTTTCAAAATCAATGCAGCAGTATCAGGTTTTGCTTTTCCATCGTAGATAATATAATTTACAGCTGGTACTGCTCCATTATAGTCCATAACAGGTGAAAAATTATAGTCACCTTTAGCAGCTATGGTCACTTTACCAATACTTGGTAAAGTGGCAGTAGTACCGGCTTTATAGCTAGTACCATTAATGATAAAACCGGTCACCGAGTTTATTCTTCCCTGAAACACGCTATCGTTAGTAAGCACATCGCCACTTATAGCGACATCTTCTAAGGTAGTTGCACTATCATTTACAGCCACGGGGGAAAAGAGAGTGAGCTTGGCCAAAGTAAATATACCATAACCACTGACATTAGCCATTATAGACCCGGAAGTAGCATCACCGGCACTACCCACATTTCCTTCATTTACCCATTGAGATTGAGAATCATCCCAACGCGCAACAGCCAAAAGACTTTGGTCATCCATTAGAGGAGCACTCGCTTTGGTATCCCAAGTCAAGATAAGCTGTCCCAGAGAGGTGCCACTAGTCTGTCGTAGTACCCAGTATTCTTTGTTGCTTACACTTTCAATTGTACGCATCTTCTTATTACGAGGATACCCTGCATTGTCAGGATTGACATACAAATAACGAGCTATAAAACAATCGGTAACAGATGTGGGTGCGGCGATGGAAAGTGCACGAAAGAAGCCACCATTACCAATGGGGAACTCAAACCCCGTATTACCTGTTTTGCTCACGAAACCATCTATATATCCTTTATCTGAAGCGTGAATTGCTGTGGCTCCACTATCAAGCAAAAGCATGTTCTCCTGAGCCTCGGGGCTCGTTTGATGTGCGTTTACTATACCATTTTTAAAATCGACAGTATGCGCCACTGTAATAGGCTGCTCTAAACTAAAAGCATCAGCAACCAACTTACTGGAAAAGCGTAAACTGTAAAATCGTGTAGTACCACTACCGGAAATGCGCTGTTTGCTAGCACCAGAAAACTCACTTAAAGCCGGTTTTTGGTCTAGATGAGTCTTAAAATCAACTATTCCGTTATTCGTGAAATTATTGTTATATATAATCGTTCCATTATTTATTAATTCGCCCTTGTTTGAATTAATAAAATCTAATCCTACAAATTTCTGAGCAGTCGGATATATCCAGTTAGTGGTAGCATTATATTCGGCCGCCTGTCCTAGTATTACCACTGTTGGTACGAGTAGCAGCAATAAGAAAAAGATTTCGTGAATTTTGATTTTTATCATCTGAACGTAGTTTATATTATTCCGATTCTTAGCGATAGTACAACGATAAACAAAAGTTTATGTCAAATAACTTACATAAACAGGGACCCAACTAACAGCTTTATAATCTTGCAGCTAAAATTTCAACTACTTCTTTTTATTTGTTAATCCAATAATTAATTTAGTCACATCTCTTTTTTTGTCGATATAGACCAATGCCGTTCGCATTTGCTCCATACTATATATTGCTGTCAAACTATTTTTCATAGCATAGTCGGCAATTACTTTTGTAACCTGATCTAATATAGGTTGTATATCCTGAGCATAAAGAGACTTCAGTAAATTATCATATCTTTTTGTTTTGTTCTGAAGCATTGTATTCTCTTCCAACATACCAGACAGGTTCACCGAATCCATAGGTGCCATGCGTTGCTTCAACATTGCTATGCTTTCATTATCAGTCATATTGTAATGGTTTAATAATTTGTCTGCACGCTCCTGAAGTTGTGCTTTGTCTTTTTCTAGTTCTTTTTGATAGTGCTGTTTTATACTATCTAGTTTAGATGCGTTAGCAACATACTGTGGAGTTGACAACAAGATACTGTCGGTATAGACATAGGCTATTTGCTGAGCAGACACATGCATTGAAGCCAATGCACAGATAATTAAAATTGATTTTACGGTTTTCATAATAATTTAATTCTGAATATTTATTGAGTTGTTTTTAGTTATCGGGTTACTTTTTTTTGTATAATGTGTATCGGTAGAATCATAACTTATCAGTATTGACCGACCTGCCTAACACCGCTATAATTGTAATTTATCATCTCTTATTTTTGACTCTGGTTTTTAAATTCATTACTTTAAATTTCGCTCATTCAACTCACATGTTTTTTTTAATAAAATTTGCATTACACTTTTTAGTTTGGCAATCTCTTGTTGCTGTTGCTCTACTCGTTTTTGTAGCTGTACAGTGTACATCTGTAGCTTCTCTAGTTCTTTTTGCTGTTCCTGCACCGCTTTGACCAACGGAACAGTAAATAGCTCGTAAGCCAATGAGTATAGATCTACTGGATTTTGTGGCTTCACTACCACATCAAAAGTATATCCTAAGACCTTTAGGGTTTCTTCTACATCCTGTGCTAAAAAACCGGTATGAATCAAAGCTTCTGCTTGTTTCCGACTAGCAATTCCTACGGTAGAGCTATCGACCGTAATGCCCATGATACTATCCTGCTTTGCAAGGTCGAAACGATAATTAACAGGCTTCAATTGTTTTACAAAATCAAGTCCCGGAACATTGCTGGAAACGATAGTCTTTATCCGCTTGTCAGAACGGCTGGACCAGGGAACCTGCCCTCCAATGCTAATAATTTTCGGATTGCCTACCTGTACACAATCAGAATTATTTCCGGTAGCAGCACCCGAACCAATGGCTGTGCAATTGTTACCCGACTCCTTGGCTAGATCTGCCCTTTGGCCTACTGCTGTATTATTTGACCCTTTAGCATTTTGCAAGGCTGCTTGCCCCACACCGGTATTATTTATGCCGTTAGCATTGGCAGTAAGTACTGCATGCCCCAGAGCGGTATTATTAGAGCCAACACTATTACTAAACAGTCCGTTCAGTCCAACAGCTGTGTTGCCGGATCCCGCACCATTGTTAAATAAAGCACCTTGTCCAATACCCACATTTTGCGAACCAGTTGCATTAGTTCTTAGCGCACAATACCCAACAGCTGTATTCTGTGATCCCGTAACCACATCGGATAAGGCACTGTAGCCAAATGCCGTATTAGGCCCACCAATAGCAGAACGTCTCAAGGTATGTGCGCCATAAGCCGTATTGTCATCGCTTTGGGTAACGGAACCCGACAGCGGAATGTTTTCAGGCTGGTAGGACTCTCTGACCCAGTGGTTACCGTTCCACATATAATAACCGGGGCTTAAACCTGCAGGACCCGATATGGTCGAAGTATTGTAAACATACAATCCTTTACCCGTGCTGACGGTGCTTTCATCGATGTTACTCTTAAGTGCTACCTTGGGTAGAAGCATCATTTTATCTGCTGTATTTTCATCAATAACAAGAAATCTGACAGCATCAGCTCCTGAAAGTTCTTGCTGAGCAGCTGCACACAAAACAGCTGTCTGCAAGAACAACAACACAAAAACAAATCTACATACCTTAATACTAATATTCATATATACAGTTTATTGTTTTAGTGGAAAATATCATTAAAGCCATTTAATCAATAGCAGACTTAAATAAATTTGCTCTTTGATGCAATTGTATCTATTTATTTACAAAAGTATATACTTGGCATCAGATATCTCACTCCGGTAGGGGTACATAAGAGGTACATCGCTCGTATTTAAATGATGAACCAAATAGTTTATCCCTACATACCTTTACTAATGCATAATTCACAATACGCAATATTAGATGTTTGAATTGGATCAATGTTAAATATAACCCTAATGCATTTAGCTCAGAATGCATGTAAAGTACATTTGTATTTGTGGTTACTTTTTTTTTCTTGTATGTACCATAAGTGACATTCTTATTGTTCTTATGTGTACCCTCAATGTACCCAGCAAAAAGAGTCGGATTCTATTTCAAGCATCTACCTTTGTATAAAATTATACGGCCTTAGTATGAAAAAGAAAATTATGGATTTTGTGTACGATCGTCCATTTTTAATCCTATTGATTATAACTATAATTATTTGGACGTTTATTTTTAGGGCTATATTTTCATAGGAATACCGCATCGTGTATTATGTGGTGAATTTAAAGTGATTTACGAATATGTATCTTCTTTTATAAATGTTGTAGTGGGCTAGGTGAAATATGAGTTATATGAGTGTGTAATTTAAAAGCAACGAAACTATTATGTGGAATTTTATTCTGTCTTGTTTTCGGGTGTTTGTATTAGGCCCAGTTGTATTCGTAATGGCTGTTGTGGGTATTTTGATATGTATTGTCACAGACTTACTATCGCTCATATTTAAGCAATTTAAGGCCACGTGAGATAGTGTTTGTCTAATAATTTGATTAGGCTTAGAAATTAATTGAGTTGGAATCACACCGTGTTAAAATGATATTAATTATATCTCAATTGTGTTTTGTTCCAGATTAAGTGCGTGTTAACAAATATAAAATAAATAGTATGTTTAAATATCTGCCGATCACATCAACCCTACAGGAGATGATGATTATGGTAAACTCATTGCCAACTTGCACTATTGTTTTAGATCGAAATTGTAATGTGGTTGAAATAAACCAGTTAGCATTAAACTTTTTAAACGTAAATGCTAAAGGAGATTTCAAGGTCAAGAGAACGGGTGTATTGAATGATGTCAATTATATAAAGGGTATCTTAAGAGGATTGGCAACAGGTAAGGAAATCCGCGATAAAAGCCATTTCATTCATTGTGTGGGTGGACAGTCTAAGGTTGTGAATTTTAGTGCCTGCATGATTGCTGGTGCTACAAAGATGTTCATTTTTCAATTCTATGAAGTGGCCATTTTCCCAAATTTATTCCTGGAGTTACAAGACTCACATACAGAGCAAATCTCACAAAGCACACGTTTGATAAATAAATATAAATCACAGCGAAATGTAAAAATGTTGTTTGATAAGAGAGGTGCGAATACTGCATATCGTTGTTATTTACAAGAGTGTGCCATTCAATTTTTTGCAAAAAAATATTCCGGATTAACGCAGGATGAAGTTCTTATTTGTACGCTTATTGCATTCAATATGCCTGCAAATGAAATTTCTGTCATGTTGAATAAATTAAATAGCAATGTTCGTGCAAGCATTTCTCGTATTATGGCTAAATTCGAGCTTAAAAGTCTGGACAGGTTATATGACCGACTTATATTCGAGCTTCCATATAGTTTTGACTAAAATTAGTGTTTACTTGTATGTTAGCACGGATATAAGTTGATGTATTGGATTGCTTTTACTTGTTTGTTCTGTTATGAAGTTGTTGTACACATGGATGTTTGTAATGCATGTTGATTTGATTCTTTGTATATTTAAAGATGAAAGTTTAATCGTAATTTAATCTAGGGGTTATTATGAAACTTCAACAAGCTATAGATAGTACTATTACATTTGCGATGTTTAAGTCTTTGCCTATAAGTATACTTGTGCTAAGCAGTGAACTAAAACTCGCATATATAAACAATGCGGGCCAACGTTTTTTTTTAATTGACAACGCAATTGAGTATTGTGGAAAAGAAGTGATGTTTGTTGGTGATCGTGAGTATTTAAAGAGGATTATTGTGGACATACAATCAGGCTGTGTCGTGTCCAATAAAAGAATCATGCTTACTAAATCCGACAAAAGTGTTAGCTCTGTTGAGCTTTTTGCACACTCTTTTTCTGAGATTCGCGATATGTATGTATTTATGTTTCTCTGAATTAAATTTTTGGGATATATAATGTTCGATTCATTTTATTTATTATTCTATGTTGACTGATAGAAACAAGCCAGTTTATACTTTTGTGTTTGATTTATGTGATTTTACTTTTTATTTATAGATGTCTTGTCGGAAATGAATGTTTTTGGCATGATTTTTTTGTGTGTGTTTGTGAGAGATAAATATTTATTTTTTTTATTCCTATTGACGGTTTCTGTCGGGTCTATGCAGGGCCAGACTAAAATAGGAACACGTCCGGAGGTAATTCAACCTGGTTCCGTCTTGGAATTAGAAAGTTTGACCAAGGGGCTTCGCCTGTCCCGAATTCAATTGAATGATGTAAATGCCTGGTCGCTGGACGGCGATGCTGTAAGTGGAATGCTAATTTTTAATGCGGTAGGTGCAGCTCCCAAAGGACTGTATTATTGGAATATGGAATTGTCGCGTTGGGTAAATGTTGTAAGTTCTGCTGATTTAGCATCAATCATATTAAGCAATACCAAAGTTTCTGTTAATTCGGTAGCAAACAAGCTTTCAACCACTGTAAATGGAGTTACCGACTTGGGGGTAGATATAATAAATAATAATTCACTCTTGATTGTAAATGGGGTACTTACTTCTTCTGTGAATGGGGTGGTGAGTTCGCCGGGATTGAATCTTATCAGTTCAGTAAATAATGGCTTATCGAACGATAATGGAAATGCTCAGCTCGGAGGCCCTTTGATAAAACCCACTACATTATCCACCTCATCCACAAATACTTTATCCATAACAGGGTTGCAGAATGGAAATATAAGTACAGATAGCTTATTGGTAGTGGCAGCCACTACAGGAGTTGTCCGGAAAATAAGTACGAGTGTGTTGACCGGCGATGGATTCATGTCGGTTGTGTTGGCTACTTCGAACGGGCAAAGACGGTTTGCCACTCCGGCAGCAATTACCAATCCGAGAAAAATTCAAGTGTATCGAAATGGTGTAACTGTTGAATTTGATAAGGTTGATGATACACATATCGATCTGGAGGCGCAGGCTGCTTGCTACGTGAATGATGAAATTAAAATAACCCAAATACAGTAAATAAAATTTAAAATAAACAATTTAAAGTAAATAAAATGGACACAAAATTACAAAAGAAATATGCAAAAATTGCATGTGTAACATTCGCAATTTTTTCGATGGCTATGACGACTAATGCACAGACCACTACCGGTAATATTACAAAACTAGCAAATGTTGTTTATGGAACAGGTGGTGCAGGTGGTGCCATTAAAGTCATTGATAATAAAGGTACTGTAAAGTATTTACAGGCACAGAACGGTATGACTGTCTTTACGAACACAACCAACGATGTTACTACCACTACCTGGCAGCTGGGTGGTACGTTGACGGCTAATACTTATATTGATGTTAATGGGAACGCGTTTGGATTGGATAAACTGACATTGGTTACGGACATGAGTACTGCCTCGAGCAATGCAGCAACCTTAACAAGCCATGGAACCGGAACTGGATTCACGGTGTTGATTCGCGATGAAGCAACCGGGGCTATCCAAAAGATTAAACTTTCCGACCTTTTGAATGTAACTGCCGGTCATACTGTATTCACGATTGATGGAACAACTTATGCTGCCGGTACTACTGCTATTTCGTTTGATGTCTCTTATGGTACAACTACACTACCGGTACTTAATGTGAATAAGGTCTCGGTTTATCGTAACGGTATAAAATTAGAGGCAGGCGCAGACTATGCTGTTGATGCAACAACAGGTAAAGTAAATTTTGTAAAAGTAACTCCTGTTGCAGCTGATTGGCAGTTTTTTATAAGTGATAAAATTGAAGTACACTGGATTAAATAATAAGGTTGCATAATAATTCGATTCTCTCCCCGGATTTCGTAATGAGGTTCGGGGTAGATTGGTACAGGACGAGGAAGCTAAAGGTAATTTAGTGGTTTCAAACACTTCGTGCGAGCTAGTCACCTTGTTATTTGAGACGTGATACATTTCTCCTAACAACTGCTGTTTTTTTTAGTTTTAGATTAGTCTGTTTCTTGCAGAATATTCTTGCTATAACTCTGTTGATAAATAAAATGAAAATCAGAATATCCCTACTTATTTTTACATTAATACCTTTGTTTGGCTTCACTCAAAGCCGGGTTATTGACAATAAAGGAACGCTGAAAACGATAGATGAAAGCAAATGGACCCTTAGCGGAAGTGATATATATTTAAAACAAAGTGGAAAAGTAGGAATAGGTACCACTTCACCTCAGGCTAAACTGCACGTTAAAGGGTCAACCTTGTTTGAGACTATGGAAATTGCAGATAAGCCAACGGGAGGGAATATTGGTACTGCTGTGGCTACTGTAGATATTTATACGTCTATTAACCTGAATCAGACTACTGCAGGACAAACGCTTAGTTTACCTTCTCCAACAAACTCTACTGCAGGTAGAGTGCTGCAAGTGAATAATATTGGTACAGTCTCTGTAACGATAGGTACAATAACTATAGATGCTCAGCAAACTGCAGAGTTTGTATGGAATGGAACACAGTGGGCTGTGCCGACCGCAGTGCCGCAAGTTATCTCCGGAGCTAAAACCTTTAGTGCTGCTCCCAGTGCGCCATCGCTCAAATTGTCTGATAATACGAATCAATTGCAGTTTAATACAGGTACCGCTACTACCGGTACATTAGCATGGACTCCAACTGCTACCCAAACCATCACGCTGCCTAATAAAAGTGGCACCGTGGCGCTGATGAGTGATATAACATCACCTACATTGAATATTCCTATGGCTTCAGAAGCTTTAGTGACAGCTGGTTTATTATCTAATGCCGACTGGACCATCTTTAATAATAAAGTGTCGTCTGTTGCTGCCGGAAGTCAAAAAATTACTATTGGAGGTACTGCTACTGCTCCAACTGTGGATGTAGACCCCAGCAAGTTAGGATCTATTACGTTGGCTATCAATACCACCGGTACCGATATCGGTGTGACCGGCTCGCCGGCTAGTTTGACTGGTACGCTCACGCTAAACGTGCCCGATGCCAGTGCCACGGCACGTGGCGTAATAACAACTGGTACGCAGACCATTGCCGGTAACAAGATTCTTAGTGGATCGACTACCGTCTTTGGATCGGGCGAAGGAGGTACTCCCACAGCTACTTTTATAAGGGGCCCGCAAGCAGGTGGTACCGGTACTCCGGGTGCCAATTTATATATACAAGCCAGCAA
>Ga0302215_10000846_pt1 | contig 22330 bp, 20 predicted proteins | sample II_Fen_N3_1_FD_194580 | JGI IMG/M metagenome (GOLD analysis project Ga0302215, IMG submission 194580) | Peat permafrost microbial communities from Stordalen Mire near Abisko, Sweden - II_Fen_N3_1 | ecosystem: Environmental > Terrestrial > Soil > Wetlands > Permafrost | place: Sweden: Abisko... | reverse complement strand
ATCTGCCACAAAGATAAGCGGCCTAAGATGGAAAATGATGGCAAATTTATATTATTTTTGTAAGCTATTTTGACAATATCATGGAAAAAAGAGACTATCAATATATTAACCACATCAACTCACCAACTGATTTAAAAGCAATTAGCAGAAATGAGCTTCCTGCTGTTTGCGACGATCTCCGACAGTTCATCATCGATGAAGTGTCAAAAAACCCGGGTCATCTGGGTTCCAGTCTCGGTGTGGTTGAACTTACAGTGGCAATCCATTACGTTTTCGATACGCCTCACGACCGCGTTGTATGGGATGTTGGCCATCAGGCTTACGGACATAAAATTATGACCGGACGACGTGATCAATTTTATACCAACAGACAGTTTAAGGGATTATGCGGATTCCCTACGCCTAAAGAAAGTGAATATGACTCCTTTGGTGTGGGGCACTCGTCCACCTCCATCTCGGCAGCATTAGGTATGTCTGTAGCTTCGCTGCTTAAAGAAGAGAAAAACCGAAATGTAGTGGCAGTTATCGGCGATGGAGCCATGACGGGCGGTTTGGCATTCGAAGGATTGAACAATGCATCGGTAAACAAGAACAACCTGTTGATTATTCTGAACGACAATCAGATGGCTATAGACCCCATACAGGGTGGATTTACACAATATCTGGTGGATATAACTACTTCGCGAACCTACAACAAGATCAGGTTTAAAGCTGCCAATCTGCTAAAAAAAATGAATATCATTACCGATGACAATATTCATCGGATAACGAAATTCAATAATAGTGTAAAAGCAACCTTATCCAACCAGAATAATATCTTCGAAGGAATGAATATCCGCTACTTTGGACCGGTGGATGGTCATGACGTAGATGGATTGGTACGAATAATGTCCGAAATTAAGAATTTCAAAGGACCCAAAGTACTGCATGTTATTACCAAAAAAGGAAAAGGTTATGAGCCTGCGGAGAAATCAGCAACACTTTGGCATGCACCGGGTAAATTTAATGTAGAAACTGGCGAACGAAGCACTTGTGTTCCCGGCGCCCCTACTCCCCCACTCTTTCAGGATGTTTTCGGAAAAACCTTGCTAAAATTGGCATTAAGCAACGAAAAAATAGTGGGAATAACACCTGCTATGCCTTCGGGCTGTTCAATGACGTTTATGCAGCAAGAATTGCCAAACAGAATTTTTGATGTGGGAATTGCTGAAGGGCATGCTGTAACATTCTCGGCCGGAATGGCTAAAGAAGGCTTACTGCCGTTTTGCAATATCTACTCTTCGTTTATGCAACGTGCTTACGATAACGTGATTCACGATGTGGCATTGCAGAATCTGAACGTGGTATTCTGTCTGGACAGAGCTGGAATAGTAGGTTCTGATGGAGCCACACATCACGGATTATTTGATTTAGCATACATGCGTTGTATTCCTAATATGACCATAGCTGCTCCGCGCAACGAAATTGAACTCAGAAACTTGATGTTCACCGCCCAGCAGCCCGACATGGGTCCTTTTGTTATTCGCTATCCGCGTGGCAAAGGAACTATCGTTGACTGGCGCCAACCCATGAAAGCATTGGAAATTGCCAAAGGAGAATGTTTGAAAGAAGGTGAAGATTTGGCAATACTGACTATAGGAACCATGGCTACCAATGCCCAAAAGGCTATTGAACAAATGGAAAAAGAATGGGAAATATCCGTTGCACACTACGATATACGCTTCCTTAAACCTATTGATGAAGCAATGCTTCACGAAATAGGCAAAAAATTCAAGCAAATAGTAACGATAGAGGATGGCGTTATTCAGGGAGGATTTGGTAGCGCAGTACTCGAATTCATGTCGGAACATAATTATACGCCCCAGGTGAAGCGACTTGGTATTCCCGACAGCTTTATTGAACACGGAACGCCCGAAGAACTTTACAACATGCTGGGACTAGATGCTGACGGAATAGCCAAAAGCATAACAGACTGGATAGGTTGTGCAAAAAACCTGAAGCACGAAAAGCTTAAAGTATAAAAAACAAACAAGAAAAGATGGATTAGCTATAGGAAAGATTCTATAGCTAATCCGCTTTATAGGCCGAACAATCAACCGCCGGATGGAGTTATTTAATTGCATTCATTTCAGTCTAAAAATATGAAATGTCGCTAACAAAAAATACAAAAACGATGGATTTACAAATAAACTCTTATCAATTTGGCGAACGCCCCGACGTTACTAAACCCGATCCTGATTTTTACAAAGCACTTGGCGAAGAAGGTATCCGAAATATGGTAAGCAAACATTACGATTTACTGCGCGAGAGTGACATAAAAAAATTATTTCCCAAGAACGATGCCGATCTTGAAATCGCCAAACAAAACTCTGCCGATTTTATGATTCAGATTTGCGGAGGACCTGATTATTTCAACCAACACAGAGGAAGACCTATGATGATGGATCGGCACTCTCAATTTTCCATTGCTCCCGAGGGTAGAGTGGTTTGGCTAAATTGTTATAAAAAAGTGCTGCTTGAACTTGATATTCCTGAAAATTCAGTACTTTCGTTCTGGAATTATATCAATGTCTTTTCCAATTGGATGGTCAATACACCTGGCGGAAATTTTAAGATTAAAGGAAAAGTATAACTCCGAAAATAAAAATCAACATCACTTATTTTTCGATGAAAAAAACTTTAATCATTCTCATTTCTATTCTTGCTATTAACGGGTTTTCGCAAACAACCATTTCTACGAAAGAACCAATACGACTGCTGGACAACGAACACAAAAAGACTAAACTGACAAAACTGCTGAGCGAAGCCAAGTGGAATAAACTTTTCCCGAACCGATATGGCTGCAACTCCATTGACCCGCTTAAAGTAACCAGCGATTTTTATTCATTCAAAGCATTGGTAGAAGCGGCAAAACATTTTCCCGATTTTCTGAACAGTGATACTGAGACTCAAAAGCGTGAACTGGCTGCTTTTCTGGCCAACATTGCTCAGGAAACCAGCGGTGGCTGGGCGGAGGCTCCTGGCGGTTATTTTAAGTGGGGACTTCGCTATGTTGAAGAAAACCAGCAGGGAATAATCAATCCGTATGCCGATTCAACAAAGAAAAACTATCCTCCCGTGGCAGGTAAATACTACTACGGGCGCGGTCCTAAACAATTAAGCTGGAATTATAACTACGGACAATTCAGCGAGGCCTGGTTTGGCTCTAAAGATACGTTGCTACAGCATCCAGAATTGCTAGCAGAAGACGGTGAATTAGCATTTGCATCGGCTCTCTGGTTTTGGATGACGCCACAATTTCCGAAACCATCGTGCCACGATATAATGACCGGGAAATGGAAACCGACTGCCAATGATCTGCAAAAGGGACGCGTACCCGGATTTGGAGCAACCCTGAACGTGATAAACGGTGGCGTGGAATGCGGAAATGGTAATGAACTGGAAAAAACCTCGTACCGTTACGAATATTATAGGTATTTTTGCAACTACTTGCATGTTTCGCCGGGCGAAAACATTACCTGCACCGACCAGAAACCTTTCGGACAATAATAATTTCAAACTTTCACCAAATACTTACTTCCCCAATATAATACAAAAGAGCGGAAGTAACTATCAAATCAATTGGCGGGATTAAACACAAATACTAACTATTAAAACGTAGAAATCATGGCAAAATCTCAAGACGCTAAGAAAACAGTAAAAAAAGAACCTCTCAAAACTCCAAAAGAAAAAAAGGAAGAAAAGAGAGAAAAGAAATTGAAAAAAGGTTGAAAAACAACTGCTGGCAAAAGTTGATCTATAGCTTGTAAGTAATTCTGAGAAACAAAAAAGATTCATGAAATCCGGTTCGCAAAAGTCTGTTATTACCGCCATTGGCATATCACTTATTCTGATTGCCGTTTTATCCAGACGAATTTTTGCCCGAAATATGAACACGGATACTATTTTAGGATTCCTGGCCGGAATGGCAGTAATGATTATTTCTTTTTTAATTTTCAGAGCAATTATACGAAACAAGCAATAGAATATTGACCTGCTAAAAAAACATTCGTCTTGCAAAACCCCCGAAAGCCTCATACTTTCGGGGGTTTTGTTATTTATGCTAAAAAACATATTTATTTTTCCTCCAAAAAATTTTGTAGTTAATGTTATATTCTATAAATTTGCAACGTAAATTTTGAAAAGAAATCATACTGATTCTAAATACAAACAACAAACTTAACAAAAAACGAAAAATGAAAAATGAACTATTGCCAAAAAGATTCCCTGGAATCGTCAGTGAAGTGTACGCCGGATTTGGACCTCGCTTAGCCGCCAAAATTTTAGATGGTCTAATAATGTTGCCTATTATGGGACTTTTTCTTTACATTAATGGATTAAGTAAGTCGGCCTATTTTTATGCCGTTGTACCCAGCTTGCTCGTATATGTTATTTACGATGTTGTGTTGGTAAAAATCTACGGAGGTACACCCGGTAAATTGATTATGGGAATAAAAATAATACAAAAAAACGGTGATGATATCGATTGGCGTGCAGCATGCTACAGATATTCCGTTGAATTCTTTCTGGCCATTCTGGGTGTTTATATAATGATTCTGACGCTCAATATGATTGACGACAGTACCTACGTGAGTATGGGATTCTTAAAAAGAAGTCAGTTTATTGCCACTACCAATCCAATTGCATACATGGTTCAATCATGGCTAAGTGGGGTGTGGACCATCAGCGGACTTATTGTTTTGGTTTCCAATGCCAGAAAACGTTCAACACACGATTTTATAGCCGGAACGGTTGTTGTAAAAACTGTTTCTCTTGATAAAATCAGAGAAATAGCAAACCAGACAGAGACCGAAGAGGTAGAATAATCATATCGTAACGAATGAGACGACAAATAGTGATAAAGTGATGTAAAGTCATTTTATCACTATTTTTTTTTAGCCTGTTTATAATTTACCACAGTCTTTTCCATTACAGCTTTTTTGTATCTTTGCAAAAACGCAACAGAGTTATAAGCAACCAATGAATGAGAAGAAAAAAGCAGTCGTAATAGGTGCAGGCGTGGGTGGAATAGCCACAGCAGTTTTTCTGGCACAAAAAGGCTTTGCCGTAGAAGTATACGAGAAAAATGCCAACCCGGGTGGCAGATGCGGTCAAATGGTGCAAGCCGGACACCGGTTTGATCTGGGAGCTACTATTTTGCTCATGCCATCGCTCTACCGACAGGTTTTTTTGGCACTGGGTATGGACATGGACAAAGAACTTGAAACTACTTCATTGGAACCTGTTTATAAATTATTTTTCAGCGATGGCTCCGACTTTGCTTTTACCCGTAAACCGGAGAAAATGAAATCGCAACTGGAAGCTATAGAACCCGGAAGCAATGCGCATTACGAACGGTACATAAAAGAAGGCTATAGTTTCTTTCAGCAATCGATGGACGGTTTACTGAACAGGAACTTTTATCACATGTTTCAGTTTATAAATCTGAAGAGTGTTTGGTTGCTTATCAAGCTGAAAACCTGGATAAAACACACTGACTACATCAAACGTTTTTTTAAAGACCGTCGTCTGCAAATGGCGTTTACTTTTCAGAATATCTACGTGGGGCAAAACCCCTACAGACAGCCCGCATTTTTCTCTATGCTACCCGCTGCCGAAATCACCGAAGGAGCTTTGTTTCCCCAAAGCGGAATGCATAAGGTAGTAACCAAACTTCTTGAAAAAGCATTGGCACTTGGAGTAAAGTTTCATTATAAGAAACCGGTGGCTAAAATCATTGTAAGCGGCAATAAAACAGATGGAATTCAACTGGAAAACGGTGAATCTATCAATGCTGACCTGGTGATAGCCAACGCCGATTTACCGTATGTTTACTCGCAGCTTTTACCCGATAAAAAAGTAGCAGCCCGGTTGAAAAAGAAAGAGTATTCCTGCTCTGCCATTGTTTTTCATTGGGGAATGGATAAAGTATATCCGCAACTGGATCATCACAGCATTTTTCTGAACGACCCTTACAAACAAGGTATGGAGAAAATTTTTGATGAAAAATCCTTGTCCGATAATCCCAGCTTTTACATTCATGCGCCTACCCGAACCGATAAATCGGCGGCACCAGAAAATGAAGATACCTTGTCAGTCATTGTACCTGCTCCGCAACTGGATGCAAAATCGGAACAGGATTGGCAGCAACTAAAACAAACGGCGCGCGAAGGAGTGATCCGTCGGCTAAAAGAAGCCGGAATGAACGATATTGAAGAGCATATAAAGTTTGAAACGTGTTACCTTCCAAAAACATGGGAAAGCTACTGCAATGTTACCAATGGTTCGGTATTCGGCAGTTTGAGCCATACTATTTTCCAAATGGGATATTTCCGTCCGCACAACAACCACAAGAGATATAAGAACCTCTATTTTGTTGGAGGAAGCACGCATCCGGGTAATGGAATACCGCTTGTGCTGCTTTCGGCAAAACTGACGAGTGAGAAAATAATGAAAAATATAAAAACGACGCCTAACTCATAAAGGAGGTCTATAATTGAATCTATGAAACTTTATACTGACATTTTCCACTCCATCGATTTCGACAAAATAATCGACCATCCGAATATATTGATAGCAGCCCGTTTTTGGGACGAAGAAAGATATCAGGCCGCAAAAGTTTGCTATAAATTCATGCGTGCCATCGACGACCTCATTGATAATTACAAAACAGAGCATAAAACAATTGCAATTGAAGATAAAGCCCAATTTGAACGGGAAGTCAACACGTGGATCAACACCATTCTGAGTGCATCAGAAAGCAGCCCCGCACAAACCGAAATAATCCAGACAGTTCAGCAATTTCATATTCCCGCCTGGCCGCTCGAAGCCTTTGCCAAATCGATGATTTATGATGTTTACAACGATGGATTCCCAACATTGCAACATTATCTTGATTATGCCAGTGGTGCATCGGTAGCTCCGGCTTCTATCTTTGTGCATTTATGCGGATTAAAAAAAGAAAACAATCAATATATCGCACCAAAATTCGATGTAAAACAAGCTGCAGGACCTTGTGCCATTTTCAGCTACGTGGTACACATCATTCGGGATTTTGTAAAAGACCACACCCATAATCTCAATTATTTTCCGGACGATTTAATGGCTAAGAATGGACTTAACAGAGAAAATCTGTTGGCTATGGCCAATGGTGCTGAAATTACAACCGGTTTTAGGGAAATGATTCGCGAACTTTACGCTGTAGCCGATGACTATCGCAAAAAAACGTACGAAGTTATGCAAAGCATTAAACCACAACTGGAGCCGCGTAGCCAGCTTAGCCTTGAAATTATTTTTGAGCTCTACCTGATGGTTTTTGAGCGTATCGATATTGAAAACGGAACATTCACTACCGAAGAACTAAATCCGACTCCACAGGAAATTAAGGAACAGGTTTGGAAAGTGATTGGAAAATTTGAAATTTCGAACCGATAGGTATTATTTTTCGTTATTACCTACGACCCCCAAAAGAATGTATAAGCAAATAAAATGGGCAACGCTACCCATTTCCCAATTCCCTCTTTCTTTGTATATTTGCACTCCGAATTTTCAATTAATCAGTTAAAAAATTCAACGATTACATACTATAAATATGGCAGACGATAAAAAAGTTATTTTCTCTATGGTGGGTGTCAGCAAGGCATTTTCACCACAAAAAAAAGTATTAAACAACATTTATCTTTCATTTTTCTATGGTGCTAAAATCGGAATCATAGGTCTCAATGGTTCGGGTAAATCCACTCTGCTGAAAATCATAGCCGGAGTTGAAAAAACGTTCGATGGCGAAGTAGTTTTCTCTCCCGGATACTCGGTAGGTTACTTAGAACAAGAGCCTCACCTCGACCCTACTAAGACTGTAAAAGAAATTGTTCAGGAAGGTGTTCAGGAAATAGTTGATATGCTTGCCGAGTACGAACGTATCAACGAACAATTTGCCGAACCCGATGCCGATTTCGATAAACTGATTGCACGTCAAGGTGAATTGCAGGAATTGCTGGACCATGCTGATGCGTGGAATCTGGATAATAAATTGGAGCGTGCTATGGATGCGCTTCGCTGTCCCGATGAAGATGCTCAGGTGTCCTTACTCTCCGGAGGTGAACGTCGCCGTGTAGCACTCTGCCGCCTGTTACTTCGTCAACCCGACATATTATTGCTCGATGAGCCAACCAACCACCTGGACGCCGAATCGGTAGAGTGGCTGGAACATTACCTTCAACAATATGCCGGAACTGTAATTGCCATTACCCATGATCGATATTTTCTGGATAATGTTTCGGGCTGGATTCTGGAACTCGATCGTGGAGAAGGAATTCCATGGAAAGGAAATTACACCTCATGGCTGGAACAAAAAACCACCCGCATGGCCAGCGAAGAAAAGCAAGCCAGCAAACGCAGAAAAACACTGGAACGCGAATTGGACTGGGTACGCATGGCACCGAAAGCCAGACACGCCAAAGGGAAAGCACGTTTGGAAGCCTATGACAAATTAATAAACGAAGATCAAAAGGAAAAAGAAGAAAAACTGGAAATTTTTATTCCAAACGGACCTCGTCTTGGCAACAAAGTAGTTGAAGCCATTGACGTTTCGAAAGCCTTTGGAGATAAATTACTTTTCGAAAATCTCAATTTTATGCTTCCACCCAATGGCATTGTGGGAATTATCGGTCCGAATGGCGCGGGTAAGACCACACTTTTCCGCCTTATGATGGAACTCGAAAAAGCCGACAAGGGAACATTTGAAGTTGGAGAAACGGTAAAAATCGGTTATGTAGATCAGAGCCACGCAGATATTGACCCCGAAAAGACAGTTTATCAGGTTATTTCCGGGGGCACCGAATTCATACGTGTTGGAGGCAAAGAAATTAATGCACGCGCTTATCTTTCACGTTTCAACTTTGCCGGCGGCGATCAGGAAAAACTTTGCGGAATATTGTCCGGTGGTGAACGAAACCGACTTCATCTGGCTCTCACACTGAAATCAGAAGCTAACGTGCTGCTACTCGACGAGCCTACCAATGATATCGACGTAAACACATTGCGCGCTTTGGAAGAAGGTCTGGAAGCCTTTGCCGGATGTGCAGTGGTTATCAGTCACGACCGTTGGTTCCTCGATCGGATTTGTACTCACATCATCGCATTCGAAGGCAATTCGCAGGTATTTGTGTTCGAAGGATCGTACTCAGAATACGAAGAAAACAAAAAGATGCGTCTGGGTGACGAAGGTCCGAAACGAATTCGTTACAAGAAGCTGATTGTTTAATTACCAACAGAACAGAAAATTAAATGCATAACTGAAGAATCGCTTCGCCGGGACATACAGGCGAAGCGATTTTTTTCAAAATTATTTTTCCTATTCTGTCATTATACTGATATCATACATTTCATAAGGAAACCCGTAAAGCAACAAATCACGTAAAACAATAAATTGTATCTTTGTGAAACCAGATTATTCAGAAACAAAATACAAATAAAATGACGGACTGACGTTTAGTCGTAAATCATTATTCTCCAGCATTATGAATACAGATATTAACATCTATATAACTGAAAATCAAAATCGCTTTTTTGAAGAATTATTCAGCCTTATCAGAATCCCGAGTGTAAGCGCTCACAGTCACCGACAAGTTGAGATACATCAATGTGCTCAGAGATGGAAAGAACTGTTGCTAGAGGCAGGTGTAGATAAAGCAAATATACTTCCTACTGAAGGTAATCCAATTGTATTTGCCAGCAAAGTGACAGACCCGGCTCTCCCAACAATAATGGTTTACGGACATTATGATGTCATGCCGGCCGAACCTCTTGAGTTATGGAAATCAGCACCATTTGAACCCGAAATAAGAGACGGTAAAATTTTTGCACGTGGAGCCGACGATGATAAAGGTCAGTCTTTTATGCATGCAAAAGCTTTTGAATACCTTGTAAAAACCAATCAGCTGAAATACAATGTAAAATTTTTGTTGGAAGGTGAAGAAGAAATTGGCTCAGTAAGTTTAGAAAAATTCTGTAGCGAAAATGTAGAAATGCTTCGATGTGATACCATTCTGGTTTCAGACACCAGCATGTTATCGGCAGAAACACCAAGCATCACTACCGGATTGAGAGGACTGGCTTACTGGCAAATTGAAGTCACTTCTGCTTCCCGAGATTTACATTCGGGGATTTTCGGAGGTGCAGTGGCTAATCCAATAATGGAGCTAACCAAGATTTTGGCTCAACTAACCAATTCGGATGGAAAAATAACTATTCCAAATTTCTATGATGACGTGGAAGAAATTTCTGATTACGAACGAGAACTTATAACACAAATACCATTCGACGAAGAAGATTACAAGAAAAAGCTCAACATCAAGAACGTATCGGGCGAAAAAGGTTACAGTACCATCGAGCGTACTGGCATACGTCCTGCGTTGGATGTCTGCGGTATTTGGGGCGGTTACACAGACGAAGGAACAAAAACCGTACTCCCGTCAAAAGCCTATGCAAAGCTTTCGGCTCGCTTAGTTCCTCATCAACAATACGAAAAAAATTCTGAACTGGTAACCAAACATATTAAGCAAATTGCATCTGAGAACGTAGAAGTAAAAGTAGATTTTTTGCATGGAGCTCAAAGCTACGTTTGCCCTATCGACTCTCCTGAATACAGAGCAGCCGAAGCAGCCTATACTAAAGTTTTTGGTATAAAACCCTTACCTGTGCGCCGTGGAGGAAGCATAGGCGTGATTCCTGTTTTCGAACAAATACTTAAAGTAAAACCTATCTTAATGGGCTTTGGGCTTGAATCGGATGCTATTCACTCACCCAATGAAAATTTCCCCATTGATCTATTTTTTAAAGGAATAAAAACTATTGCTGAATTCTATCTTCAAATGCAGACTAACAAAAATTCATAATAGAGCCAAACATGCACAACATTAATAATCTGCATGTTATCAATCGCATTAAAACTCATTAAGTATTTTTCAGGAAAATATTCCTGTAATTGTTTTGTAAATTAAAAAGAAAACATTACGTTTATTGCACTTTTAGAAAACTTTTACAAACAATTCTAATACTTAATGTCATGACAAAAACGATAACATTCAACGATCTGAGGAGGGTGAAAGATGCTCTTCCAAGCGGAAGTATGACTAAGATCGCTTCAGAACTTGGTCTGGAAAAAGAAACAGTGCGTAATTATTTTGGAGGACACGACTACAAAGATGGCAAAAGTTGCGGAGTACATATAGAACCCGGGCCGGATGGAGGATTGGTAATGTTGGATGACACTAAAATTCTCGAAATGGCAATCAGCATACTTGATGCAAGTAAAGCATAATTTTCTCATACGTTATCCGGAAAGCAGTGACTAACAACTTCACTGCTTTCTTTTTTTGAATATATACAATCAAAATCGTTTACGATTATCAACTATAAATTAAAGTCTGCTAAAAATAAGAATCGATTCAATGACTTTACCCGAAGCCTTTATTAAACGTACCACCGAATTACTGGGAAATGATTTTGGAGCACTTGAAAAAGCTCTAGGTGAAACCCCTCCAACAAGCATTAGAGTTAACAACAAGATGGATTATGCGCCATCAAAAAATCAGGTTCCTTGGTGTGAAACTGGTTATTATTTGGATGAGCGCCCCTTATTTACTGCCGATCCGCTTTTTCATGCCGGAGTCTATTACGTGCAGGAAGCCAGTTCCATGTTTCTCCAGCAAGCCCTTATACAACATTTCAAAGAGGCACGAACAGTGCTGGACTTGTGTGCTGCACCCGGAGGAAAATCGACTCTTCTATCTCAGGCATTATCGGAAAACAGCTTGTTAGTAAGCAATGAAATTATCCGATCAAGAGCGTATATTTTGGCAGAAAATCTTATTAAATGGGGAAATCCAAACGTTGTAGTAACGAATAACGAACCCAGCGATTTTTCTAACCTACCGGGATTTTTTGATGCAATTGTTGTAGATGCCCCTTGCTCTGGCGAAGGAATGTTTCGTAAAGATGCAGGAGCCATTAACGAGTGGTCGGAATACAATGTAAGTTTATGTGCAGCGCGCCAGCGTGAGATACTTAGCTCCGTATGGAACTCGCTCATGGAAGAAGGCATTATGGTCTACAGCACCTGCACTTTTAACCGGAAGGAAAATGAAGATAATGTGCGTTGGATATGCGAAGAACTTGGGGCTGAACTCCTGAAAATTGATTTACAGGCAAATACCGACATCACAAGTAGCGATTATGGCTACAGATTTTATCCTCACAAAACAAAAGGTGAGGGATTCTTTATTTCTGTGGTTAGGAAAACTGCACAAACAAATAAAACAGGCAATAAGATTAAGACTGATAAAAAAGGCATAAAAATTGTAGCATTAAATAACATTCCAACTTTATCCTTAACCGACACTAACAAATGGACAATAATCAGTGATAACAATAGGCTCAATGCATTTTCATCCGAAAGGCTTAATGATTACTTATTAATCAGCAAACATCTTAAATGTATGCATTCCGGTATATTGCTAGGTGAGATGAAAGGAACGGACTTTATACCTTCTGCAAGTATAGCCTTATCAAAGAAACTTGATAAAGAATCGGTGGAGACAGTGGAAGTTGATTTAAACACTGCAATTTTATTTTTGAAAAAAGAAGCTATTTTTCTACCTGATAGTAAACGAGGTTACCTGTTGGTTTGTTATAAAGGACAAGCTTTAGGCTGGCTAAAAAACATGGGAAACAGGTGTAATAATCTTTATCCCCAGGAATGGCGTATAAGGATGAAACTCTGATGTGTCGTCATAATCCGTAACAAAGACTATGAACTGAAAATTTCTGATTAATTATGAATATTCTTTTTCTTGGTACCGGAACTTCAACTGGCGTTCCACAAATTGGTTGTACCTGCGAAACCTGTCTATCTACAGATAAAAAAGATAAGCGATTACGAGCCTCTGTTTTAATCCGAGAAGGAGAATCTCAGATTTTAATTGATGCCGGACCTGATTTGCGACAACAACTGTTGACAAACAAAATTGACAGACTATCCGGCGTACTGATTACGCATGAACATTATGATCATGTTGGTGGGATTGATGATTTACGCCCTTTGGGGAAATCCCTGATTTATGCTGAAAAAAAAGTATGTGATGTAATAAAAAAAAATATGCCTTATTGTTTTGGAGAAAAAAGATACCCGGGATCTCCTGTGATTGAGCTACAAGAAATAAATGAAAATTCATTCTTTATAAACAATTTAAAAATCCAACCAATAAGAGTTATGCATGCCAAATTACCAATTTTAGGATTTAGAATTGGCAGTTTTGCTTATCTTACTGACGTAAAAACTATTGAAGAAAGCAGTATTGAAAAGCTTAAGAATTTGGATATTTTGGTATTAAATGCATTACGTCCAGAGCCACACATATCTCACATTTCGCTTAATGAGGCATTAGAGATTGCCGAAAAAATTGGCGCTAAAAAAACTTTCTTCACACATATGAATCATCATATGCATTTACACGAAATAGTGAACCAACAATTACCAAAGAATATTCAACTGGCTTACGATGGTTTAGAGCTGGATTTATAAAATTATTTTTCTATTTTTACGGTGAAATAACCAAAATCAATTATGAGAACTCAAAAACTGAAATGCATTCTCCTTACTTTTGGAGTTGTTTTTATAACATCTTGTAGTACTCCTTTACTCTATACATCATTGGATGTTCTCCGTCCTGCTCAGGTAGCCTTTGCTCCCGGAGCAAACAACCTGCTTCTTGTCAATAACACCGTTGTACAACCGCCATATCAGGGGCATAAAACCGAACAACTAAATCAGAAAGCAAAGAGCGTGAACATTCCTACAGATAGTCTGTCTATATATTGTTTGGGAGCACTTTTGGAAGATGTGGAAGGAAAAGATTTTTTTACCACAATTAATCTCATACCCAATTCGACTAATAAAAGTAACGATTTTTCCCAAATTGCCGAATTAGACGCAAATAGTGTCAAAAGTTTATGTCAAGCTAACCATGCCAACGTTATTCTCTCGCTTGATAAAATACAAGTGATAGACAATATGTATGAGTCGTACGTAGAGTCTTTCGCAATAGACAAAAATACCTTCATAGCAACTATTGAGCTTCAGTTTGAAAGTACCTGGAGCATTCACTATTTAAACAAACCGGATGTAACCAAAGTAAAATTCAAGGATGTTGTTACCTGGGAATCAAGTTCGGACAATATAAAACAAGCAGTAAGAGAGTTGCCAAAAAGAACTGATGCTCTGATAGATGGGGCACTATCAGTAGGTCGTAAATGTGTAGACAGGTTCATTCCATATTGGGATAAAGTAGATAGATATTTTTACGACAGTAAAAATAAAACAATGAAACAAGGAATGGATTCTGTTTATGTAAAAAATTGGAAATCTGCCATTAGCTTATGGGAATCTGCTTACAACACAGAAAGAAGTCGTTTGACCAAGTCTCACGCTGCTAACAATTTAGCGATAGCCTATGAAATTACCGGTGATTTAGATAGTGCCTTATTATACGCCAGAACATCGCTCTCACTTTTAGGGGAATTACCTATGTCTAATTACGATTCGGTGATGCGACTTGTCAGTTACATCGAAGAATTAAATACCAGAAAAAAAGATATAGATTCTCTAAAATTACAATTAGCCGAATAAATTAAATCAAAAAAAATTATATATGCTTAACTCTGCTGATAATACAATACTACAACAACGTGGAATTTCTACAGAACAGATTGAAGAACAACTCCGTTCCTTTGCTGCAGGATTTCCATTCCTAAAAATAATAAGTGCTGCTGAGCCTGAAAAAGGAATTGCACAAGTAAACGAGGATGACGTAAAAATTACTCTAAAACAATGGGATGAGTATCTTCAGACCGAAGCAACCATCATTAAATTTGTTCCGGCTTCAGGCGCTGCCAGCAGAATGTTCAAAGATCTTTTTGAGTTTTTGGAAAGTGATAAAAACGAACCACAAAACGAATTTGAAAATACATTTTTCAATAAAATTGAGCAATTTGCATTCTATAATGAGTTGAATAGCACTTGCATAAATAACAACAAACTATCCATCAAAGAATTAATTCTCAACAAACAATACAAACCCATTGTTGCAAATCTTTTGCTGGAGATCGGTTTAAATTATGGCTCTTTGCCCAAAGGTTTATTGCGCTTCCACTCCTACCCGATTGAAAAACGCACACCATTACAGGAACACCTTGTTGAAGGAGCTTTGTATGCTAAAAATAAGTCCAATAACGTCAACATCCACTTCACTGTATCCAAAGAGCATCGCCTGCTGTTTGAAAAACATCTGAATGAATCGCTCAACGCTTTCGAAAAAAAATATGGTGTGAGTTATATCGTAAGTTTCTCAGAACAGAAACCATCTACAGACACAATAGCTGCAGATGAGAATAATCAGCCTTTTCGTGAGAAAGGATCTTTGGTTTTCCGTCCCGGTGGACATGGTGCACTTATCGAAAATCTGAATGATCTGAACGGCGATATTATATTTATTAAAAACATAGATAATATAGTACCCGATTCACTTAAAGAATTGACAGTTATTTACAAGAAAGTTATTGCCGGAATACTGATAAACTTACAAAAACAAAGTTTCAGTTATTTACAAGAACTTGAAAACGAATCAATCTCTTCAGCTAAACTTTCAGTTATTTCACAGTTTTGCGAAAAACGGCTGAACAACCATTCTGATGGATTAGAAAAACTATCAAATGATGAATTACGCAGGTATCTATACAATAAATTAAATCGTCCAATGCGTGTCTGTGGAATGGTAAAAAATGTAGGTGAGCCTGGTGGTGGTCCATTTCTGACAGTAAATGAAGATGGAACAATTTCTCCTCAGATTCTGGAAAGTTCACAAATAGATCTCAACAATCCTTCTGACAAAGAAAAAATGCAGAAATCTACGCATTTTAATCCGGTGGACTTAGTCTGTGCTGTAAAAAATTATAAAGGCGAAAAATTTGATTTACTAAAATACGTTGATAAAAATACAGGATTCATTTCGTTGAAATCTAAAAATGGTAAAGAATTGAAAGCACTCGAGCTTCCAGGCCTTTGGAATGGAGCTATGAGCGATTGGAATACCATTTTCGTAGAAGTTCCGATTGAAACATTTAATCCGGTAAAAACAGTCAATGACCTCTTAAGACCTCAACATCAATAAAGGTTAGATAGCCATATATAAAAAAATATATGGCTATTTATTTTTCCACTATCGCTTTTATCACTTTAATGTTTTCAATTGGCCGGTTATTGTCGTCAGTTGTTGCATTTGTAATTTTATCAACGACATCCATCCCGTTCACCACTTCGCCAAAAACGGTGTAGTTACCATCCAAATGTGGTGTGCCACCCAGTGTTTTATAGTCATTACGTTGTTGAGCAGTAAATTTGTAAACCGGATGAGCTTTCAGTTGAGCTTGCACTGATTTTAAAATCGAATCGCTTAACGCATCCAGTTTCTTTTGATTGTGCTCTTTTCTGTATAGGTTTATTTCAGCCAGCTTCTTCTGTCCAATTTCCTGAAACATTTTCTCTTCAAGCTTTAGCATTTTAGCTCCCTCAATACTATCCAACTGTGCATCAGTGAATGTTTTCCCTTGTACAATATAGAACTGACAGCCCGATGAGGCTTTCTTGGGATTTTGTTGATCACTTTCACGAGCTGCCGCCAATGCTCCCCGTTTATGATAGTATTTCGGATAAATAAACTCTGCTGGCAGTTTATATCCTACGTCGCCCGATCCGAGCAACTCTCCGGGTTGAGCTGTTTTAGATTTTGGATCACCTGCCTGAATCATGAAGTTGGCTATAACACGATGAAACAGAACACCATTATAATATCCTGCATTTACTAGCTTCAGAAAGTTATCGCGATGCTTAACTGTTTCAGGATATAACTTCACTTTGATTGTACCGTAAGTAGTTTCCAAACGGATAATAATATCCCCGTTACTCTTTTTACCAACACACGATTCAGACACAATAAATATTGTGAATAACAACAATAAGACAGTTTTCCGCATATATTTCATAGAATTTGTACATTACTTAAATGCTAAAACAAAGATACATAAAAATCAGATTAAACAAAACATCTCTATCTAGCTCCGAAAAACAGGCAAAACAGTAATAAATTCATATATTTGTAGGGTTAAAAAGAAAGAGAAACGATAATTATGTACGAAGCTTTGCAACAACTGGATCCTATCCGGATAAATTTCTCTGCATCGGGTATGCATTTTATCAATATTGTGCTGGGTTTTATCATGTTTGGTGTGGCATTAAGCATTAAATCAAAGCAATTTATTGAGATTTTTAAAGAACCAAAACCCTATTTGGTGGGTTTGTTCGGACATGTATTTGCATTACCATTTATGACTTTTTTGCTGGTAATAGCTCTCAATAATTTCATCACGCCCACCATTGCAATGGGAATGTTCTTGGTAGCAGCCTGTCCGGGCGGACATATATCCAATTTTATGACCTCGTATGCAAAGGGAAATACAGAACTTTCTGTAGGATTAAGTGCCAGCACGACTATATTGGCTACATTTACTACCCCCTTCAACTTTACATTATGGGGAGGCTTATATATGCATTTTATAAGCAACAAAGCCGGTCACCTGTTGCAATCACTGGAAATAGATAATCTGCAAATGTTTGAAACTGTTTTTCTTCTGCTTGGCATACCACTAATTCTGGGAATTCTCTTTGCAAAATACTTTCCACAAATTACTGAAAAACTGAAAAAGCCTATTCAATACATCTCTATCGTTTTTTTCATCTTGTTGGTTGTTTTGGCATTCACCAATAATCTGGATTTATTTCTTAAGCATATACTCTATGTATTCTTCATTGTTTTGATACATAATCTATTGGCATTCCTGACAGGATATTCGATGGCGTCAATATTTAAAGTTTCAAACCGCAACAGAAGAACAATTACAATAGAAATGGGTATCCAGAATTCAGGGTTAGGGTTGGTATTGCTATTCAACACAAAGATATTTCCGCACGATATGGCATTAGGAGGAATGCTATTTATTACTGCATGGTGGGGAATCTGGCATATAATTTCCGGTCTTAGTATTGCTACTTACTGGTCGGGAAAACCAGTAAAAAATTAATTAATCACAACTACCAATTTCTATGTCCAACATATACGACTTAACACTCGCATTTAATTTGACCAGAAGATATACAGTCTTTTCATTTAAACGCTATTATGGCGAATTTATAATTACCGGAAAAGAAAATATCCCGACTGAAGGTCCTGTAATATTTGCCCCTAATCATACAAATGCCCTGATGGATGCAATTGCCGTTCACGCTATTGTAAAATCAACATTACCCATAATATTTTTAGCCAGAGCCGATATCTTTAGAAATAAAAATGCAGCCAGATTTTTACGTTTCATTAAGATTATGCCGGCGTTCAGGATGCGGGATGGTATGGAAAATCTGGGTAAAAACAATGAAGTATTTGATCAATGCGTGGAAGTACTGATAAATAAAAAAGCACTTGGCATAATGCCTGAAGGTAATCAGGAAATTGAGCGTAAACTTAGGCCACTGGTCAAGGGAATTTTTCGGATCGCATTTGCAGCACAACAAAAGCTTGGAAAAGAAAACAGTGTAAAGATAATTCCTGTGGGACTTGACTTTGGAAGCATTGTAAAAGCCAACAAACATATCATCATTAACGTGGGGAAACCAATTGATGTCTCTGATTACATGAATAGCTACAATGAAAATCCTGTAATCGCCACTAATAAAATCAGAGACAGACTACGAAACGACCTGGAAAATTTATCGTTTAATCTGGCTACAGAAGATTATTACGAATGTTTCGAAACAGCAACTGAAACCGCAACTACATACGTCTTGAACGAATTAAATCTAACGGACAACACGTTAAACAGATTCAAAGCACGACAAGCTGTTGCTGGAAGGTTAGTAGCGCTGGAGAGTTCAAGTTCAGAAAAAGTGAAAACGCTGGATGAGTTGTGCTCAAAATACACCATTGCATTGAAAAAGCTTAATCTGAAAAGCAGAATATTAGATAAGCAAGCCGCATCGGTAACAAATTTGCTTTTAAACGGATTATTGAGTATTGTAACTCTTCCCCTCTTTTTAATTGGTTTTTCGCTTAATGTTATTCCATTTTTTGCCCCTGTTCTTATCAAGAACCACGTCATAAAACCCGAATTCACAGGCTTTTTCAGCTCACTACAGTTTGGGTTAGGAATGTTTACATTTCCATTATGTTACATTTTGCAAACAGTATTTTTCGGATATTTTGTTAGTTCCGAATGGTGGTGCTTACTACTTTTCTTTTTTAGTCAATTCCCTTTGGGAAAAATAGCTCTAGGCTGGTATAGCAGGACAATAAAACAAACAGCAAATTGGCGATTCAGAATTTTGGTACAAAAAAAATCACCCGAATTACTTGTTGCTCAAACATTGCGTGAGCAAATAATACGGATGATTTCTGATAACTCTTTGAAATAATTTCTGCTACTATATACGATTGAGGTATTTCGCTATTTTCTTACGATTCTCGAACAACGCACTTACAATAAGCGAAACAAAGTAACCTATTAACAAGCCGAGAATTCCATATTTTAAACTACCATTAATCGGAATTGGAATAACTGCAAAGCCTGAAGGCAAAGCCATCGGTTGTTTATAATTTACATACTGAATTTCAGCTTTAGATTTTGCTTTTTGTATATCAAGCAAATCCCCATAAAATAATTGTTTCTTTTGTTCTCCAACTATCAGTTTGTTGTTTTCAAATTTAATTTGCTTATCAACATCTTTATAGTACGAGACTTTAGCCAAACTATCAATACGCTTGCATTCAGCATTACAAATATTAATTTCTTGCTTCAATTCATTTTTCTTATTTTCAAACTGAATTTTCATCATCTCATTACTGTTGAAATAATTTAGCAATGCCTTTTGAACAATTGGAATTTGACCGGTATTTTTAGTTTTTATTCTGAAATAAAGTCTGTCTGTCATTCTAACATTCAACGTATCTGTCAACGGATGATTATTATCAAAATCCACTCTGTCAGCTATCTTATCCTTCAGATAATCTATAACATAAAACGACTCAAATTGAGTGATATTTCGGGCAACGCTATCCGGAATTGCAAGTTTAACCGACAAAGAATACAGATTATTAGTAGATATTGAATTTTCAAGTTGTTTGCAGATTTCCTTTACTGTCTGCGCTTCTGACCCATAAATCATAGCCATGGCTTCGGCTTTATAAATGCGGGCAGAGGGTCTGGATATAAACAAACCGACTCCAACAGCCAAACCAGTGATAATTAACGTTTTCAAAGCATGACGATAAGAAAGCCTTAGTAAGTAACCTAAACCTTCAAGAAGAGATTTCAACAAGCCACCTAACCAGTTAAACAGCATAGCGATAAGCTGTAACAAATTAATTTCTTTTAATTTATCTTTTTCCATATTTACTCGTTTATTTCCTGAGTTTGTGTATTGTTATTTTCGACTGATTCCACAATTTCATTTAAATTATCGTCAGGCTCATTTTCATCCTCATCCCATTGAACTATCGGTTTTTGTGGACCTTCCTTCCTGTACCATATTGACAAAACAACACCTACAAGTCCGCCGGCGAGGTGACCTTCCCAGGATATAGTATCTTCAACCGACCAGGGAAAGATATGCCAAATCATGCTTCCATAAATAAATGCAACCACCAGCGACAGAGCAATAAGTGGCACATGTTTACGTATAATTCCACTAAAAAAGAGAAAAAAAGCTATCGAATAAATCAGGCCGCTGGCACCAATATGCCAACTTTCTCTTCCTATCAACCAAAGAATTAAGCCGCTGACAATATACGAAATGAATAATACTTTAGTGGCAATCGGCTTATAAAAGAAATACAGGAAACTGCTCAAAAGTACAAACGAAATCACGTTGTTAGCTAAATGTCCCCAATCGGCATGAATAAAAATCAGCGTAAATACTCCCCAAATGTTCTCCACACGGCGAGGAAAAATTCCACCTGTATGAAAATCCCAATCCATCCCTTTTTCTAACAAAAAACTTAATACCATCCATAGCCCCAGAATACCCGGAATAAATGCCGCATTGACAAACTGACGCTTTTCTAAAGAATTATCGGGCTCATTAAGCATGTATTACCTATTTTGTTTTCGGCACAAAGTTACAATTTCCTGTTGAAGTTAACGTATTAATACAAACAAAAATAGGAATTTATAAAAAACAAGGATATTAATGAAGATGCTGAGTGCTAAACAACATATATATGAGCATTCTCTGGTGTGCAAATTGAATAATTATGTAACCTTTACAAAACGAGGAAATTTATCCACAAAAGCCTTTTTTTTTCCAAAAAAGTATTATATATTGCAGTCGATAAAACAAAAAAATATTTTCTCCTACTCTGTATTAGGTTACGTTCTCACTAACAAGTATTCTTAATGCTTCTGTGTAACCAAATATGAATATCAAATCTTAGTATAAATTTATGAGTTATCTTAATTTTGACAAGACCCTGCTAATAAACCTTGAAAAATCTCTTTCTAAAGAGATGATCAGGACCAATAGAGCCGGGACATACAATAGCACAACCTTAATTGACTGCAATACCAGAAAATATCATGGACAGCTTGTTATGCCGATTCCGGAAATAAATAATTCGAATCATGTTTTGCTATCATCGCTGGACGAAACGGTAATTCAGCATGGAGCAGAATTCAATTTAGGCATTCACAAGTTTGAGGGGAATAATTTTAGTCCAAACGGGCACAAGTACATTCGTCAGTTCGACTGCGAGATAGTTTCACGTACTATTTATCGCGTGGGAGGCGTAATTCTTTCCAAAGAGAGAATGTTAGTTTCGTTCGAACCACGCATTCTGATTAAATATACATTGCTGGAGGCTCACTCGGCAACCTTACTAAGATTCAAGCCGTTATTGGCTTTCCGCAGTGTTAATGACTTAACCCACGAGAACAGTGAGGCCGACACATCATTTACTGAAGTTCAGGATGGTATCAGCATGCGGTTGTATGAGAAATACCCTTCTCTGCACATGCAGTTTTCTAAAAAGGTGACTTATAACCATCAACCCTACTGGTATAAAAACATAGAATACTATAAAGAACAAGAACGCGGATACGAGTTTAAAGAAGATTTATTGGTACCCGGCTATTT
>Ga0302215_10000844_pt1 | contig 22334 bp, 20 predicted proteins | sample II_Fen_N3_1_FD_194580 | JGI IMG/M metagenome (GOLD analysis project Ga0302215, IMG submission 194580) | Peat permafrost microbial communities from Stordalen Mire near Abisko, Sweden - II_Fen_N3_1 | ecosystem: Environmental > Terrestrial > Soil > Wetlands > Permafrost | place: Sweden: Abisko... | reverse complement strand
ATACAGATGTTAGAAGATACACAGATGTTGTAATAAAAGCAATGGATAGCCAAGGCCGTCCGTTTGTTTTGGAAGCCAACGACGGCTGTTTGCTTGCAAAAGCAATCCAACATGAATTTGACCATTTAGACGGAATTTTATTCATAGATCATGCGAGAAACAGGTTTGAAGTCGAACAAGAGCTAGCAAAAAAACATTTGCCGACCATAGAGCTTGATCGAATGGTTGATGAAAGTGAACTAGAGGCAGCAATTCAGGAAAAATTAGCAGAGGCAAAAAAATGATAAAAGTTGTTTTTTTTGCAACTCCAAAAATAGCATTAAAATCATTGGATTATTTGGTAAAATCAGACAAAATCGAAGTTTTGGCAATCGTAACACAACCCGACAAACCCGCAGGACGTGGGCACAAACTTGTTGCGCCGCCTGTTAAAGAGTACGCACTTGAACATAATATTCCCGTGTTTCAGCCTCATTCAATAAGAAAAGAGTTTGAAATTCAAGAAGAATTGAAGAAATTAGCACCTGACTTTTTCATAACGTTTGCTTTCGGGCAGATTTTATCGAAAGAAGTTTTGGCTATCCCTAAATATTCTACAATCAACCTTCACGCTTCGTTGTTGCCGCTATACAGAGGCGCAAATCCTATTCAGCGAGCAATTATCAACGGCGATAAAAAAACCGGAATTTGTACAATGATTACAGAAGAAGGGCTTGATTGCGGCGCGATTTGTTTGATGGACGAAATAGAAATTACAGAAAATATGAATTACGAAGAGCTTTTCGAGCATATCTCTGAAAAGTCACCTGAGCTGATTGAAGTTACACTTTTAAATATCAAAAGCGGAGCTCTTAACCCTACTGAACAGTGCCATTCTGAGGCGACACACGCGCATAAAATCAAAAAAGAAGACGCTCAGATTGATTGGTCAAAGTCAGCTAGAGAAATCCATAATTTAGTGAGAGGGCTGTACAAAGCGCCTTCTGCGCACTGCTTTTTCAGAGAAAAATTGGTTAAAATAATGGAAACGAGAGTTTTGGATGAAGAGATCCCAGCTGGGTTCTTGGGAGTAGTTGGCGAAGTTTTAAAAGTTTCTAAAGAGGGGCTTGAAATCGCAACAAGTGAAGGAGTTTTACTAATTTCAAAAGTTAAACCCGAGGGCAAAGGCGAAATGTTCGCGCGAGACTGGGCTAACGGCGCAAAAATTTCGATAGGAGACAAATTTCAATGAGTATAACAAAAGGCATAAGAGGCGCAACTACGGTTGAGAGCAACACCAGCGCTGATTTAGAAGAGGCAACGCTTGAACTCTTAAATGAGTTGATGGGCCAAAATAATATTAATAAAGAAGCGATCTCTCATGTTATTTTTACTCTGACAGAAGATTTAAACGCAGAATTCCCTGCGAAATTTGCACGTCAAAAATTTGGTTGGGATGAAGTGGCGATGATGTGTTTTCACGAACTCGATGTTCCAAATTCTTTAAAAATGTGCCTAAGAGTTTTGATAGTTTTAAATTGCGACGAAAATTTCACCCCGAAATTCGTCTATCTAAAAGGCGCAAGTAAATTGAGAGGCTAACCTGACCTCGGCAACTGCTTATGTAACATTTTGCAAAAAATTAGCTTAGTTTGAAATAGCTGTTAAAATGTTATTAGAGTTGAGTATGGTGCTTGTAATGCACCAAGTATTGGGGTAGTTTTGGCGAAGATTTTATTCGTTTCTGAAAATGAAAAAACTGGAAAAGAAATTCAAGAGGTTTTGCAAAAGAATTCTCACGAGTTTTGCTATGCCGACAATAAGACTCTGACTATTGATATTATGAAAACCCAGCTTCCTGATATCGTGATTTTGGATTCTCAAATCCGTGGGTTTGACCTCAAAGATATCAGCAAAAAAATCAAATCGTTCGAAAATGTCGTAACAATCTTGCTTACAAAAAACGATGAAATTGAACCGGAAATTTTAAAAAACACAAACGCATTCCTGCAAGAGCCGGTTTCTCCAAGATTTTTAATCTCAACTATCAACGCTAATTTAAAGACAAAAAATTCACTCGACAAATTGTCAAATTCTAACCAAGAGCTTGCGAGAAGCCTTTATCAGCTGAACGTTCTATACAGTACCAGTTCGCAATTCGCCGGAACTCTGGACAAAGACAAATTGATTGATTTCTTGATTGAAGGGATGGACAAAAGTTTAAGTTTCGGGCTTTCTTGTGTTTTGACTTTCAGAAACGAAGAACCGATTTTGATTATAAATTCTTTGTATAATATTTCGGACAGACTGCTAGAGGCGTTAAAGCTCAGAGCTGTGTTGAATTACAAGTCGCTTTTTGAAAAAAAACCTATGCCGTTTGAGCTTGATATCAAACATTTAAAAATAGAAAAACACATTAAGCACGCGATAAAAGAATATGATTTTTCTGTTTTGAGAAGCGATAATATGTTCGCACCGATTGTTATGAGCGAAAACTTCTTCGGGTTTATCGAGATTTTCCGAGAAGCAGAATTCACTACAGAAGACGCAACTTGTTTTCAAACACTCGCACAGCAGGTTTCTTTACCTCTAAAAAGCGCGTCTTTGTATGAGATGAAAGAACAAACAAATAAAAAACTTGAGAGATTGGAAAGATTGAAATCCGAATTTATCTCGATTGTCTCGCATGAATTAAGAACACCACTCACAGCAATCAAAAACTCTATGGATATTATCCTAAGTGGGAAAACAGGTGTTTTGACGGAACCGATGGCGAAATTTATGAATATGGGCCGTCGAAATGTTCTAAGGCTTGCCGGAATCATTAATGACTTGCTCGATTTGTCTAAAATCGAAGCAGGAAAAATGGATTTCAAATTTGAAACAATCAAAATCGAGCCTGTTATTGAATATGTTAAAACAAGCTTGGAAGAAATGGCAAATGAAAAGAATTTGAATTTCAAAATGAATATAGAAGACAGCAGCGCTGATATATACGCTGACACGCACAGGCTTGAACAAGTGTTGACAAACTTGGTTTCAAACGCTATCAAGTTCACTCCTGACGGCGGTCAAATTGAGATTAGAACGTCTGTGATGGATGCAAAAGAGATAAATTACGTGGAAATTTTCGATGATGAATTTAAACAGCTTCACGGTAAATATTTGGTTGTTTTGGTTAAAGATAACGGAATTGGGATTTCTCAAGAAGATTTGGCACGCGTTTTTGATAAATTCGCCCAAATTGAAAATTCGCTGTCTAGAAAAGTCGGCGGTTCAGGCCTTGGACTTCCAATTGCAAGACAATTGTTAGAGGCTCATAACGGTGCTATTTGGTGTAACAGCAAACCGGAGAAGGGTTCTTCTTTCTATTTTGTTATTCCTGTTGCTGATGAGATGAACAAATTCTTGATTGAATTCAAACAAAATTTGCAGAAGGCAAAGGTTAACAATTCTTCGATTGCTTTGATTAAAGTAAAGGGCGATGAAGCTCTAATTCAAGATATCATAGAAGAAAATAATCTTATTAATAAAAATTATCTTAACAATTCGATTAAGGAAACAAATGAAAAAATCTCAACGTTAACAATGACAATCCCTGATGGGGACAAGTTTTCGGCGGATTTCTTAAAGAAGAAAATTCAAGGATATGTCAATGAACACAAGAACGTATATCCAAATTGTGCTATAATGTATTCATACGCAGTGTATCCGGAAGACGCAATTGACGAGGGCGAGTTGATTAAAAAATCAGGTGATTCCTTCGTTCATATATCTGGTAACGAGCTTAACAACTAAGATTAGGGGATGAAATATGAAAAAAGTTTTAATAGTAGACGATGAACAAGATATAGTAGAAAGCTTGGAATTCGTGCTTCAAACAGCTGGTTTTGAGTGTCACTGCGCTTATAACGGCGAAGATGGATTAAATTTGGCAAGAGAAATCCAACCCGATTTGATTATTCTCGATGTTATGATGCCTAAAATTAACGGATTTAAGATTTGCAGACTTCTTAAATATGATAACAAATACAAAAATATCCCAATTTTGATGGTCACAGCGCGTTCTCAAGACGACGATAAACAAATCGGCGAAGAAACAGGCGTTGACGAATACATTACAAAACCTTTTGAACTCGACGATATTGTTAAAAAAGTCGAAGGATATTTAAACAAGTAAAAAACTATAAAGTAGGTTGGGTTTCTTACCCAACAGATGAGGTCCAAACTTGGAACAACTGGTAACGAATAAAACATTAGAAAAATTAAAATATGACTTGGTCAGAGATTCTTTGGTCGAGTATGAAACTGTGGAAAAAGCACAGGAGATTGCCAGTGCCCAAAATATCAATATAGGTCAGGCGCTTATCAATTCGGGTTCGCTCAGCGAAGAAACCCTTTTGAAATTCTTGCAGGCAAAATTACACATTCCCTATATTAATTTGGAAGATTATACGCTTGATAAAAATTGCCTAAAATACATAAGTTTCCCAGATGCTCAAAGGTTTAGAATTATTCCGCTATTTAAAATCGAGGATGTTTTAACCGTTGCGATGGCTGATCCTTTGGATTTGTTTGCGATTGATAAGATTGTTGAAACTGCAGGCTGTGCGATTGAACCGGTGATTTCGTCTGAAGCGAGCATATCAAAAAAGATTGATGAGTATTACAAAACAGACAATACTGTCGGCGAGATTTATACTGATAACAGGGCGTTTGATTACGACTGGAGAGAAGAGCTTCACAGCGAAGATTTGAGTGAAGAGCATATCCAAAAAGTAATCCGTGCTATTTTGAAGCAGGCTATTTTGGAAAATGTCCACGAAGTCTATTTTGAATATATGGAAAACGGTTTGGGTGTCAATTTCAAACAGAATTCTGAAGTGTTGGATAGAGGGTATATTCCTTCTGTGCTTACATCTTCGTTTACTTCAAAGTTGAAATCACTTTCTAATTTAGACCCATCAGTGAGCGAAGTTCCTCAACTCGGTAAACTTTGTTTCAAGGTTGATGATATGACTTTGATTGCTAGTATTTCTGCGTTCCCGACAATTTTGGGCGAGAGAATTTCTTTAAAAATCTATAAGCCGCCGAAAAAATTGAGACAGATTATTTCTGATGAAAACATGATAAATACAGTGAAAAATGCACTCCAAACTCCAGGTATAGTGCTTGTTTGTGGTTCATCTTTGAGCGGAAAAACCCACGTAATTTACTCTCTGTTGCTTGAAGTTGCAAACAGCGTAAAAAATATTATGACGATTGAATCAATCGCGAAGTATAACCTTGAAAACGTCAACCAGTGCGAAATGAACGAAAATATCGGGTTTAACTTGGACAAGGCACTTCGATTTATTGAGTTTCAGTCTCCAGACGTGATTTATTTAGAAGGCGTCAAGACCAAAGAGGCGTTTGATTATTTCTCAAGTTTGGTATTCAAAGACAAAACCGTTATCACCGAATTTATGGCAAACAACATGGCGGATTTGCGTAAAAAACTGGCTTACCAAGATTTTGAAATGTTCAAGTCCCTAATCAGTTGTATGATTTTCATCCATTCGCCCGAAAGCATAGAAGTTTTCGACAAATCCACAGTGCAAAAATACTTGGCGTAGTTGATTTCAGGCTTTTCCGTCTGCTAATATAACGTGTTATTCAACAATAACCTGTGTTTGCGTTGTTACAATATGTTAAATTTTGTGCCGTATTGAGAAATAAATTTGCTAGAATTTCATTTTTACTTTAAAGTTTAAAATGTGGTTACCTTTGTAGTAAAAGGGAGAATAGAAATGGAACTCTTAGAAAAAGCAACAGCGTCATTTAGGCAAAATAGTGCATTTACGCTTGCCGAAGTTTTAATAACTCTTGGCATTATTGGTGTGGTAGCGGCGTTGACGATCCCAGTAGTAATGAATAACGCGAATGAAAAGGAAACGATTGTTTCTTTGAAAAAATCATACTCAATTCTTACAAGTGCTTATACACAAGCCGTTCAGGACAACGGCACCCCAGATTTATGGGGGGCTGATCCATTGGTTGTGCTCAAACCATATTTAAAGATAAGCAAAGATTGTACAACCACACTTGGCGGTTGTTTTAGCCCAGGAGTAACCTATAAATTTTTAAATGGCGGTAATGAGATAGAAAATGATAGTACTGGTCAAACGGCAGTGCAATTAGCTGATGGGTCTTCGTTAATGTATCAAAATGATAGTTCTGACTGTACGCAGTCAGTCGGTACAACTCAGGCTCTTCAAGCCTATTGTGGGCAAATATATGTCGATATTAATGGGAATAAAAGGCCAAATCAATGGGGAATAGACGCGTTTATATTCCATTTTACCAAGTTTGGTATAGTTCCTTTCGGTACTGCTCCAGAAACGCGATGGCCTTTTTCGGCTGAATGTCATGATATTTCAAAATCAGGATATAGTTGTAGTGGCTGGGTTATATATAATGAAAATATGGATTACAAGAGATGCGATGATCTAGCATGGGATGGCAAGCACAAGTGTTAATCTAAGATAGATAAAAAATAAAAAAGACGAAACTTCAGAATTTGTAGCTTCGTCTTTTTTTGTTCTTTAGCAAATGCTTGTTATATTTTATGATGCATTCTTTTTATCGAAATCTTTGCCGCCGACGATTTTCAGGTGGCGTTGTTCGCCTTCGCCTACGCTTTGGCTGGCAAGGTTGTGTTGCTCGATTAGTTCGTGCTGTAATTTTCTTATTTTTTGGTTTTGCGGTGTTAATTCAATGTGTTCTTCGCCTTCTAAAATCTTCGCAATAGCTGCTTTTGCTTCGTCAAGCGCTCTTTCTGCGTCATCATAGTATCCTTGTAAAGTTTCAGAAGTTTCTTGGATTCCCAACGCTTCTTTTACTACTTTTTGGATTTGTGACATTGAGTTTGTTTTTACGTAGAAAACCTGAACTCTGTATTCGTTTGCTGTACTCAACACCTTTGCTCCGCCTTTTGCAAAGTTCTTGTGTGCGATTACAACATCCGCGTCTTCGACGTTTCGAGTGATTTCACAACTCAAATCAAGCCGTTCGATAACCTTTTCGACGATGCTTCTTGATACTGCGTAAATATAAATCTTTTTGAATTTCTTAACTTCTTTTACGTAGTCCTGTCTAGAAAAACTGAATTTTAGGCTCTCGCTCGGTGTTTGAGAAACCTTTTGTTCAATAGAGGCGATTTTTGAAGTTACCTCTTGTGCAACTGTTTCAGTAATTGTTTCAGGTTTTTTTGCTTCGTAGTTTTGATCGACTTTTCTGATTTCCGGTCTGATTGGCCAGCCTCTTAGGATGTAATCAACCGCTTCAGCTGCGTCTTTGTACACTGCAAGGGTGTTTCTATCCAAAATCTCGATTATTATATCAAATGTCGGTTGTTTTTCTCTTTCCAAAACGGTCTTTTGACTTCCTCTGCGTTTTGCTTCGTCATCGCCTAAAGTTACTGACTGGATTGAACCGACCAAGTCTGATAGTGTCGGGTTTTTGATTAAGTTTTCTAGCATATTACCGTGAGCTGTTGCGATTAGCATAACTCCACGTTCTGCGATTGTTCTTGCTGCTTGAGCTTCTGCTTCTGTACCGATTTCATCAACCACGATAACTTCAGGAGTGTGGTTTTCAACCGCTTCAATCATAATATCTTTTTGGTATTCAGGCTGTCTAACCTGCATTCTGCGAGCTTTTCCAATCGCCGGGTGCGGATAATCTCCGTCTCCTGCAATTTCGTTTGAAGTATCAACTACAACAACTCTTTTGCCCAATTCATCCGCTACAAGTCTTGAAATTTCTCTCAATTTTGTAGTTTTACCAACACCTGGGCGGCCAAGGAACAAAATGCTTTTGCCCTGTATTACGAAATCTTTTATACATGCAATTGTCCCCGTAACGACTCGGCCGATTCTGCAAGTAAGACCGACAACTTTGCCTTGTCTATTTCTTATTGCACTAACCCTGTGGAGTGTTCCGGGGATTCCTGTACGGTTATCAGAAGTAAAATCTTGTACTCTCTGTGTAATATATAGTAAGTCCTCATCCGCTATCGGCTCAATGCCTAAACATTCAATCTTCCCATCCGAGTGTCGAGCTTCTGGCAGACGGCCAATATCCAACACTATTTCGATTACGTCATCCATGTTTTCGTATTTAATGTGCGTCTTTACCTTGTCGGGTAGAATTTCAATTAATCTATCAAGATCACTGTGAAATTGCACGTCATTCATATGCGTTCCTTTCTGTGGGGTTGTATTGACTGTTTAATGTTCTGCGGCGTTAATTCTGGCTTTTCCAATGAGGCGCGCCTCACACTATGATTATACCACTTTTTACGATTTTTACCCACTAATATCATCCAGGTAAATGACCAATCTTTACATATCTTTATAAAAACAATAGGGCTGAAATAGTGTATATTAGACGCTTTTGGATTTTGTAACGCTTTTGTAATGTGGTTTTTCAAAATCTAAAACAGCTAAATTTAGAAATATTTGTTAACAAATATTGGCTGTAATAATTTGTGGATTATTTTCAATTTCAGAAGGTTCTTTAACCGTTATTTTATCTCCCATTGCGAGGAATTCAATGAAGTTGAGAGGCGCTGGGAATTTTCCATCTGAGTTTTCTATTAATCCTTGCGTAAGTCCTAAAACACAAGCAGGGCAAGATGTTAGGATGTAATCTGCGTTCGTGTCTATCGCGTTTTTAGCTTTTTTAGCCGAAATTTGCGCCGAAAGTGTCGGGTTTTTGATTGCAAATTCACCTGAGAAACCGCAACATTTGTCATATTCTTTCATTTCTATATACTCAACATTTTTTGATTTCACCAAAAGTTCCTTTATAAAGTCCGTGTTCTCAAGGTGGCAAGGCTTATGGAAGGTAAAAGAAGTTTTTGTGTTGAACTCAACACTTTTAATTCTTTTCATTGTAAATTGAGTTATATTTAGTGATTTTGCCAAGATTTTATCAAGTTTTGCAAGTAGCTGCGGGTCATCAATATAGTTTTTGTATTCCTCAAATGCGTTTTGACAGCTTGCGCAATCGGTCAAGAAATAATCGAATTCGTCAGGTATTTGCGAGAGGTTAAACTCCGCTTGTTTCTTGAACTGCTCTACATTTCCGCCTGATAAAAAAGGCACCCCGCAGCAGTCAAAATTAATCGGCAAGATTTCTGCTTCCAATGAGTTTAGGAGTTTTTCTGTCGCGTTTTTAACGCGAGGATTAATGTACTCGTTCACGCAACCCTTGAAGTAAACGACTTTGGTTGAAAGGTTTGGATTGTGGATTAGGTCTTTTGAGCCAACCGTATCAACTTTCAAAAATTCATTTGCTAAGATGATTTTTTTACCGAGCCAGCCCATTTTTAGAAAAATCGGGTAGAGCTTTGTGGCGATTTTTTCAAATTTTATCGCTCTGTAAGTGTTTGAGGCAAGTCTTATCAATCTTAAAACTGTACTAAAAACCAATTTTGATTGAAAAAGTGAAATTAGTTTGTGCTCAGGGCTTTTTTTGAAATACTCAGCTTTTGCGGTTATAAAAATCTTTCTTGCATCGATTCCGCTTGGGCAAAAATTTTTGCAGGCATTGCATTTTAGGCACATATCAAGGTATTTGTTCACGTTCTTGTTTAGTGTCAAATCGCCTTTGATAATGCCGTTTAGCATAATAAATTTTCCGCGAGAAACTGAGCAGTCGTTTCCTGTTTGCTCATAAACAGGGCAAACAGATTGGCAAAGCCCGCATTTTGAGCATTTGTGTATTTCTTCTTTAAAATCGTTTAAGTTTTTCATTTTTACTTTGGCTTATCCTGTAATGGCGCCTATGCTTGCACTTTGAACTGTCTTTGCGTATCTTGCAAGATATCCGTTTTTAGGCAGTTCGTAAGGCTTTAGTTCCGCTGTTCTTTTGGCGATTTCGTTTTCGTCAACCAAAAGTTCAATCGAGCGCTTGTTGATATCTATCTTTATCTTATCACCTTTTTGCACGATAGCCAAAGCTCCACCGCTTGCTGCTTCTGGAGATATATGTCCGATACAAAGCCCTCTTGTACCACCTGAAAAACGTCCGTCTGTTATCAGCGCAACGGTTTTTCCTAGTCCTTTTCCAACTAATAACGAGGTCGGTGCGAGCATTTCTCTCATACCCGGTCCGCCTTTTGGCCCTTCGTAGCGGATAATAACAACATCGCCTGCTTTAACTTCATCATTTTCGATTGCCTGCATTGCTTTTTCTTCGCTGTCATAAGGGTTTGCCACCCCTTCAAATTCAAAAACGCTTTCGTCCACGCCTGAAACTTTTATTACTGCTCCATCCGGTGCCAAATTTCCTTTTAAAATGCCAAGTCCAGGGTTTTTTGTAATAGGGCTGTCAAAAGGTTTAACAACATTTTCATCGACCCAAGCTTGTTGGGCGATATCTTTGATTGATATGTCTAAAACGTTTTTGGTGTTTTTAAATTCAGGAGTTTTTCCGTAAATAGTTTTTATAGCGCCAGGAATTGCTCCAGCGTTGTGCAAGTCAGTCATAGTTGCGCTTGCAGATGGGTCAAGTTTAATTATTTGTGGAATTTTGTAGCTTAATTCGTCAAAATCATCCAGCGTTATGTTTGCTCCTGCTTGGTTAGCGATTGCAAGTAGGTGCAGGATGGAGTTTGTTGAGCCGCCGAGCGCCAAATCCATTATTATTGCATTTCTTATCGAATCTTTTGTTACCAAATCAAGAGGTCTTATATTTTTTTCAATCGCGTCCATTATTGCCATGCCGCTTTCAAAAGCGATACGTTTTTTCTGCGCAGAAACTGCAGCCGAAGTCGCACAGTAAGGCAGGCTTAGCCCTATTACTTCAGTCAGGCAAGCCATCGTGTTCGCCGTATAAAGTCCCTGACATGATCCTGCCGATGGGCAAGATGCTTCTTCCATTTCGTAAAGTCTTTCTTCAGTTATTTCGCCGGCTCTGAATTTTCCGACCGCTTCGAATGAACCTTTTATCATTGTTAATTTTTCGCCTTTTGAGCAGCCGTCAAGCATTGGACCTGCGGTTACTACAATTGCAGGGATGTTTAATCTCAAAGCGCCTAAAATCATTCCTGGTGTTATTTTGTCGCAGTTTGAAAGCAGGATAATTCCGTCTAATTGGTGTGCAGCTGCGACACTTTCTACGCAATCCGCTATAAGGTCACGTGAAGGAAGTGAATATCTCATTCCTGAATGACCCATCGCAATTCCGTCGCAAATGGCAGGAGTGCCGAAGATAAAAGCTTGCCCTCCTCCTGAGTGGATTCCTTTTTCGATTTGGCGTTCCAAATCTCTCATTCCGACGTGTCCGGGGACCAAATCTGAAAAAGAGCTTGCAATACCTATAAACGGTCTTTTTAAGCCTTCTTTGCTGACGCCCGCGGCGTATAAAAGCCCTCTATGCGGTGCTCTTGCTATACCTTTTTTGATTTCATCACTCTTCATGTTTTACGTCCTTTGTTGTTCAGTTGCTTTGTTAATGCCAGAAACGACGGCTTTTTTCTAATTATACTCGGAACAAAAATTATATGAAATATTACAAATTGTAAATGCGAGTTTTTAAGGGCTAAAAATCACTTATAATACCCAATAGAATAGAATAGAATAGAAAGATTACTAGCAACTTTTTTTATTGAGCATTTTTACAAAGAATGTAACCCCCAAAAAGGAGAAAAAGATGCTGAGCATTCAGAATATTTCACTTAATACCACCCATAAGTTCTCGCAAAATTCAAGCCCAAAGAGCTCAAATTTAGGATTTCAATCTAGTTCAAAGGCTGACTCTGTGTCGTTTTGTGGTAACTCATCTGCGCAAAAAAATATAATAGTTAATTTATGGAGCAAATTATTTGCTCATTCAAATGTTGCTAAGCACCAAATAAATGCTGTCTCTTTGTTAGAAAGAGAAGATGCAATTTCTTTAATGGCAAAAAATGCATCTGAGTTCTGGACTAAATTGTTGCATATTCCAAGTAATTCTACGCTTGAATCGAACCCAACAAAGTATATGGATAAGTTTTTTAAATTTGACGGAGAGTTACAAAAGATTATTAAAAAAGAATTAAATAATCGTCCAAATTATTTTTCTATGAGCGTAGATTACTTGCCCGATTCAAATTTAGCTATGGCTCTTAAAAAAGCAAAAATTAATGAATCTAATTTTAATTTCCCTACAAAAACATATCTGACAATAATGGATGGTGAAATTACTACTAGCCAACATTCAAAACCAGAAACATTATACCAGTTGCCAGAGCATCTTAAAGCCGCTATAAAAAAGTAGCAATTTAGTTTGCGAAAACCAAAATAAAAGCGGTCTGCATACTTTGCGGGCCGCTTTTATTTTGTAATTGTACTTACGCTTCTTATCCTTCAATTTCGTGTAACTTGATGAAGTTAGTTTTTCCTATTAACAAGTCAGGCAAAGCTCCTGTGAAGATAACTTTGTCGCCGGCTTTGAACTTGAAACGTTCGATTAGGCATTTGTCAAGAGTTCCTAAGATTTCAGAGTTGATGCCGCCTTCTAAATCCATCTCGATAGGGAAAACATTGCTGTAAAGCACCATTCTTCTTGTGTTTCTGTAGCTAGGGCAGAAACTAAAAATAGGCACGCTAGGTTTTGCTTTAGAAAGCAACTTAGGCGTATATCCGCTCGCTGTAAGTGCAACAATCGCTTTGACGTTGACTTTTTCTACCATATCAATAATCGCTGTACAAATCGCAATGGAATCATCCTTACAAGCGTCAGTCAATTCTTTTGTGTAGTAGTTGTGCTTCATCAATTTGCTGTTTTCAACGTTTTGAGCAATTGAAGTCATCATTTTTACAGCTTCTACAGGGTACTTGCCTGCTGCTGTTTCACCTGATAACATAATCGCATCTGTTCCATCAAGAATTGCGTTTGCAACGTCAGAAGCTTCCGCACGAGTCGGGATAGGTTGTTCTATCATTGATTCTAACATTTGAGTTGCAACGATAACAACTTTTCTTTGAGCGTTCGCTTTTTGGATAATTTCTTTTTGTACAACCGGCACATTTTGAGGTGAAATTTCGATACCCAAATCGCCACGGGCAACCATTATGCCTGAAGATTTTGTGATGATATCATCAATATTTTTAAGCGCTTGAGGTTTTTCAATTTTTGAAATAACTTTTGTCTTACCATTTAGTTTTTTGATTAAGTCTCTCAATTCCATAACGTCTTTTCCGTCGCGGACGAATGATAGTCCCAAATAGTCGATTTCGTTGTCTACTGCGAACTTAACAAACTCGATATCTCTTGGTCCTAAAACGTTTAAACTACCTTGAGAACCAGGAATGTTAATCCCTTTTCTCTGTTTCAACAAACCACCGCAAAGAACTTTTGCGCTAACAACTTGGTCTTCTACTCCGACGACTTCAAGTACAAGCTTACCGTCATCAAGCATTATTTTTTCGCCGATTGTTACGTCTTTTGCTATTCCTACGTAATCAACAGGGATAATTCCGTCTTCGTATTTTTCTTGGTTTCTGAATTTTGCGATTTCGTCTTTAACTAATTCAATCGGTTCTTCAAGTGTTCCTACTCTGATTTTAGGTCCTTGTAAATCCAAAAGTGTTGGAATTGGATAGCCCAATTCTTTTTCGACGTCTCTAATGTCGTTCAATCTGTCTAAGTGCACCGCAACAGTTTCGTGCGATGAGTTTAGTCTGAACATTGTAACTCCGGCTTTTGCTAAAGCTTTAATCTTCTCTTTAGTATTAGCCGTCGGTCCCAACGTCGCTATTATTTTCGTGCTCGTTAAATTTTTCATTCTATCTCCCCCGACACATGCTGGCTTAAGTGTCGTTTTCCTTATTATTTTAATTCTACAATGTATTCGCTAGTGCTATTTAGTGAAGTTTGCCATTCATATTATATCTTACAGCAAAAATATATCTTTTCAACTTTTCTGTGCCTAATTATACCCTGTTTACTACCTTTACAAAAAATATAATGTAATTTATAATGCGAACGAAGACACGAATATTCTAATATAGGGGCTTAATGATGAAAAAAATTCTTGCAAGTCTTTTGACTTTTTTAATATTGGGTTTGAATACAATGCCAGTGATGGCTGCAAATTGTTGTCCTTGCGAGCAAACAATTTGCTGTGAACACTTAGACGTGAATAAAAAAGCCCCTGTTAACACGGTTACCATTACAAATTACAGGAAAATAATTTGCGCGAATAACGTTATAGCGGTTAATTTTGAGTGTAAATTTAATTCTAAAAAAGCATGTGCAGGTAATGTTGTGAACTTTGTGCTCCCGCAGGCGCTTTATACAACAGAAGGAACTATGATTTTTCCAGCGTGTACAAAAATAGTTGCTGAGATTACCAAAAACCAAGCTCCAAAGTGGTTTAACAAAAACGCAAGAGTAAGATTGTTGTTCAGATGCGCTATTCTTCCTGATGGCAGAGTGATGCCGATATGCGCAAGACCATTTACGGATGACGGCATGCTGAAAGAAGGCCCATGGATGACTGCAGGTAAAATTTTTCTTTCAACACTAACGTTGGGGATTATAGGAGCAGGTGCGGGTGCCGGGTTTGGGTTTATTCCATCTCCTACAAAAATTAGTGTAGGACTTGCCGCAGGGATTCCAACTGGATGTGGCATAGGTCTTTTAGCAGCATTGATTTCAAAAGGGCTTATTTATAAAGCCAAAGCTGGAGAACAGATTTTTATAATTTTCACATCTGATGCAAGTATTTGTAATTAGAAATTAGTAGTCAAACAAAGAGTGCGCAAGAAATTAGGTTTATTGTGCACTCTTTTCTATTGCCCGATTGGGTATTTTTTTTGACTATAAAAATTAGCAAACATTGCCGGCTTGTCTATCGTTTTTTTACCAGAGGAGGATAGAATGGACATAGTAGATAACAGCTTTTTCAGTATGATTAAAAGCTGGAATAGATAAAGAAGGAGAAATTAATCATGAAAAAATCACTAGTTTTAGCGGGACTTTTAACAACTATGTTTATTGGTTCCCAAGCATTCGCAGCATGTCCATGCTCATCACACTTGTATTCTTACCAAGCAGTAAGTCCATGTCCATGTCAAAAAATTATTCAACCTTGTTGCCCAAAAGTAACACCATGTCCTTGTCCTGTAGTAGCGCCTTGTTCAACTGGTTTTGCTTGTCCATGTGCAACACCATGTCCAAGCCCATGTGCAGAACCATGCCCAGCAGCTCCATGTCCATGTCCAACATCAAACTGTGATTGTTGTGACTAAGTCAGCGGAGCTGATTTCGTATTTATAGTAGTAATATAATTAGAAAAAGGAGAAAACTATAATGAAAAAAATGATAGTATTATTCGGTATCTTAACAACAATGTTTATCGGTACCCAATCATTCGCATCTTGCCCTTGCTCAAATTCTTATACTTATAGAGCAATGAGCCCGTGTCCTTGTCAAAAGATTGTTGCACCATGTTGTCCAGTTGCAACACCGTGTCCATGTCCAGTAGCAATGCCATGCCCAGCTTGCCCAATTCAAAACTCTTGTTGTAATAGTTGCAACAGCTGCAACAGTTGTAATGATTGTTGTGATAGCTGCAATAGCTGTAATAACAACTGCTGCCGTGAAAAATGTAGCTGGTGGAAATTCTGGCAAAACAAAAATTGCTGTACAAAATGCAATGATTGCTGCAACTAGTTCCAGCATGCAACTTATACTTTGAATAGATAAAATAAGGGTCTAACTGAATTTTCGGTTAGGCTCTTATTCTGTCTATAGTGCAAGTAGCTAGTATATATATACTCTTAAATACTCCCCAGTTGGATATGGTTTTTTATTTCTAAAAAGTTAGAATTAGTGTATAGAAAATTTGTTATAAAGAAGAAGTTGTAGTACCTAAGTTTATAATAGAGAAATAGAGAAGGAGAAATTCATTATGAAAAAAGCATTACTACTATTGGGCGTCGTATCAGCTATGTTTATCGGTGCTCAAGCATTCGCGGCTTGTCCGTGTTCAAATCCATGTCCAGTTGTGACACCTTGTCAACCGGCTTGTCCGATTGTAACGCCTTGTTGCCCAGCGGCTCCCGTATCAGATTGCGGTTGTGGTTGCAACACATGTTCAAGCGCACCAGATACAGTTTGTGCGGTTAAACAACCTAAATGTGAATGTACTTGGTGGAAGATTTTTGAAGACAAAACTTGTTGCTACAAGTGCAACAACGAGTGTGATACTTGTTGTAGCGCAAAAAGAGCTCACTGGTACAAATTCTGGACAGACAGATGCGTTGTTAAAAATGTCAAATGTGACAAATGCAAATGCGGATGCAACGACTGCTGCAACTAATTTTACACAATAACTGCGTGTAAAGAAAAGAGGCTAAACCTTAATCGGTCGGCCTCTTTTTTTATGCAATTTTACTTACAAAGTTTACTAGCCATCTATTTATAAATATCCCCATAAAAGCTATGGTTATTTATGTCCAAATGTTTAAACTAAAAGTATGGAAGTTCTATCAAGAAGAAATGGCTTTTTATATATGAAAAGTTGGTGTTAGTTAGTTGAAGAAAAGGAGATTTTTATGAAGAAAATGTTTGTGACAATGTTTACCTTAATTGCTTTGTCAATTGGTATTCAAGCAAGTCAGGCTGCCTGTCCATGCCAAGCTCAAAATCCCTGTCCCTGCGTAAAAATGGGTTGTGAAGACTTTTTATGCCCAGAAATCATGGAGTCCAATTTTTGTAAAATGGGACTTAACGAATGCCAGAAGGTTCAAGCAAGAATTGCTGTTGCTCACTTTATAGATGAGACTGCTTGCTTGAGAGCGAATGGCTTTAAATGCGAAAACAAATGTGAATGTAGAGCTTATAGAAAAGCTCTTAAAACTTTAGACTGTTCAATGAAAAACATTATCACAAAATGCCAAACTGCAGACTACAAGTGTGTAAGAAAAGATGTTAAAGAACAGATCAAATGCTGCCATAAGTGTTTGATTAATCCATTCAATCGTTGTAAATGTGCTTGTAAATAACGTTTATTCTTACGTCAAAAATAGGGCGGAGCTTTAGGCTTCGCCCTGTTTTATTGCCTCAATAACTCTTTGCATCTGGCTACTCCAGTCTTCCAGTTCTTCCTGTTTTTTGAAAATTTTAACGCTGTCATACCATGACGTTTTTTCATCATCTGAAAACCATCTCCACTCTGCATCCTTGCTTAGCAGAACAAACGTCTTTATCCCCATTGCCGCGGCCAAATTAAACACTGAATTGTCGCTTGTCACAAAGAAATCGAGATTTGCCATAGCGGCTGCAGTGTCCGAAAAATCTTTGAAAGTTGTTCCCAAATTAATAATTTCAACCTCGGGCGGTATTTTTTCGAGCAAGTTTTTGCTTACATCTTTTTGGAAGGAATATACTTTTACGTTTTCCAGTTTAGTTAGAGGGTAAAATTTTTCAAGAGGGATATTTCGTCGATTATTGCCGATTATTGCGCCATTGTATGAAATGCCGATTTTAATGAAATCATTGTTAAAGAACTTTTCTTTATAAACTTTAATTTTTTCTTCATCCGCCTTGATATAACCTTGAGATAGAGGAATATTGTCAATTTGTGCTTTCAGAGCCGGTAGGATGTTCATGAGCGAAATGTGGTAGTCAAAATCTAGGTCGCTAAATGATTCGGACTCTTTGACTATTTCAATATCGCTTGAGCTGTTTTTCAACAAATCCACAAGTTGGTCTTGGACCTTAAATATTATCTTTTTTGTAAGCGGCTTGAGTTGCTCTAGGTATCTGAAAAATTGAATCGAATCGCCAAACCCTTGTTCGTAATATACGAGGAGCGTTTTATCAGAAATTTCTTGTCCTTCCCATTCGGGTTTATCAAATTCTGGATAAAAGGTCGCGCCAAAGTGTTTGGAGAATCTGTATTTATAATATTCCCAGCCTTCTTCGAAATCGCCCATCTTGATTTTTAAGCAGCCATAAGAACAGTAGTCGTCTGGAATATGTTCCAATTCAAACAGTTTTTGATAATATTCGACTGCTTTTTGGTCTTCTCCTAATCTCGCAAATGCAAAAGCAAGGTTTCTGATGGCATTTGCGTTATCAGGTTCAAGTTCCAGGGCTTTTTGATGGCATTTTATTTGCTCGTCAAGATATTGATACTTATCTATCTGTCCGTAAACATGGCCTAGTCTATTGTGCATAAAAGCAGCATTTGGTTCCAGCTCAACACACTTTTCATAGTATTCGACAGCTTCATAGAAATTACCCTGTTTGTAAAACTCATCGGCAAGTTCTCTAAATTCGTCTGCTTTTTTTTTATCAATATCTGTCATAGGCTTTACGCAAGGACTTGAGTAAAAACTTGTTCCAATGCTTCAAGCGCGTCGGAAGGGAGTTTATCCAAGCCGGCTTTTTCAGTCTCTCTTGATTTAACGAACTCAATTCTGTCTTGAATGCGAGCTTTGAATTCTTTTGCATATTCTTGATTATTCAAGTCGGCTTCGAACCCTTCAACCTGCATTATTTGAATGTCAGAGAAGTTGCCCCATTTGTCAAATTTAGCGTTTCCTTCGACTATTGATTCGATTATGCCCAAGGTGTCTTTTGGCTGAACTTTTTTGCCCATAAAGTCACCTGTATTTAGGATATAACAGTCGACCCCGTCTTCAAAAAGTTGTTTGAATCTTGTGTAGTCCATTTCAAGAGGGTAAACTCTGAATGGGTTGGCATAAGGTTCCACAACAAGTGCGTTAGGGTCTACGCCCTCGACAAGCCTCTCAGCTACAGTTCTTTTTGTTGCGAGGGTAGCTCCCATTGCTGAGCTCAAAGCCGCTCCTGAAATTTTCACAATAGGTGGAATCGTAGGATCTTTCATAAGCCAGAAAATTGCGTTTATTGGCTCGTCAACTCTGTCAACTCTATTTGGAGACCAAAGTTTAGATTTGACTGCGCGTCCGTTGCCGTTTCTTATGTCTTCTGTGATTGAATATATTTTTCCATCTTTCTTTTGGATTACCCCGTTGTTTTGTTGAGTAATGATGTATTTGTTATCTTCGCATCCGATTGGATAGTCTTGAGTTTTGTCAAAATAAGCGGGCTCAAGCGCGATTGAATATTTGTCATGGACGTTTATTATGAAAGCGTCATCGTGTAATACTGTGATATCGTATTTGTCATTGTGTCTGGCATGTGTGATTGTGGATTTACCAGAGCCTGAAAGTCCAAATACAGCTGCTTGGAAAGATTTTGCGCTCTCTCCTTTTTTAATTTTATCGTTCAGGTTATATCTTTTCATCCCACCATGGCAAGACGCGTATCCGTTTCTAGCCGCTGCGCCCCAAGCAAGAGTTAAGGTCCCTTTTTTGTGTTCTCCAAAGTATCTCATGCCCAAAATCGCTGCACAGTTGTGTTTTGGATCAAAGAAAGTTAACCCGTATGGGAATTCAGGGTGCGTCCAGTCAGGATCAGAAAAAACGTAGATATCGCCTTCGCCAATTTCTCTGGATTTTTTATACATTTGTTCGTATTCTTTTGTTATGGATTGGAAGTTCAACATCCAAGAATAAGTTACATTCGCAAACGCTTTAGGAATTAACAAATGAGCTTTTATCATATAATCTTTGTCTAATCCGACAACAACTTCGCTTTTATACATTAATTTGTCGCGAGTCTGGTAAACCGCTTCTCTTATTATAGGAAGCAAATGAGCTACGTCGCAGTTAGGTTCGCCGACAATTTTTCTTGCCGCAGAACAACGACCAACAACAGTTCCGTCGTTAAACAAAAGCTGGTTCGCTCCTCTAGGTAACCCCAATTTCTCAGGTTTAAATACAGGCATACCAGTTAATTCAACGGTTCCTGGGCTGTTTTTAGCCAAAGAATAAGCTTCTTCAACGTCTTTTATGCTTTTTACATTATTTCCAAAAAACGGTGCAGTTATAGTTGCGCGCGCTGCTGAAGTGATTGATTTTAATTCATCCGAATTTGTGAAAAATTCTATTGTAGACATTTACGGCTCCTCAATTTACATGAATAGTACTATCTTATTAAGAGCAAATTTCTATTTACCCTTTTTTTGCGTCTATTTTTAATAGTACTTCAAACAAAAAAAAATATATATACGAATTTTTCGCATAAAAAAAGCGGCTTCATGCCGCTTTTTTCTATTCTGTTTTTAAGTCCCCAATATAATTATTCCCAAAGTCTAGTAGTCTGCGCTTAATTGTGCTTGTTGTTCGTTATTTCCTAGTCAAGCAATGCGTCTAGGATTGCTGCATTTTTTGTTGCTACTTGGTTTTCTCTTACTTTATTTCTGTGAATGTAAGTTCTTAATGCTTCTCTGATAAGTTCAGAACGTGAACGGTTTTCGTTTCCTGCAACTGAATCTATCTCATCTAAAAATCTTTCGGGCATTGAAATCAAAACTCTAGCCATGTTGTTTCTCCTTTTTTATACTTGTACTCTGTTATCTTCGTATCTATATAAAGTCATTCAGTATCTAAAAATTGCCTAAAACGTATATACTTTTTATGATTTGTGTAACATATGTTAATATTAAGAGCTAAGGAGTAATAATAGCTGAATTTTTATTTTACTTTAATTTCACACACGGCTACCGCGAAAGAAAAAGGAAATTCTTTTCAAAACTTCCTTAACAAGCAAAATAAAATGATTTGATTTATAAAATTTAAAATTATTGATTATGCAAATATGTTCATTACTTCTTCTTTTTTGTCTTCTTTCTTAGTTGCGCTAAGTAATTCGCCTCTGTAGAAAGGGTTTGAGCCTTTTTTATCTGAGTTTAAATCAGCCGCTTCAGTTAGTTGACCGAATGTTGGAAGGCTTGCTGTGTTTTTTCTTTCAGTTATTTCTTTTGTTTCAGGAAGGCTTATTCTTCCTTCAACGTTTTTGAAGATTGATTTAGAAGCTTCGCTGCTTAGGTATTTCAAGCTGTTTAGTGCGTTGTTGCTTAGGTTAACATCCATACCAGCGCTTGTCATAGCGATTTGACGAGCTGTAGCAGAATCAACTTTTCCGCTGTATAATTCTGTTCCAAGATCAGCTCTGTTGAATTTTGTTAAATCCAAGTTTGATAAATCAGAATTTGTTTTAGCAGTTGCTCTTTGGAAGATTTGTTGAGTAACTTCTTTCAAAGATGAAACGTCAATTCCATTTGATATTTGATTGTAAGAAACGCTTAAACTCATTGTTCTGTACCTTTATCCCTAATCTATTTCGTAAACCCTAATCTGCTTGTGATATAGTAATCGGCAATTTTTCAGAAAACTTTATGATTTGGATACGTGCTTGTAACATATGTTTACATACAGTAGTCGGAGTGTAGTATAGCAAAGAGGTCGACTTCCTAAGAAAATCGACCTCTTTAAGTATTTTATTTTGTTTAGAACTTTTTCATAATCAATCCGAAAATATCGTTGAATATTACAAAAACCATAAGTAGTATTAGGAACATAAATCCGGCGTTGCCGATTTTGTCTATAATCTTTTCATCGATTGGTTTTCCGCGAAGTTTTTCGAATATTAAAAACATAATGTGTCCGCCGTCGAGTGCTGGAATCGGTAGGAAGTTCACAATAGCCAAATCCATTGAGATAATTGCGATTAGCAACAACCCTGAGAAAATTCCGTTGTTGTTTATTACGTCTCCGCCGACCTTTGTAATCGCCACGATTCCGTGAAGGTCTTTTAATGGTACTTTCCCTGTGCAGATTTGGTAAAGTCCGTAAACCATCATATAAGTGTTGTCGTAGAGGAATTTAGATCCTGTAACAAGCACTGCTTTTGGGGTTTTTGTTGGGATTAAAATTTCTTTCGCTTCTAATTTAATTCCGATAAGCCCTTTTTCGTTTGCAAGTATCGGTTTTAGATCTATTGTTTTGCCGTTTCTTTCAACTTGCATATTTATAGGGTGTGAATTGTCAGACATAGCGTATGCAATGTCGTTCAATGTGTATTTTCCGTTTGAAACGTAGAAAGATTTGCCTTTTAATTCGTCTCGAAGTTTTTTCTGTGGCGCTGTTAGTGTAATTGAAGTATCAGCGTATTTTTTCATTCCTTTTAGAACTTTTTTGTCAATGGAAACAGGTCGTTCGAGTTGCGATTTTGGCAATTGAACAGCCACTCCTTTAGGAATAACTTCATTTTGCATTAATGCAGTATTTAGTCCTTTGAGTTTCATATAATTGTCGATTTCCAAAGAAGAGCTAATTTTTCCATCATAGGATTTACTCAACTGAACAAAATTAATCAATGCGTATGTAGTATTAATATCAGTGCCGTTTATTTTAAGGATTTTGTCTTTTTTTTCAAGCCCACTT